>Ga0164313_10002103_pt1 | contig 17846 bp, 12 predicted proteins | sample GuaBasSedimGuay4_FD_113735 | JGI IMG/M metagenome (GOLD analysis project Ga0164313, IMG submission 113735) | Subseafloor sediment microbial communities from Guaymas Basin, Gulf of California, Mexico - Guay4, Core 4569-4, 0-3 cm | ecosystem: Environmental > Aquatic > Marine > Hydrothermal vents...
CTCTGGCCCGGCACCAGTGAACCCGAACCGGTGTTCGGTTTATCTACTGTCAGATCTGGCCCTCCCGGACTCTCACAGCTCAGTGACACCTCAAAGGAGCCGCCCGAACCGGGGGCGTAGCTGGTCGCCCAGATGATATACGTTCCGTTTTGCGTCGCCTCGTGTTCGATCCGCGAATTACCGGTGCCGGTGTGGTTATCGTTCTGCGCCACGATCAGGCCGTTCGGGCCTTCCAGCAACAGGTATCCGTCAAGCCCGGTCCAACTGGCGTCCAGAAACAGCCGGTCGCCCACTTCACCGTTGTAGGTCAGCTTCTCGGCATAATGACCCGAGCCCTGCGGACCACTGTTGCAATCGTCTGAATCCAGGCTGCCTGAGTGGCTTAGTTCACAACCGATCGCGCGGCTGGTGCAGACTGTGTCAGCGTCGGGCTCAACGGTGACCGTGACATCAGCACCGTCAGATGATCCGGAATCGTTGGAGCATTGCAGCGTAAACACATACGAGCCGGGAGTTGCAATCGGGATCGACGCGTTTCCAGACGGTAGAGAAATCGCTCTGCCAGCCCAGTCGCCAGTACCGCCGGAAGCGGTGCAGCTAACCGCACCGGTCACCGACCAGGATAGCGTGGTTGACTCATCAGCCATCAGGGAAGTTGGACTGGCCGTGAATGAATCGATGGTTACAACTGGCGGTGCGCCGCAATCCGTGATGTTAACGGAACACTGTTCCGAAAACTGGCCAGCAGTAACGGTGACCGTGTAACTGCCATTGTCTGCATAATCATGGCTGGCCGGGAATATACTCTCTTCGATTGTTCCATCGTCCCAGTTCCAGTTAATCGGAAAGGGTCCACATTCAGAGTCCACCGCTCCATTGATCTGTGCGGTACAACCATCGACAAAGGCCAATTCATCTGAACCGGGGCAATTTAAAAAGAGGAAGGGTTCACAACCATCGTCCTCCAGCACTACCACTTGAGTGCTGACAGAACAGTCATTGGATGGATCACTATCTGCTTGGGTGGAGCACGCGCCAACCCAATAAATACCAGGCCCTACACCAAGATTTCCTGTCCACGTTTCATTGAATCCTGAGGAAAAGTCTGAAAAACTGCGGGGATCCAGAACAGTATCCGACAGGGAAATCTGTGAATCCGACGAGAGCAGGAAAACCATATCCCACCCACTGCTGAGAATCGTATCAGGAGGTAGAACTGTTCGTTCTCCCACAGCAGTAATAGAGATAGAGTCAGCCTGATTCAGCGTAGTTGGTGATACACTGCTTACTGAAACATCCCAGTCATTGAAAATATCATCATCCTGTATCGTGATCCTGATGCTGCTGTTGCCAAGCGTCGCCCCGCCAGTAACATTCGACAGCACTATGTCAAAATACTCCTCATTTTCCCATACGTCATCATTAATAATGGCAAATAAGTCAAATAATTGGACATCCCATGAACCTTCTTCAGGTAGCCCATCAGCTATATGTACAGTTCCGGTATGATTTGCATAATCCGTAACCACCTTGGCTGTTCCATCTACTGGAGACCAATCGACACTTACTTCTCCATCAGATCCCCCAACTCTACTGATGACAAAATTTGCGAAGCCATCACTTTCTGACACCAGGATATCGCAACAAATACTTATTTCGCCGGGGGAAGGCGCCGCAGTGACTGTGACTGTCGTGCTGGCTTCAGCCCAAAGCCCGGTATCAGCCTGGGAACATCTAACGGTGAACAGATAGGATCCAACTTCATTAATGGTGAAAGGGATTGGCCCCCCGGAGGGTAGCATCCCACCCCCTCCAAATTCTTCCCAACCGCCTGCACCACCTATGGCTACACAACCATCTGTAGGGGCTGAGTCCCAGGACAGTGAAGTAGATTCTCCGACAGTAATAGTTTGTGGGCTAGCCCAAATGAGAGCTTGGGGCGGAATGGGGCAATCGATCGGTGTTGGCTCTGTACAGCCATTCACCAAGGTGGTAACAGAACCCACACTCGACTGTAGTTGAAAGGGGGGGCAAGACGCATCGGGGACGCCATCGCACAGATCACTATACGATACGTTCCCTCGAGCGAATAACTCTCCGCCATTTGACGAGAAATCCGCAGGGGTGGCATTGTAACCTTCAGCTACGAAAGTCACCCAACCCGGTCCTCCTCCTACATCCGGTCCAATATTACAAGGCGCGAAAGGTCCTGCCACACAATTTGTGTTACCACTTGCGGACAGGATGGGCAAGCTTCCGCTGGTTGGCACACGGACATCGCCTCCCGCCGCTTCGATGATAGCGTAAGCGTCACCCACCAAAATCGTGTCATTAAAATCATCTAAGTTGTTGATAAATTGGATTTGACACGTGATCGTTGATGAGATAGTGGTGTCGCAGGCTTCAACGGTGCACTCGTCACCATCAGAGCAGTCAGCGGCCGAATCACAAATGCGAACCGGCGAGTCACAACCCATGATAGTACTCACGCCATGGAATTGTGCCTGCACTACGCTGCTGAAGAGCGCGAAAACTGTGATAAGAGTCAATATTATGCAATTTGAGCAACGGATAACTCCATCGCCAGCAAAGAAAGATGGCTGAAACATATTTTGACCTCACCTAAATAACAAACTGGGAATCATCACTGAAGGCATAACTTCCTTGATAAAATGCGCTACGATGGAAGGCGTATTGAGAGACTGCCCTTCCTATTCAGGTCATCCACTTAGTGTAACTATAGGATGCATATTTTGAAAAATCCATATGGTTCAAGAAAAAGTTGAGGGAAATGCTTTCGATCGTGGTTCCTTCGAGCCCTTGTATGAAAGATGGTGAAATACTCCCTGCTAACACCGGCCCCGCTGAGAAACCGGAAAGCAAGATACAACACAGAAAACCGGTAAAGCTCTGAGGATGCATTTTATTGACCAAGAGCTGATTGCACTACTGTCCGGTTAAATGATTAATAATTTAACCGGACAGTAGTGGGTATAAATATCAAAACAACAAATGTGAGCAGACAACGTAATCTGGAATTTGGCATGTTCATCCTCTCAATACGGGACAAAGAAATTACCCATTTGATTTCCGGCTTTTCTCAATCAACTCTTTCAGTGAAGAGAACTTCTCATATTGAGTATTCCCGGGGGAAAACTCCTGCATCTCTTCGGATATTCTGATCGCATCCCACGCCTGGTCCCATTTCTGGAGTTCTGACCATGCGAGTGACATTTGATAATAAGGCAGGTAATTGACAAACCACATCCCATACATCCGGGCATTGCGCCTCGACTCGGACTTGAGATTAGCGGTCATCTGCAGTGGCTCGATAGCCTGACTCGCAGCACCCTGGTTAATCAATTCAACACCAAACTCATAATGAAAATACCAGGGCAGCCTGTTTTCTGACAGCTTCGATGAGAGCCCACAACGCTGCAGCACACGCTCCCGGATTGCAGCAAGTTCCAGTTTCGAGAGTTCGGCTGGGTGCTGTGCAGGTATAATCACAGTGGCGTGCTCGGCGCAAACAGGACCTGCCGCGCCGAGTATAACCAAAGACAAAACCAGCACTTTCAAAAAAAACGAAGAGCGATGGCTGGTGTCCATTCTAGAACCTCATGATTCCCGACAGCACAACGTTGGTGGTGTCATCGGCAAAACTGGCGCCGAGGTCTACCTGGAATACCTTTGCGCCCAACTCGTTTTTACCCCACGTGCTGCCGATTCCTACCGTCCAAACTGTGTCACTATTTGAAATAGCCACGATTCCATTATGATCCTTGATCGTGAACACGCCACCACGAAGCGCCAATGTTCTCAGGAAATCGTGATCAAAAACAAACGATTTTTCAAGACCCAAGTGATAGTTCACACCGTTTTCAATAGGCTTGGTGATCGGCCCTTCCAGTTCCCTTATGTCAGGATCATAAAACTCTGATCGCGCACTTTCGTTATCAATATCGAGGTCAAAGCCCAAAGTATTATTTCGGGGTGGGTTCAATACCGAGTACTCGACAATGTTGAGGTCAAATGAAATCAGCCAGGTTTCTGCAGGTCTGAAGGCTACACCAAATGAAATGATGCTGGGTAATCTGATGGTGTTCACAAACGCTTCGGACACATTAGGATAAAACTCATCGGTTAATTCAAGTTCATCGACCAAATCAACCCATGATTGGCACTCATTAGTCAAATCACCTTCACCATTACAACTAAACTGTGAAGCCAGGCTGCCAACTGTACTGATTTCATATTTCGCGCCGGCGTGATAAGTCGCACCCAGGGACCACTTGTCCCCCTTGTAATAGAGGCCGAAATCAACAACAATTTTACTGTCAGAATCATGAGCTGATGTCCCGTAGGTATAACTGTCGTTGACAACTGGCAAGAATGATGCAACCTGCTCAACTGTAGGAGAGGCTCCGTAGAATTCTTCCGCCATCAATTGTTCCCAGTCATTCCACCAGTCAATCTGCCAAGTATCCTCACTGTCCAATTTGAACTTTGCACGACGAAGAGTCACGCCGGCAGAAAACTCGTCAGTGAAACGAAAAGCGCCACTAAGCCCAAAGTTCTCTACTTCCGCTTTTACACCATTGAGGTTGGTGTACTTATCAAAATAGGGATATGCATCCGGGCCGCGGTCGATGTCATCGAATACCACATCCGGGGCTGACTGGACACCATTGAACGCGAGCTGATTAGAATAAAAACCAGAAAACACCCATCTTTCAAGTGGATATACGAAACTGGCAAAGGACACTTTGGTAGATGAGTCGCTGTATTTCTTGTGGAGATCACCGGAATAAGCATTTAAAGCCGAGTTGTAAGCATCCGGATCAAGAAAATTGACATCGGCATCAGTATAGCGGAGAAAAACAGAAACTTCCGGCGCGGTCAGGTTGGTCAAACCACCCGGGTTGGCGAGCGCAGCCGTTGCGTCATCAGCAACCGCCGTGAAGGCGCCACCCAGTCCCAGGGCTCTGGCGCCAGGAGGCAGCAGATCGAACGGCAAGCCGCTAACATCACCCGTTACCCCACCCGGAGGCGGGCCGGCTTCTTGTGCAAATATATTCCCCGAAGAAAATAACAACATCAGAGCCAACAGTAACTTGATCCTCAGTTTGTACATTGTGATCTCCATATTTTTTAAAGCGGTTTTCATAGAGTTTTGTGGGAGTTGTGTGGAATTCATATCCAAACAGGTGTTTTTTAGTGCCCCCTTTCATTATTACCTACTATTTTAGAATTGCAACTCATTATTAAATACAACGTTACGATCAGGCATCACCGAAAAAATCCAGAAATTTTGGGGAAAATGCGGCGACGTATGGCACAAAGTCACTGTCCAGGCGCTTGATTTCAGCAATATCCTTCTTCGCTTCCTGTTTCAACTTCTCGTCAGTTGCTCCTGTCAGCCAGTACATGTTGTAACGCGCTGCCGAGCGAAACAAGTAAGCCTGAACCTTTTGCCTGATGTCCGCAAACTGCTTCGGCTGTGCCATACGGATCGCTTTTTCATAGTCTCCGGCAAAGTAGGCGTCTGCTATTTCCCTCAGTTTCGGGGGCGGTGTCCGCAGCGCAATATCCCGCTGCTCCCCTTCCCATTCCTGAATTGTCTGGTTGTACCGTCGCAATCCATCACGGGCGGACTGTGTCTGCTTGTTGATGTTTGCGACTGAGTTGCTTGTCATCAGGGCTTCACTTGCGGTCGACAGCGCGGCCAATTGCCTGCGTGCCCCGATAACCCTTCCGTCACCGTTTGTTTCCCGTAAGGAAGGCGCAATTCTGTTCAGTTCCTGCCGCAACTGGCGTTGGGCTGTTGCCACCTGTTCACTCGCCTCCAACTCCCTCTTACGTCTATCTGCTTCCTCGCGCTCCTGGAGCGCGGCCAGGCGGCGCTGCTCATCCAACGCCTCCTGACGCTTTCGTTCCTTGCTCCGCTCCGCTGTCTGTGCGACACGTTGCTGTTCAAGCACAACGATGCGCTCTTGTGCGACGATTCGTTTCGTACTGATTTTGCTAAATACCTGTTGAATCTGCGCAGCGATAGATTTTAGCCTCGCGATGTCACCGCCATCCCGCGCTCGCTCTATGTCTGATCCCAGTTGTCGCAACTCCTGCTTGGCTGCATCCAGGGCAGGTTTCCAGTCCCTTCGCCATTCCGAAGAAAGATAAGGGTCTTTCGAAAGTTTAGAATAGCTGGCAATGGTCCGCTCCAGATCGCCCAGCGAACGCGTCGCCTCTTGCGCCCGCCTTGCAATTTCAGCAGCCTGGAGATCCTGCTGACTGGGGGACGGAGGCTCAACGGGGGGCACCGACGCCGGAGAAGACTCGGCAACCTGCCCCGCACATGCCGTCATTCCAGACTGTAACGACTGGTATTCTTTGCTGGATTTCTGGACCACGCCCTGGCTGAGTGACTCGCGCCAGGCCTCGACTGCCAGTTGACAATTGCCTTGGCCATGAAGCGCTGTCCCCAATACGTAGTACGGAAGATAGGGATAGCGGGTTGAGCCTGAAATGAGAATGGATTCCTGTGCCCTGTCTACATCCGACAGCGCTTTGCGTATTTTCTCTTCTGCCTTTTTCCAGTCCTTTTTCTGCAGGGCCCTGATGCTTTCACCGTAATCCCGGCCCGCCTTTGCCGCCACATCTGGACTAATTTGAAGCAGGAACGCCAGCAACACAACAAACCATGCAATATGTACCAGGCGTGATCGGTTCATTCCATCACCACCCTGATTTCTCGAAATATTCCTGAGCATTCATCAGGGTCATTTCCGGCCGACTTGTCACCACGCCCTGCCGTTTCACTCTAACTGTCAATTGGGTTTGGGACTCACCGTCCGCTGTGGCCACGAGTATTGAATATTCACCTTCCAACAGCGTCAGGAACAAGGGCGTGTCGGTTGACGCCGGCAATTGCTGCAATTCCTGAACACTGTTCCTGACTTCAAGCACCCGGCCCCAGGGTGTCGCGTCGATCGCCAATACACCAGACATCGCTACGATGCGCTTTTGTTCCTGTTCCTGACGCTCAACCTGGTGCCGCTGAACCATGCTCAACGCCTGCGAAAGACGCGTGTTGGACGGGTACATGATAAGGGCATGATCCAGCATGGCGAGGGCGCCCGGGGCGTCCCCACCCTGACTGATCCGGCCAGCCTCATCGCTGATCATCGTAACGAATCGACTCAGACGTTCTGATACTTCAACTTCATCCGGAAACTTGCCGCTGATATCTCTCAACGACGCAGCGATACGATCAATCAAATCTACCGTCAAAGGTTGCTGGTTCATTAAACCATCAAGTGCTAGCAAATCTACTTGCAACTGTTGCTGTGTTTCAAGCTCGGCAATTTTCTGATCAAGAATTGCGATCCGCGTGCCATACCGTACGTCATCCTCATAATGCGCCATTGCCGCGGAGAGCAGCATTCGCGCCTCGACCAGTTTGCCTTCCCGCTGGTACCCACTGGCAGCATTATCGATCTCATCCTGCAAACCAGCGAGTCCCTTCATAGCGTTCGGATTTTCCGGATCGATCTCCAGCACCTGGTTGAAAGCTTGTAAAGCATTTTCAGAGCCTGCAGATTCCGCAGCCTGCATAGGAATGAATTGACCTGATGCCACCAACCTCTCAGCCCGTTGCAACCGTGTCTGGATCTCACGTTCGCGTACACCCAGTCTCGTTGTGGCATTACTCTGAGCCAACAGCAGGCCCGGGTGGTCTGGCGTGGCTTTGAGGCCTTCCGCCACCGCGTCCAGACTCTCCTGGAACGCCTCTTCATCGAACCGCATCCTGGCGATGCCCAGGAAGTGGCTTGCAATGCCGTTCAGGCCTTCCGCCACTGCCGGATCGTCCGGTCGCAGTTCGCGGGCCTGCTGATAACTCTCCAGGGCGTTGTAACCGGTTGGTTGAACCAGGTTGCCGCTGACAAATTGTTCTTGGGCCAGCGCCACCAGTTGGTCAAACTCGACCTGCTCCCGCTCCAGTTCTTCCTCGCGCCTAATTTCGGCGTTGAGATCCAGCAACAGGGTCGAATCATTGAAAAACCCAAGCCCCTCGGTAGCGAAAGTCTTTGCCTGCTCCCGCCCTTCTTCCGCCCAAACAGCCCGGACCCGACTTTCAATCTGTCTTTGAATGTTGCTCAGACCGGCCTCGGCCACTTCATTTTGCAAATCCAGTGTGCGCACTTCCTGGAAAATGTCGTATGCGTTGCCTGCAGAGGGCGGCAACAGGTTCTGATTCATCAGTGCAAGGTTACCGGCGGCCAGCAAATCTCCAATTTTTTGCAAGCGGTCGCGTTCGGCAATCTTCGCTTCGATGTTTTCTTTCAGATCCGAAAGACCCTTGTGTTGCGGTAGAAATTGAAGCCCCTTCCCAATCCACACAACGGCTTCATCCATGTGTCCAGCATCGTAATCGTCGTAGGCAAGACCCTCGTAAATATCCGCCAACTCTTTTGCAGCTTCCTCCACCTTGCCAAATTCAGGAGCCATACCCATCAGCTTTTCCAGCGACTCGGCTGCATTTTCGCCCACCGGGCTGGAAATCTGATCGAGATCGATATAGGCATTAAAGCGAGTCAGCTCGCGGTCGACTTTCTTGAGTTCCATCTCCGAAAGCCCATGCGAAAAAAACTGGGTAGCAACGATAATTCCAATAACAGCAGCCAGCAGGCCGCCCACCAGCATGTTGCGTGGTTTCCGTTGAGTCAAAATAGCGCTGACAGCCGTACTTATCGAACTGAATGCACGGGAGATCGACGAAGTCTCTGTCGTTGCATGTTTTTCGGCTTCTGCACCGGTCAAACTACTGAAATCACGCAATTGTGCTGAGCTGAAGATTCGCGTAGCTGATGAAAGCTCGGTTGTGTATGCTTCACCCGTCAGGGAAATCGAGCGCAGATGATTGCAAAAATCCAGCATGCTCTGATAACGGTCATTGGGATCCTTGGCAAGCATCAGATCTATTACCGGTTGAAGTTCAGATAACTCAGCAGGAAGAGGTGGTGGTGCTTCCTGGATTTGCTGCATGGCCAGGGCGATGGGATCGGTTGCCTTGAAGGGCAGGTCACCGGAAACCAGGCGATAAAACATCAAACCCAGGCTGTAGATGTCCGATCGCGCATCCACAGCTTTACCCTGGATTTGTTCCGGGCTCATATATTGAGGCGTGCCGATCATCATTCCGGTAGCCGTTAGGCTGAGATCCTGGTCAATTTTTCGGGCGATACCGAAATCGGTCAACACAGGCGTGACCGAATCGCGAAACATGATGTTCGAAGGCTTGAGATCGCGGTGAATTATATTTTGCTGATGGGCGGCGTGCAGGGCCAAACCAACCTGGGCACAGATCTTGATGACATCGCTGATAAGGAGATCGCCCGCCTTCATTTTCTGCGAAAGCGTTCCACCGCGCAGGTATTCCATCACCATGTAGATAGAACTATCGGTGGCCCCGATGTCGTAGATTTTGACAATATTCTCGTGTTCGAGCTGGGCCAGCATGCGCCCTTCATGCTCAAAGCGCTTTCTGAACTCTTCTCCGCTGCCTGAAAGCGATTTGCGTAAGACCTTTACAGCAACCGGTCGATCCAGGCCTTCCTGGGTGGCGAGATAGACCACGGCCATTCCGCCGGAACCAAGTTCCCGGAGGATGGTGTAGCGCGGAATCTCAATTTCAAATGACATTCAAATATAGTCGGCCAGAACTTCTGTTAGCTGCGTGCGCAGTCTTTTTATTCATTAATAGAATCCCAGATTCCACATATTAGGGCAAAATTCATTATCATCCTAGGATAGTGCAGGAGAAAATCATGGGTGGTCACATGGAATTGGAATTCGATATCAGGGGTGAAGCTACAGGAAGGAGGAGCCAGGGTCGACCTTTTAACCTCCTGGTAATCGGCAATTTTGGTGGCCATGCCTGCCCCGCGCCGGGCAGTGGCGGATACACTCTGGAAACTCACAAGATCATCAGGGTCGACCTGGACAACCTGGACGATCTCTGGTCAAGATTCTCTCCTGCACTGTCTTTTCAGGCAGCGCAAGCCACCATCGAGTTTTCTCCGGCGGATATCGAAGATTTCCACCCAGACCACTTGTATCGTAGTCAGCCGATTTTTGCAGAATTGCGTAAAACGCGTAAAAAGCTGTTGGACCCAACTACTGCACAAGCCACTCTTCACGATCTCTTGTCTGAGCAAACACCAGCCAGCGAACAGAGCACCGCCGAGCCCAATCAGCTATCGGCTAAAGAAGAGAATGAAGAGGCAGACTCCATGTTCGAACGCCTTCTTGGCAAACCCGGTGGACAGCCCACAGCGCAAAGATCAATGGCGAGCGGTGACGCAAAACTCGATTCATTTATCCGTAAGCTAGTTGCTCCCCACGTAGTGCGCGAACCGGACCCCCAGGTCAACACCGCAATTGATTCCATTGATTTTGTAACATCGCAGTTAATGCGTGAATTCTTGCACCAGCCGGATTTCCAGACACTTGAAGCCAGTTGGTGCTCCCTGTTCGACCTGGTATCTGAGCTTGAGCTGGATGAAAATTTGCAGCTGTATGTTTGCGACATCCAAAAGACCGAGCTACTGGCTGCATTGCCGGATCCGGGCACGGCCCTGCAGGAAAGTTCACTATTCCAACTGCTTGTGCATCGCAGGCGCCAGGCCACAGATGACACACCCTGGACCGTCGTGGTCGGTGATTTCTATTTCGGGCCTGGCCCGGAAGATATTGCATTGTTGACCGCGTTGGGGGCCGCGGCAGCCGTCAACGGCGGGGTGTTCCTCGCTGGCGCCAGCCCGGATATCCTGGGTTGTAAAACAACGGCTGAACTGGCAGACGTCAAATACTGGTCGGCTGGTGATGAGCGTTCAACCCTTTGGCATTCGCTGAGAACCAGCCCCGTTTCCGGTCACATCGGCCTCGCCCTTCCCCGCCTGCTGTTACGGCTGCCCTATGGCGAAAATACCGAGGAAATCGACACGTTTTACTTCGAAGAAATGCCCCAGCGCAGCCATGAACACTACCTGTGGGCCAATCCTTCCTGGTCATGCGCCAGGTTATTGGCGCAAACCTTCACGCAGGAGGGGTGGCGAATGGAGCCGGGAGATCATGTGGACCTGGGTAATCTGCCTGCACATCATTACAAAGAGGACGGTGAATCCAGGCTCCAACCCTGTGCGGAACTGCTGCTGTCCGAATCGACCATGGTGGCCATGCTGGAACAGGGACTGATGCCGCTGGTCAGTTACCGCAACCAGAACACAGTTGTACTGGGCCGATTCCAGTCGATTGCTGATCCATTGAAGCCGCTGGCAGGGCCCTGGGTAAACTAGAGAAAGCCATGTTTATTGTAAGTCAGCAAAAATTTTCACTTGCGGTTTCCGGAAACGGATTGCTTCTGCCGCAATTCGTGGAATTGCTTAAATGCAAATATCCCCAAGTGGTTATCTACGACCGGAACGAAGAAGCAAACCAGGCTCCTTCGAATCACCTCATTCCCGCCCATCCTAAAGTGGCGGATATCGATGTCGTATTCGTGCGGAATGCTACACGGGAGTCCGTAACAGTCAGGAATCGGGAACGTCACAAGTACTTCAACTATGTCGTAGAGCCGGCACAGGTCGGGCTTGAACTGATCCTGAAACAGATGGTTGAAGCCGTGGATAACATTCTGCAGCAAGCATGAAAACCCTCGAAGCCATCACCGAACTGGTCATTGGAAGCAAGAAGCTCAAGTTGAAGCTGATAGTGCCTGCGGATGAAGTTCCTGTGGAGTCCTTGCTGCCCACTCTGCATCAACTTTCCGACCACATCGTGGACGGTGTGGAAGAAAAAGCAAAAAAACAGGACGGGGTTGAGATTGCCTGTGAAAAAGGCTGTGGTGCCTGTTGCCGCCAGCACGTTCCCATCTCACCCGCTGAAGCACGCCTGATGCACGCCATCGTGGAGAACATGTCAGAGCCAGGCCGGTCCGCTATCAGAAAGCGATTCGATGATGCTGTTCAACAGCTCAGAGATTCCAGCATCATGGACCAGGCCCTGAATTACCACCGCCTGCCCCCGGAAGAAACGAAATCCATGATTTCAGAGTATTTCAAGCTCGGGATCGCCTGCCCGTTCCTCGAGGACGAATCATGCTCCATTCATCCTTTCCGCCCGTTGATCTGCCGTGAATACCTGGTTATTTCATCACCTGACCACTGCGCCAGCCTGGATGGAGAGAAAATTCAGCGCTTAAAATTCCCGGTGTCTGTAGCCTCCGCCTTCGCCAGCATGAGTGAGGTCGGCACGGAAGGAGAAAATCCATACATTCCACTGATCATGGCATTGGAGTGGACGGAAAAGAATGAGGAAATCGTAGAGTTCCTTCCAGGCCCAAAATGGGTACAGGCTTTTTTTGAAGAACTGTCCGGGGCTGCAATCCCTGATCCGGAATCTGGTATATGAACTACGCCGGTTTTCGTCAGCTATGAAACAGATCACAGAATTTGGGTACCGAAGAGTTCTATAATCAAAGCACATCTATTAACGAGTGATCCATGGAGACACGCGTAATATTGCTATCAGGTACCGCAGTGCTGTTTGGACTGGCGCTACTGTATTCTATTTACAGTCTTGTGCGCACCATGCGCAATTCCCTGGAGGCATCGGTACCCCTGAGTGCAAGCATGCAATTTTCTCTGCCTGCTGCTGGAAAAAAAACACTATATATCCAGGGGCCCCGCGGTGCGAACCTGTCCAGGCTTAAGTTCTCCATGAAAACTTCGAGTGGAATTCAAGTTGAACTCAAAAAGATTCTAGTGCCTGTAAAAGTAAGTGGTCTCTCCACGGTGAAACTCAGCTTTGCTGATTTTGAAAGCCCGGACAGAGGCGATTACCTGCTGGATGCAAGCGGAATTCCTGAGACGAAAAAAGACCTCAAAGTGCTGATCTATCAAAAAAACACCTTCACCATGATCGGATTGATCATGGCGATCGTTTTTAGTTCGCTGATTACCATCGGTTCAGTCGTAATGACCCTCATTGCGTTGAAGCATAGATAGCCATGACAAAACCTGCCGCCAGAATGGGGGACAGCACCGCTCATGGTGGCGTCATTGTGGGCGGGTATCCCACCGTGTTGATTGGGAAAAAACCAGCGGCCCGCCTGGGTGATCCACATGTCTGCCCGATGTTTGACGGACCAAAACCCCATGTAGGGGGCGTCATTGTGACCTCTTCATCCACCGTATTCATCGGAGGCGCGCTGGCGGCACGGGTCGGGGACCTTGGCGGCTGCCCCAGCGCGGGCTCAATTGGAATGGGCATGCCGGCCGTCGTGGGGCCACCACCCCAGATGGTCACAACGGGTGGACCCTCAGACGAAGAGTATTTTAAGAAAAAATCCAGCCGGGACATGCACGCAGAGGCGCAGTGGGCTGACAAGAACAAGAACGGGATGATTGATTCCGGGAAAGCTCAGGCGTACGCCATCAAGATGGATGGAAAAGACGATAAAGACTTCGGCGACATGGAGGTTGGTGGCGAACACAAGTTGAGGATCGGCTATGGCGAGGCCCAATTCAGCCAGGATCCTGATGGCAGTGCAAAAAAACTGAGCGCGGAAGCCGGACTCCTGAAGCAATCTGTCAAGCTTTGGACGGGTGATGCCAAAGATGATGGGGCCAACCCGGACGTTTCGATCCTGGGGGAGTGGGACCTGTTTCACGCAGAGGTCAAGGCGGATGATCTCATGGGAGATGATGGACGCAGAATTGGTTTTTCCAAGTCAGTCAAAATAGGTGCAGAGGTCATCTCCGGAAAGCTCGTAGGCACCAAGAAACTTGACTGTTTTGGCCTGTTGGACCGGATGGGGTACTCGCTTGAATTTACCGCTGAAATTGGCGGGGAAGCGCTCGCCGTAGGTGCTGGCGCCGGCGCACATGCCTTCTATGACCGTGTGGATGAACGATTTAGTATGGGTATCATGGGCAAACTGGCGATTGCATTGGGTCTGAAAGGAAATTTGGGTATCAGTTTTGGTAAAAAGCGCAAGGCCAGTAGCGCAGGTGCGGGAGGCGGCTCACCGGGTATCGGCGCTGGTGGGATCCCGAATCCTATCATTCTCGGTGAATTCACAGTTTTAATCGGCGGGTAAAGCAAATGGATCAATTGGAAAATGATTTCCCCACAAAGTTGACCTCTGACCGGGCGATCATCGAACGTGACTATTTCGTGCTCAGTGACACCCGCTCCGCAGACTCACGCCTGCACTACCAGGTCACGATTCCAAAAACCTGGAAAATGCTGGACACAGCACCGGCAACGCTAAGCGAAAGTAAACCGATTGCCACCCAGGGCGTGATCCGCTCCACCGTGGGCCCGGAGGCAGAGCTTGAAATTGAAGCAGCTCATTTGCCACGTGAAATTGCCCCGGCAGACTGGCTGGCTATCCTGCTCGAAGGCCTGGAACACGAAATCCTTCATTCAAGGCTTACGACTTCTGCTGGCGGCGACCTGCCAGATGTGATGAGCAAAAGCGTTTTCGAGGGCCGCACCATCATCCACCGCTGGGTCGCGATCAAGAATGGGTCATTTCTTTTCCTGGCGCAGGCGCGCTGTTACGAAGAAGATTATTCCAACTTCCCGGAAACCTTCATGCTGGCAACAGCCAGTATAGAATTCCTGAATCCGATCGAGTGGCCCTTGTCTGAACAACTGCAAACCTTCAGCCGTGCCGAACCAGCTGATTTCCTGCTGGTCTACCCAGAATCATGGCAGCTGCAACTGGATCCCAATAGTGGCGAGGAAGGGCTCTCTCTCAACCTGCTGAGCGTGATGGACGATTACGTAGTCGGTACCATCATATTCGTTGTGATACCTTCAACCGATATCGGTGTGATTACCCTGCGTGACCGGATTTGGGAGGATCTGCAGAACAACGACTACAGCGGGAGCCTTTCCGACCTCGAAAACGCATCAGCGACACCCGGTCTACCCGACCGTGCTGAACTGGTTTCGCAAGTTCAGCGCCGCGGAGTGGCTCATGAAATCAGGATGAGCACAGGCACTGCCGAGGGGGCGACCTACCTCGTGGCTGTCGCCGGGCCAGCGCGTGAAACGGATAGCCAGGTTTGGGCCATTAATAAGCGGGCCTACCAGCTAGTCATCAACCAACTGAGAACCATACCGGGCGCTGAATGATGACGGCGGGAGTTCGCGGAATACTCACCGGAGCTTCCATTCTTGGGCACCCCCTGGATACCGGTGGCTACCCAAGGGTTTGCCGGTCTGAGGACTGGGGTCTGCTGACCCGGCTTGCGCCAGGCTACCAGGTTGCAGGCAGCGAGCAGGAAAGACAGCGACAGGTGGAACGGATTGAAGCCATCAAGGAACTGCCTGGAGGTCAGGAGCTATTTTCCGGCCTCAATACCTCCTCCCCACCCCAGACACTTGAAGTTGTTGGGGCCTTACCGGGCGGTAAAAATGCGAAAACTCAGGATATTGAAGGCGTTGACTCAGCAGTAGCAGCCTGCTTTCAAATCACCAGCCTGATGGGTGTGGACTGGACACCGGGCGACCATGCCGCTGTTAGCGAGTCCGACGCTGGTCTCAACTGGCCATATTTGGTTGACTTGCTCAAATCCACGAAAATTCCCTGCATGGCCTTACCTGCTCAGCCCAGTGGAATTGATGACGCGATTTTTAAGGGCATACCCATCGTCCTGGGCTTGAAGAATACTAATTTTGAATTCACAGTAGTTACATCAATTGTTACTTCACAAGAACGCGGAACTTTGGCCCGGATGACGCTGGCGACGCCACACAGCGATGTGTGCGTAATAGCGACGGAACACTTTGATCAAATGCTGGATCCCGGTGGAATTGTCGCGACACGGAAACCAGTCTTTGAAGCAACGGCCCATTCGTGACTACCGGAACTACAACAGTCGAGCTTCATGTTCTCACCGGGCCTGACAGTGGGCGGACCAAGAGCATGGGGACAGCTAAAAGCATGATTATTGGCCGTGGAGAGGTGGATTTCCAGGTAAGTGACTCAAGCGTTTCCCGTCAGCATTTCAGGCTTTTCTGGGAAGATGGCCGATTGCAAATGGCGGACCTGGGTAGCAGTAACGGGACGCGAGTCCTGGGTGGCGAAAAACCACACCTTGAAGATGGCGACATAATTGGAGCCGGTGACTCCAACTTCCGAATCAAGCTCGTTCAAACAGAACCAACAGGCACAGCTCCCAGGGTGGCGCCCGCCATTCCCCCTGCCCCGGCGCAACCACTGAGCCCATCCGAAACCGCACTGATACCACCAGAAGGGGAACTGTTTTCAACGTTGAGTGCAGAGGCAAAAGAGTCAGTAACCAGTCCTGAGGAATCTGAAGACGAGGAGGATGCCCCGGATCAGGACCTGGAGTTCGGGATCTGGAAGATACAAGCTCCCGCAGGTTGGGAGCACACCGAACACCTGGGTTTCAGCACCGAATTCGCCCAAAAGGTCAAGGCCAGCGTCATTCTGAATGATGACAAGCTAGAGGAAGGCCAAAGCCTGGTTGACTATGTCGGGGTACAGATTGAAACCCTTGAAAACCTGCTGGACGAAATCGAACGCAGCATCCAACCGATCCAGTGCCCGGGTTTTGATGAAGGACTAAAACTGGAACAAAAACTGAAAGCAGCCGATGGGACCGATCTGAACGTAGTCCAGGCTTACCTGCGAATAGGGCAACAGGTCGCCATCACAACCTGCACAACTACAGACGCACCGGTTGACCAGTTCAGACGGCAGTTTAATTTGCTGTTTGCCTGCGCCTGGGTGGGTTGATGGCAGGCCCTTTTGACCGATGTCGCCGCTACTCAAAAGCTTTACGTTTTACTTTTACCTCCACCTAAGTTCGTTTGGAACAATTGATAACTTGCCTAACTGGTGTCATTGTTTCCTGCCAAGTAGAAACTCGATGAGAATATTTTTCGTTGTAATCTATTTAGGCTACAGGAATAACAACGTGCCCATTATCACAAAGGAATTCTAAATGGCTGGTTCAAGAAAGCCTTTCCCTCTAGGCCTCGATCACGGAGACCAGCATTATATTGATGGGACGACAATCCTTGGGTTGTCACCAGATCCTGGAGTAATTGGATTAAGAGGTGCTTCAACGCAATCACGGGGTAGGGTGAAAGTTCAAAATAGTGAGACTGAAGGTACTTGGGCCACCGGTAACGTCAAATCTGCATCTAAAAACCCTTCGCCACAACTCCAAAAGACGCCACTTAATGTAAAACCCGCTAGCGCACCCGCCGTCTCGCATCCCAAAGAGACCAAAGCCCAGGAAATCGAGCGAAAACTTGACGATGCCTCATACTTCTCACAAGACAATGTTGCACGAGAGATTGTCAATTCTCTCTCAAAGGACGAAATTAGAAATTTACCAACTGCAACACGCAATCGTCTCATGCGTGAACTACAGTCTGGCTACCGCTCAGACGATGACGAAAAAGCTCTCAAGAAGATCTACTCCGTCAAATTCGCTGACCCTGAATTCGAGAAAATCGATGCACCAATGCGTGCTGAAATGGCCAAAAAACTTAAAAATGATCCTGACATCGTCAACGCCAAGAAAAACTGGGCCACGATGAGCAAGGAAGATCGCTTCAAAATCTTGCAAAAGGTAGCGGACCATCAAGCTGATGCGTATGGCATTGAGAAGACGACGCTGGCAGAGTTCGATGAGCCACCAGAGGATGGTTACATTACCAACGGCTACTATCAACACAGTAATGGTGAATTGCACCTTAATACAAATTCAAAGTCCTCGTTTAACGACTTTGATAAA
>Ga0164313_10002105_pt1 | contig 17845 bp, 17 predicted proteins | sample GuaBasSedimGuay4_FD_113735 | JGI IMG/M metagenome (GOLD analysis project Ga0164313, IMG submission 113735) | Subseafloor sediment microbial communities from Guaymas Basin, Gulf of California, Mexico - Guay4, Core 4569-4, 0-3 cm | ecosystem: Environmental > Aquatic > Marine > Hydrothermal vents...
CTTCGATTGGGCGATCGCGGTGGCGCGCGGCGGCATCAAGCTGCTCGGAATTCCCGTCACTTATCCTCAGGTCACCGAGGTCGCGTCGGATCTCGCCGACGAGGCGAACCTCGTCGTCGGGGTGTCGGGGGTCGTCAACGCCGACCAGGTCATGGTCGCGGTGGCCGCTGGGGCTCACTTCGTGATCTCGCCTATCTGTGACGTCGAGATCATCCGGGCCGCGAAGGCCCGGGGCCTCACCGTGATCGCTGGGGCGGCCACCCCCACGGAGCTCGCTCGCTGCGCCGCGGCCGGCCCGGACCTCGTTGCGATCCATCCGTCGGCGGGTCTCGGGGGTCCCCCATACATCGGATCCCTCGCCGAAGATTTCCCAGACGTCTCCCTCGCGGCGGCCGGAGGCGTCGACGTCGAGTCCGCCCCGGCCTACCTCGAAGCCGGCGCCGTTGCGGCCATCGTCGACCGGGGGGTCTTCCCCGACGCGGCCGACCCGGCCGCCGCCGAAGTGATCACCATGCGGGCCCTCGCCCTCACCGAAATCTGCGGTGAGGTATTGGGGAGGAACCGCATCAGCATGACCGAGATACTCACGAGGCCCCCCCCCGCATGAAGCTTTCACCTCGAGGCGCTGGCGCCGAGCGCCAGGTTCAAGACCCCCGCGATACCGAAGGTCGCTCCGGCAAGATGACCCGAAAGATCCACGTACTCGATACGAACGTATTGCTGCACGACCCGGCGGCGATCAAAAAGTTCGAGGAGAACGAGGTGGTCATCCCGATCTACGTGATCGAGGAGGTCGACCAGTTCAAGAAGGACATGAGCGAGCTCGGGCGCAACGCTCGACAGATCGCTCGGTTCCTCGACGAGATGCGCGAGAAGAGCAATGGGTCCCTCGAGAAGGGGGTCGACCTCGACGAGGGGGGTCGCCTCCGGGTCGCGGTGCCGAAAGACCCGTCACGACTGCGCAAGCTCGACAACGCGGCGATGGATCACGCCATCATGGGCATGGCCCTCGAGATACGGGACCAGAATCCCGACATCCCCGTCGTCTTCGTGACGATGGACTCGAACCTGCGTATCCGCGCCGACGCCCTCGGTCTCATCGCGGAGAACTACGAGGGCGGGCGCATCTCGATCGACGAGCTCTATCGGGGCGTCGTCACCCTCGATGTCAGCGCCGAGCTAGTCGACCGCCTCGGTCGTCGTGAGGACGTGCCGATGGGGGACATCGATGCCCCCACCGACGATGCCCACCCTCACGCGGGGATCGTTTTTCGCGATCGAGATTCGGCGAAGCACACGGCCCTCGGCCGCTACGACGCGGCTCGCGAGGTGGTGGCTCCCCTGCGCATCAACCGCGAGGGGGCGTGGGGCGTCCGGCCCCGCAACATGGAGCAGCATTTCGCCCTCGACATGCTGCTCAACCCTGACATTCATCTCCTGACCCTGGTGGGCAAAGCGGGGACCGGGAAGACCCTGCTCACCCTCGCGGCGGGGCTGAAGTCGGTCCTCGATGACGGGACCTACTCGCGCATGTTGGTCGCGCGCCCGATCTTCCCCCTCGGCAAGGACGTGGGTTTCCTGCCCGGTACCGTCGAAGAAAAGCTCACCCCGTGGATGCAGCCGATCTTCGACAACCTCGAGTACATCTTCTCCACGGGCCGCACGCGCATGAGCAGCGCCCGCGACTGGGCCGAACTCGTCGCTTCGGGGACCTTGCAGGTCGAGCCCCTCACCTACATCCGCGGACGATCCCTGCCCAACCAGTTTCTCATCATCGACGAAGCGCAGAACCTCACCCCCCACGAGGTCAAGACGATCATCACGCGCTGCGGCTCGGATACGAAAATCGTGCTGACCGGTGACCCGTACCAAATCGACAATCCTTACGTCGACGTGGCGAGCAATGGCCTGTCGATCGTGGCGCAGCGCTTCCGCGACGAGCGGATCAGCGGTCACATCACGATGACCAAGGGTGAGCGCTCGGAGCTCGCGGAGCGGGCGACGGAGCTGCTTTGACAGGTCGCCTGTGGCCGTCATGCTGATCCGAGCCCTCGGATGAGTGACCCCCGCCATACCCTCGACGTCTATCTCGGCAAGCTGCACCAGGTGTCGCGGCTGCTTCCGGCGCTGACCGCGCGAAACGGGCACGTCGAGCGCAAGCGCTTGGTGGCGGCGGTTTGCCGCGGTGACGTCGCCACCCCGCGCTTCGAATCATCTCCGCGCAAAGTCCCCTCGGACGTCTACCGGCTCCTCGACGCCGCGCGGAAGCTCGCCGAGGGCGTCCCGGCGGGGGAGCTCTACCTGGCCCGCCTCGAAGAGCTCGAGCTCGACCTCGGCATGCTCGAAGCTCTCGGTGACCCGCGGCGGATTAGACCCCTCGCTGCGCGACGCTTCGGGAACGGTCGTGAAGAGGTCCCCCTCGGGAAAGGCACGGCCCCGGTCGCAGCCCTCGCGCGCCGCATCCTCGATGAGGTCAGAGGCGAGCCCGAGCCGCGCACGTTGCCCGCGACCAGCTTGCCCGGGGAGCCGTCCTTCGGCGAGCTCCTCAAGCGGGTAGCGCGCCACGCTGGTCTCGAGGTGTCGGTCCGGGTCGAGCCGCGGCTCTCGGCCGGGGCGGCGACCGGAGAGAAGGTCGTCTTCATCGCGGACCGGGAGTTCGGTACCCGGGAAGTGCTGCGCCTCGCCGTGCACGAGGTGCTGGGCCATCTGACGTCCGCCGCCAATGGTCGCGCTCAGCCCATGCGAATCTTCGAATACGGCACGGCTGGCTCTTTTGGTGACCAAGAAGGCATCGCGCTTTACCTCGAAGAGCAGGCAGGCGTCCTCGATGGATATCGCCTGCGCACTCTCGCGGCCCGGGTCTGGATGACCGAACGGCTGCACGCCGGTGCGACCTTTCAGGACTCGGTGCGCATCCTCGCCCGGGATCACGGGTTCGCCGCGGATGACGCGGTGGCCGTCGCCGAGCGCGCCTATCGGGGCGGAGGGGTTGCCCGAGATGTTGGCTATCTCCGGGGCTGGATGCGTGTTCGCCACGCCATCGCCAACGAGCAAGCGACCGTCGATGAGCTGCGCGCGGGGCGGGTCGGTCTCGCCGATCTCGAGATCATCCGCGATCTCCGGCCAATGGGCCTCGCCCGGGTCGCCCTCTACCGGCCGAGCTTGGCGTACAATTTGGGGCCGACCGACGGAGGCACGAGCCTGCTGACCTCGCCACCGAGCTTTGCCGCCTCTTTGACGAGGTTGGAGCTCACGTAGAAGTTCGCGTCGTTGGCCATGATGAACATGGTTTCGATGTTGGGCTCGAGGTGGCGGTTCATGTTCGCCATCTGCAGCTCGTACTCGAAGTCTGCGACCGCACGCAGGCCGCGGAGGACCACCCGGGCCCCCTTCTGGTTGCAGTAGTCGACCAGAAGCCCTTCGAAGCTGTCGACTTCGACCCGCGACCTCCGCACTTCGTCCTTGTCGGAGGTCTTGCCAACGGACTCGCGGATCATTTCGATGCGTTCATTCACGGTGAAGAGCGCCGATTTACGGGGGTTCGACAGGACCGCGACGATGATCCTATCGAAGGCCACCAGCCCGCTCTCGATGATGCACACGTGGCCGTTGGTGATCGGATCGAAGGACCCGGGGTAGATCGCGGTCGTCATGTCTCTTCGGTTTCCATCGGCGAGAGGAAGGCCACGGCGGTGTCACCATACCGGTAGGAGGAAGTGACCACCAGAGCGGCGGGAAACGTGAGCTCGTCCCGGGCGGCGTACTCGAAGACGATCAGCCCCTCGCGGTCGATGATGCCCTCGGCACACAATTGCTCGAGGAGGGCCGGGGCCTCGGCCGCCTCGCGGTACGGCGGGTCGACGAAGACCAGGTCGAAGGGGCCTCGGGCGCCGAGCCGCTCGGTGATTTGGCGAGGTGTCGCAAAGAGGTCGATGGCGGCGGTGGTCAGGTCATCGAGGCCGAGACTCTTGCCGTCGGCCCGGATGGTCGTGATGCACTTTCGGTCGCGATCGACGGCGAGGGCCGACTCGGCCCCCCGGCTGAGGGCTTCGAAGGCGAGGGCGCCGGTGCCGCTGAAGAGATCGAGGACGCGAGCACCCTCGACGACCCCGCGGGCCTCGAGGGCCGAGAATACCGCCTCCCGCACTCGCTCAGCGGTGGGGCGGGTATTCTTGGCGCCTTTTCCGGGGCCGCGAAAGCGGCGACCCGAGAGGCGCCCACCGACGATGCGGAGCGCCATCGAAGTGGGCTAAAAAGTGCCGACGGCGGAGAGGAACCCGCCTTCGGTGGAGAAGGACGGGATGATGGCGACGTCGTTGACCGCGTTGGCGTCCTCTTCGTCGTCGCCGTCGAGGAGCATGAAGAGCAGGCCGCTCGCGAGTCCGGCGCCAAACGACGCGAGGCCGACGACCTGGATGGCGAACCAGGTCTCGCCCTGGGAGCAGAGGCTAGCTCCGCCATCCCACTCCCTCATGCCCATGGAAGACCAACTTTTCATTTCATCGCAAGCATTGTGGTTGGGAATTTCATCTACTGGGATGGCGTACACGTCCCGGAGTTCCACACCTGCCCTCGTCCGCCAAGGCTCGAGGTCAGTCTTGGTCGAGTCGATCATCGCCCACGAGATCACCGTGAGCACCGCACCGACACCTGCGACGCTGAACGATACGATGGCGCCGATGTTGGCTCCGCCGCCGGAATCGGCGGGCTGTTGGCCCCCCGGGGGGGCGATGATGATCTGGTCCTCGTCGCCTTCGACGAGCTGAGCGTCGAGGTTCGCCGTCGAGTCTCGGGCGACGCTCACCGAGCTGCGGAACGTGCTGTGCCCCTCGGCCCGGACCTCGACCCGGTGCTGGCCCACCGAGACAACCGTCTCGAAGCGACCCCCGGTCGTCGTACCCACGACCTCACCATCGACCACCACCTCGGCGTCGGCGATGTTGGTTTGAATCTCGATGCGGCCGGTCTGTTCGGCGCCGGAGAACTGGGCGATGTATCGCCGGGCCCGGGCCCGGAGGTCGTCGATGTCGGAGTGCACGCGAGGGACCGTGTCCGTCAGCTGGTCGGTGATCGACCCGGCGGCCTTGTCGAAGAGGTAGAGGCTCACGGAGAAGTCGTGATTCGCCGAGGTGCTGGTGCGGCGGACTATGCCGTAGATGATGAGGTCGACGCCGAGGGTGTCGCCTATCTGCGCCATGCAATGCACGTCGGGTTCGACGCAGCCGTGGGCGAGGGTCATCTGCGCGAGGGAGACCTCGCGCCCGTTGAGGTCCCAACCTTGGACCCGAGACGCCGCGTTTCGGAGCGCGCCGGTGAAGTTGTTGGTGAACTCGTCGTCGCCCGCCGACGACGTCACCCCGAGGACCATGACGCTCTGAGCATCGGCTACAGCCGGCGCAGCGAATGCCGAGAAAAAGAGCCCAGCGGCCGCGATTCGAATCAGGTGCTTACCCATGCATCGGTCTCCAACCGGGACCTTATCGTTTGCATGCTTGGTACGGCAAGACTCCGGTGTCCGTGCCCCGGGACGAATCATTCTGTGATTCCAGACGTCTAGGATTGGCGTGATTCCCCTGTGACCCCCATGATCGCTAACGGTAGCCCCGTTTCGATGCCCCCCTGATGTCCGCCTCGACTCACAAGATCTGTCCCAAATGTGGGATCCGCTACGAGCGGATAGCCCTCTTTTGCCAGAAGGACGGGGCGGCCCTCATCCACCCCGACCGGCCCCAGGACCCCTATCTGGGCAAGGTATTACTCGATCAATTCCGCATCGAGAAGCGCGTGGGGCAGGGCGGAATGGGCACCGTCTACCGCGCTCGGCAGACGACCATCGGCCGGGATGTGGCGATCAAGATCCTCCATCCGGAGCTGACCAGCAATCCTGATGCGGTGCGTCGTTTTCGGCGCGAGGCCCGGGTTTCGGCGGCCCTCGACCACCCCAATGTCGTCCGCGTCTTCCTCTTCGGGCAGCTCCCCGAGGATGGCAGCCTCTACATCGTCATGCAGTACCTCGAGGGTCGCTCGCTCCTCGACCTCGAGAAGAATGATGTTCCCCTGCCGCCCTCTCGGGCGCTGCACATCGTGACCCAGATCTGCGACGGCGTCGGCGAGGCCCACGCTCAGGGGGTGATTCACCGCGACATCAAGCCCGAGAACATCATCCTCGTCCCGCGCGGTCAGGACGCGGATTTCGTGAAGGTGGTGGACTTCGGCATCGCGCGTTTCATCTCCGGCGACCAGACCGTCGCGACCCAGAGTGGCCTGATCTTCGGCACGGCGCGCTACATCTCCCCGGAGGGTGCGGCCGGCGAACCGACCGACGCGCGCAGCGACGTGTATTCGATCGGCGTCTTGCTCTACCAGCTGCTCACCGGCCATACGCCCTTCGAGTCCACATCGCCGGTCGCGCTGCTGATGCACCACATCAACGACCCCGCCCCCGATGTGCGTGGGCACGCGGGGGGCTCATCGCTCCCGCCGAATATCTGCGACGTGGTCATGCGTTGTCTGGCGAAGAATCTAGACGCCCGCTTCGACGACGCGAACGATCTTTCGGCGGCGCTGCGCAACGCGGCGATGGCGGACGGCGTGGTCGTCGCGCCAGCCCGCATGAGCGCTCTGCCTGCGCGGCCGTCGAGCGCCGTCCCGGCGCCGCCATCAGCCCCGCCCGCCGCCCCGCCGCCGCCCCAGGGGTCCAGAGGGGCGGGGCCCCAGCATTCTCCCGCACCGCCCGGAGGCACGGGGCTCACACGTGCACCGAGCCCCTTCAGCGATGACCCGGCGAGGCCCGCCCAGATGGCGCCCCTTCCGGAGGTTCCTGGCATGCGCCGGGGGCAGCTCGGGACCGTCTTCATCGCGGCCCTCGTCGGGGCGGTGCTGGTTCTTCTCGGGGCTCTCGCGTCCCAGCCCATCATCGATTGGGCCATGGGCGACGACGACCTCGAGCAGCTCCAGGAGTTGGAGGAGCGGGGCCGGCGTGCTTTCGACCGTGGAGATTGGCTGAAACCCGAGGGCGACAACGTGCTCGAGATCACCAACGTCATGCTGGCCCTCGACTCGACCTATGCCGGGGCCCGGAATCTCCGCGAGGACGTCGCCCGGCGTTTCCGGGAGGAGGGCGAGGCGGAGCTTCGCCAGGGGCTCCACGAGGAGGCGCGAAGCAGGTTTCACCACGCTCTCCTCTTCGTCCCCGAAGACGTCATGGCCCAGCGCCACCTCGCCGAGCTCGATGCCATGGGGCCGACCCCGGAGCCCGAAGCCGCGCCGGAGCTGCGCGCTGTGCCCGAGGTTCCACGGGTCGGCGAGTCCACGACCTTCTTCGTGACCCTGGTCGCCGAGCCCGATGCCGCGAGCGAGCCGGAGTTGATGGTCTCCCGGGTCAACGCCCGGGGGGGACGTACCGTCGCGGCGACTCCCGACGGCGATCGCCTGCATTGGATCGCGACCTTCACCTTCCGCCGCCCCGGCGCCCACCGGGCGGTCTTTACCGCCGGCGAGCTCGAGCTCGCGGCGGACGTCGACGTCGCGCGCCGCGGCGTCGCTACCCGACCGGCCACCGACCCACCGACGACCACTCAGCACAACGTGCCGGTGCGACCTCAGGCGGCGCCGGCCGTCGCCGGAGACGATGGCATCGATTGGCGTCTGCCCGGCGAACGCCCCCCTCCATCGATGACTCGTCGCATTCCAGAGCCAGCCCCGGCGCCTCGAGCCCCGCCCAGCCCCCGCATGGTCGTGCCTCCCGCGCCCCCGGCGCCTTGGACCAGCACGCCTTAGCAAAATCAGAAGCGGTCTTTGCCTTCGCGTAGCGCCGTGAATCGGGCGACGTCGTCGGGGCCGGCGGCGATGGTCGGGACGTCGTAGCGGAAGAAGGGGTTCGTGGACCTCTCGGCGCCGATCGTCCCCGGCACCGTCATCTCGCCCTTGGCCCGCTTGCTCTTCGCTGCGGCGAGGGCTGCGGCCACTTCGCTGTTTTCGGGTTCGACCCCGGCCGCGTATTCGAGGTTCTTCACCGTGTACTCGTGGCCGCACCAGACCGACGCGTCCCGGGGGAGGTCCCGGAGCTTGCCGAGGGAGTCCTTCATCATCTGCATCGTTCCTTCGAAGACCCGCCCGCAGCCCCCGATGAAGAGCGTGTCGCCGCTGCAGAGATTGCCCTCGGCGAAGAAGGAGATCGCCCCGAGGGTATGGCCGGGGTTGTCGATGACCCGGACTTCGTGGCCTTCGAAGGTGAAGACGTCACCATCCTCGTGCGCCGTCGTCTGCTTCGGGATGCGTTTCTCGCGGTGGTCGTGGGCGCTCCCGCGAATCACCAGATCCGGGACGGCCTCGGCGATGCCCTCGATGCCACCGACGTGGTCGAAGTGGTGGTGGGTCAGCCACAGCTCGCGAAGCTGCACTCCCTCTTCCGCGGCGGCGGCGAGGACCGGCGCGTGCTCCGATGGGTCCACCGCGGCGGCGTTCTTCGTCGCCTCGTCGATGACCAAGTAGGCGTAGTTGTCTTGCATACACGGGACAGGGACGATTCGCATCGGGGACGTGTAGCACGCAGGGACTGCTACCCTCGGGGTCCATGGACGAGGGAGGATCGGAGGAGCGCGAGGAGCGCGGGAAACGAGCGGAGCCCCAGGGCGGCGGGACGGCGCTCATCCTTCTGACGGTCGTCGCGGCGCCGGTGGCCCTCGGCTTCGAGACGCTCCTCCGGAAGCTGCTCTTTCCTCCGGAATTCGAGGAGATCCGCGCCCTCCTGCACCCGATCCTGACGCCTCTGGTTTGGGGCCTCGTCGCGCTCACGGCCGTCGTCGGGGCCCTGGGCCTCGTACTCCAGCGCCGCCTCGTCGCTCGCGCCATCGGGCGGATCCCCCCCACTCACCGCGACTCGGCGCGGCTGCACCGAGCCAAACTCGGGGCTTTCATGCTCGCGGCGAGCGTGCCTCAGGTGCCGGCGATCCTCGCCACCTTTGGTTTCATGTGGGGCTCGTCGCTCACACCGACGGTCCTGGCAATCGCCGTCGCCACCCTCGCCATCGGGCTTCAGGCCTTCTTGGCCCGGTCCACCGAGCGCCGGTAGAGCGCGTAGAAGATCAAAGCGAGGCCGAGGGTACCGGGGAGGCCGAACAAGCCCATGGTGATGGAGTCGCCCCCGGTCGTCAGCGGCGGCAGCTTGGCCATGCCTTCGAAGGTGCCGTACATGATGGCGGCGGGGAAGACGCTGCCGCTCAGTCGCCGCAGTTCGATGGCGACGCCCGTGAAGAGGATGCACCAGGCGATGCACATCGGGATGCCGGCGATGGGCGCGTCCGGATAACGAAACCCCTGGACTACGAGGGGCACGTACCAAACGCCCCAGATGGCGCCGATGATGAGGGCCTTCTTCAAGAGTGGCGCCTGCACCTCGCGGTACATGAACCCGGTCCAGCCGAGCTCTTCGCCGAGGCCGCGGACGGCATTGATGGTCATGCCGGCGACCATCGCCTGGGCGATCATGCCGACCGCGGGGTGAGCTTCGTAGGCTCGGACCTCGGCGATGAAGGTCTCGTGCTGGTCCATCGGGACCTGGGGAAGGAAATGGGCGATGAAGTCGTCGACCGAGAGGGCGAACTCGTGGCCCGGGACCGAGCCGCCGATGAGTACCGAGAGGACGAAGGTGAGGGGCGCCACGAGCCAGGCTGCCAACCACCAGCGGTTGATGGAGAGGCTCAAGCCGAGCTCCGACAGGACCGGCTCGTTCAGGATCGCGCCTTTTACGATCAGGGCCGCGAACGCCGGCGGAGCCATGAAGAGCAGCGCCGCCGCTTGGGATGCGGGGGAGCCCCACTCTCCGCCGAAGGCGGCGAAGCCGATGCCGAGGCTCCAGCTCAGGGCGAAGGTCAGGACGAGGTAGACGGCCACCTTTTGCCGGGGCGTCCACGCCGGCCGTGGGGGCGAGGCGATCACTTGCTCATCACTTGCGTCTGGCGCGCCAGGAGATGCGTTCGGCCTCTTGCATCGCCTCGTACTGCGTCTGGATGCGGATCAGCTCACCGTAGGTCCGGGGCATGTCCTTGGCGAGGGCGATGAGGACCTTGCCCGTCGCCGTGGCGTCGTCGGCGGCGCGGTGGGCTTGGCCAATCTCGATGTCCATGCGGGCGCAGACGTCGGTGAGCTTCTTGCCCTTTTCGTACTTCTGGAGCTCGCGTACCCAGACCAGGGGGTCGACCCAGGTTACGTCCTTTCGGAGGGCCGGTGGCGCCTCGATGTCGAGGGCCGCTCCGAGGCGGGCGAACTCCGCGAGGAAGAACTTTTTGTCGAAGTTCGCGTTGTAGGCGACCGGGAGACGGTTCGACAGGAGCCCGACGATCTCCGGGAAGATCTCCTCGAAGCGGGGGGCATTGGCGAGGTCCTCGTCGCCGATGCCGTGGATGCGCCGGGACTCTTCGGGGACCGGGATGGTCGGGTTGATGAGCCAGTTGCGCTTTTCGACGAGTTCGCCCCCGTCGAAGGTGACGACGCCCATCTCGAGGACGCGGTCCTGGGCCGGGTCGAGGCCCGTGGTCTCGAAGTCGATTACAGCGATGGCCGCGGTGCGCCAGTCGATGTCCGCGGCGAACTCCTTCGCCACGCCTTTGACCTCGATGACCGCCTTCGCGATACGCTCGGCGATGCCCGGGTAGTGCCTGCCGGTCGGGAAGCACCCGCACACTTTGTCCCGTGCATTGCGCATGGCTGGTTCATAGCCGGACGACATGGCAGAACGCAACCGTGGCCTCGCCCTACCGCGGACGCTTTGCGCCCTCACCCACCGGACCCCTGCACCTGGGCCACCTCAGGACCTTCCTCGTCGCCTGGCTCAGGGCCCGGAAGGCCGGCGGATCGATCCTGATGCGCATGGAAGATCTGGACCCCCCGCGGGTCGTCGCCGGGGCCGCAGAAGCGATATATCGCGATCTCGAGTGGCTCGGCCTCTCCTGGGATGGCGAGGCCATGGTTCAGTCCGACCGGACCGCCGCTTACGAAGAAGCCCTCTCGCGCCTCGAGTCTTCGGGCCACCTCTACCCCTGCATCTGCTCCCGCAAGGATATCGCGGCGGCAATCGCTGGGGCCTCGAGCGCACCTCACGGCGTAGAGGGTCTCGGCGTGCGCTATCCGGGGACCTGCCGTGACGGTTCCGGCTCTTCGAGCAAGCCGCCGTCGATCCGCTTTCGCATGCCAGAGCCTCCTCCTACCTTCGTCGACGAGAATGCCGGCCCCGTGGACGGCCACGATTGGGGTGGAGACTTCGTCGTGCGCCGCGCCGACGGGCTCTTCGCCTACCAGCTCGCGGTGGTCGTCGATGACATTGCCCAGGGGATCACCGAAGTCGTTCGGGGGGCCGATCTCCTGCCCTCGACGCCCCGCCAGCTGGCGATCTTCGCGGCCCTCGGAGCCACCCCGCCGGCGTTTCTCCACGTGCCCCTACTGCTCGGTACCGACGGACGGCGCCTTTCCAAGCGCTTCGGATCGGTCGCTATCGGTGACTACCGTGAGGGGGGGGCGGCCCCCCAGGCCTTGGTCGGCATGCTCGCCGCGTCTCTCGGTCTCGTGGCGCCAGGCGCCGAAGTGATGCCCGAGGAGCTGATTCCGCCTTTCGATGCAGCGCTGCTGCCAAAGGAGCCCGCGCCCCTCGCCCCTTCCCCCGGCGGGCTGCTCCCCTCATAGTTCCGGCCGTGACGGCCTACGGGAGTGTGCATGACGTGGTCGTGGTCGGCGCTGGCTTGTTCGGTGCGGCGATCGCGCGGGAGTGCGCCTTACGAAACCTCGACGTTGCCATCGTCGAGAGGCATGAGGTTGCGGGCGGTGCGAGCTCCGTGGGCAAGGTGCTGCTCGGCGGGGGCTCATCCGTTTTCGGAGAGGCACCGCCGGACCACAAGAGCCTCGCCGTCCTCGCGCCACATCTCGTGACCCAGATCATCCTCGAAGGCGCCGCCTCCGGCGCCGGTGTCGCGTCCATCGTCGACGTGACCCGGCTTACCCAGCTCTACATCGTCGACGCCGTCGAGCGGGGGGCCACGCTTCTTCTCGGCGCCGAGGTCGTCGGCTCGGAAGAGTCTGCCTGGGGAAGTCGCCCCGGAGCGTCACGGGACAGTCAGCCAGACGATGGACAGGGCGGTTCCGGGGGTCGCGTGATCCGCCGCGAAGTGCACCTCGCCGATGGTCGCATCCTCGGCACTGGGACCCTCGTCATCGCGACCGGCGTCGAGTGCCCATCCATCGCCGGCATCGCTTCGGTGCCGGTGCGTTCGATTCGTACGATCGATGTCGCCTCCGTCGCGGCCGGTCCGGGCCGTGCTGTCGATGATCTCATCTCCTATCCGATGGGAAGCGCTACCCGCGTCGTCGTGCCGACCGGTGACGAAGAGGAGGCCCAGGGGGCCCTCGGTCGCCTCGGCCTCGAGCGGCTTCCGGTGCTGGCGTCGGCGGTGCATACGGTGGCGGTCCCGGACGAGGGGCGCCGAGACGGTGCGCCGGGTTTGGTGCACGTGACGGAAAGCGCCCCCGGTGCCCATCTCAGCGTATCCACCTACCTCGCCGAGGCCTTCGCTCGGTCGACTGCCAAGGAGATCCCCACGCACCCGCCGCTCACCCCCCTCCCCGGAGGCGCCCCGGGGGCCAGTGGCCCGTCTGCGGCCCTGGCTGCGCGCTGGGGGATTTCGGAGCTCAGCCTCAACGGGCTCTTTGCCCGCCACGGGGCCCGGGCCCTCACCGTGCTCGGCCGGACTCGTGCCACACCCTACGAGCGCGCCCAGCTCTGCGCGTGTGAGGCCATCCTCGAGTGCGAGGTGAGGTACGCCTGCCGCGCCCATGGTGCCCGCAGCATCGCCGACGTCTCCCGCCGTACCGGCGTCGGACGAGGGGCCTGCGGCGGCCTCCGCTGCGCTCACCGGGCCGCCGAGGTCGTGCGCGCCGAGGTGGGGCCGGCCGGGCGGTCCCCGAGGGAAGCGAGCTTGGCTTTCACCGCGGATCTCTTCCGGGGCCGAGCCCCGTTCCTCCGGGCCGAGGACCTCGCCCGGGAAGAGGTCCTGTTGGCTCGCCAAGTCGCAGCCGGGCTCATCGACATCGTCGAACCGGAGGAGTCGTGAAGGCCGTCGTCGTCGGCGCTGGGGTTGCCGGTACGGCGGCGGCGCTCTGCCTCGCCGAAGGCGGCGCCGAGGTGAGCGTCGTCGATGGGGCCCGGGGAGCGACCGCGCTTTCTTCCGGCGCCTGGGATGTCGCTTCGGTGAGCAGCGGGAGCCCCCTCGCCGACCTTTCCCTCGCGGACCGACTGCGTACGTTTGCCGAGGCGCGTCCCTGGCATCCCTACGCCCGCGTCGAGGCCGTCGTCGAGGCCGTCAGTCGCGCTCACTGTTCGGTTCTCAATGCCCTCGGTGCGTACCGGCCCCTCGACCTCGACTCCCCCGGTGTGCGCATCGCTACGGACCACGGCGTGATTCGTCGCGTCGCGACCATCGAGGAGAGCATGCTCGACCTCGACGAAGCCCCCGACGGCCTCGTCGCGGTCGCTCACTTCCGTGGTCACCGGGCCTGTGACGGGGCTGCTCTCGCGAGGGCCCTCGGCGAGGACTCCGGCGCCGCGGGGCTCTCTTTCGTCGACATCCCGGTGGAGTTTCTCGGGCGCAAGAACGACGTGCAGTTAGGCGGCCACGAGGTCGCTCTTCTCGGGGACGCCGCGGACGCCCGCCTACGCCTCGCGGCCGTCCTCCGGCGGGCGCTCCCGGGGACCACCCCCCATGCGTGGCTCCTTCCCGCGGTCCTCGGTATGGACTTCGACGATCCCGCAGCCCTCCTGCGGGACGCCGTCGGCGGCCCCGTCGGGGAGGTCGCCGGGACCACCGGCGGGGCGCAGGGGGCGCGTCTCACGCGGCGCCTCGCTGCGAGTCGGGCTGCCGCCGACGTGACGGACATCGTGGCCCGGGCCTCTGCCATCGACGGGGCTTCCGTCGCGCTCTCCGATGGCAACTGCCTCGACGCCGACGTCATCATTCTGGCGACGGGGTCGGCGCTCGCCGGAGTCATCGTCGCGAGCGGCGGCGTGCTCGTCGAGCCCATCACCCGCACCCCCGTCGTTCTCGAGTCTTTCGGCACCCTGACCGCGCCGGGAGCGGCCTTCGCGTCCGGGGTCACCGTCGACGATGGCCTTCGCCTGCTCGGCGAAGACGGTCGCCGTGTGGGCGATGGCGTCTTCGCTTGCGGCGCGATCCTCGCCGGCGTCTCCTATGCTGACGGCACGGGCCTCGGCGCATCGGTCACGACGGGGTGGCTCGCCGCCGAAGCGGCCCTCGCGGGGTAGGTACTTCTCGCGTGCGGACCACCCCGCGCACGCTATCCTAGGGCCGAGATGTTCATCGAATCGGTAGACCGCTCCGGTGCGCGGGTCATTTGGCTCTTCACCGGGGCGACCAATAGCCCCGAGGACTATCAGGCGTACTGCGACAGCATCACGCGCCTGAAGGACCTTCCGTGCGACGGGCTGCGCGTCGCCGTGCTCATCGTCGATGCGGGAAACCCGCTCCCGGATGCACGGTGGCGCAAAGAGATCGCCGAGAGATCCAGCGACGTGGAAGCGAACACCGCCTTCATTCTGGTCGGCGGGGCCCTGGCTCGCGGTGTGGCGACGGCCATCAACTGGCTCCGGCCCCCAACCTACATTCTGCGAACCGCCGCGAGCTTTGCGGACGCGGCCGAGATCGCCGACCAGCTCGTAGGGCAGCCCGTCCCGGAGCTTCGTGCGCTCTACGAGAACGCCCGGAGCGCGGCCCGAGACGTCGCCTGAAGCGTCAGCGCATCGTGGTTGGGAGCAGATACGCCGCCCCGGCGAGCAGGGCGTAGGCGCCGACCAGGAGCCCCAGCAAGAGGAAGCGGTAGCCGAGGACCGCGACTGCCGCGCGGTCGGTCCCGATGCGGTGGGCCTCTTTGAGCGCGATCACCTCGAGGACGATCATGAACCCCCAGCCGATGAAGGGGCCCACACACGGAACGGCGTAGAGGAGATAGGGCCCGTTGGCATAGCTCACCGCGCGCAGGGTGCCTTCGAAGGGCGTGTTTGCCGACTTCATCATGCGCAACGTCAGGTGGCTCAGGCCACCCCCGCCGAGCAGCGCGATGAGTCCCTGAATCGGCGCTTGGGTGAGGGTCACGGGGATCACGATGGCCAGCACGCAGATGAAGTACCCCGCCATCATGCCTCCGAGCTGGCCCTCGTCGAGGGCGATGCCGGTGACGCCGCTGGTCATCGCGAGGCCGATCAGCATCACGAAGTTCCAGACGAGCTGCCCGAGGGTGTAGGCGACGAGGCCGTAGCTGATCGGCCCCATCGCCCCCGACTCGGTCAGCGGTGTCCGGAAGAACGCTGTCGGCGCACGGTAAAGCAGCTTTGTCGTCTCCCAAAACGCGCGGATGAAACCGAGCTCCTTGCGTCGCTCCCAGGGGATCGGCTCTGCCAGGCCCCCGGCGGCGCATGCTCGGCAGACCAACAGGGCCGCGAGCGGCGAGAACGCGCACGCGTCGCAGCCGAAGGTGCCGCACCGGTTGCACGTGAACGAAGCGCTCACCTCGCCGTGGACCGCGCATGAGGCGCCGGCCGGGGGCCCCGCGACGGTTTGGCTCAGAACTTCCCCGTCACCGACATGAAGGTCATCTTGTCGTTCGTCTCGCGGAGACGCGCCGAGAGGATCTTCACGAAGTTCCAGAGGATCTCGTAGGCCAGATCCTTCTCGAGGAAGAGCAGGTCTTCCATCGCGTCCTTCTCGAGGATCAGGAGCCGGCATCGCTCGTGGACCCGGGCATCGGCGCTCCGGGGGAAGTCGTCGATGAGGCTCATCTCGCCGAAGGCGTCTCCAGGGCCGAGGACCGCGAGGGCCTCTTCACCCATACCGCTCACGTCGCGCGAGATGCGCACCTTGCCTTCGAGGATCAGGTAGAGTTCCCCGCCGGTGGAGCCCTCCTTGAAGATGACGTCGCTGCCCCGGTAGCTCTCCTCGCTGGCGATCGAAGCGAGCAGCTCGAGGCCTTCGGGGGAGATGCTGTCGAAGACCCGGATCTTGCCCAGGGCCTCGACGACCGCTTCTCGGCTGGCGTTACCGGACGCCGTCTCGGACGCCGCCTCGGCGGGCGCCTCGGGCGTGTCCTGGGGCGTGTCTTGGGGCGTCTCCTGATGCTCTTCCGACATGGGAGCGCATGATAGCAGCGAGGGCCGCCGGCGAGCCAGACAATGGCCGGACCGCTGGAGCGATCAGGCGGCTTGTACGCCGAATACTTCCCAGGTTGCGAGGATGGTGACCTCGCCGGCGTTCCGGTCGACGACCTCCGCCTTCCCGAACCCAGCGTCAGCGAGGGCGCGGAGGTAGGTCCGGATGGGCAGCCCCGCGTCGTCGATGGGGTGCCGTCCGGGGGGAACCGCCGAGACCATCGTGCGGCGGCGGGAGCCTCCGAGGTGGCGGTCGAGGCGCCGGAAGAAAGCGTTCCACCGAGGAGTGGAGTCACCGTCGCTGGGGGCCTCGCCCGCTCCCGTGGTCGGTCCGTTGAGCAAGAGCTGACCCCCGTCTCGGAGCATCCGCTGGAAGTCGGCGAAGACCTCCCTCATGCGGTCCTCGTCGAGCGTGGACAGACCGCCGGCGCAGGCGATGACGTCGTAGTCCCCGGAGAGCCCGGTGCCCCAATCTTCGTCCCAGAGGTCGCGCTCGAGGAGCCGGCCACGGACACGACGTCGCCGGTTGATGCGGCCGGTGAGGGCGAGGGAGAAACGATCGCGGTCGAGGAAGTCGACGGTGCAGCCGCGCTCGAGGAGGCCGAGGATGCGGCCGAGGTCGCCGGCGCCCGCACAGACGTCGAGGACTTTTCGGGGTCTGGTGCCGCTGCGCAGGACAGCCCGAGCCATCGCGCCGAGGCGACGCATGTACGTCGGTCCCCCGGCGGCGTCTCGGAACGCGGCGAGGACGAGGTCCGGGTCGTGGTCGTCCAGGAACGCCCGTGCGGCCTCGTCTTCGACGTACGGCGGGTAGAAGAGGGGGAGGGAGGGGTTGTCGTGGTTGCCTTGATGAGTGGTCATGGGCACCGGTAGTGCAACGCCCAGGCCACCTTCGAATTCACGAAAACAGTTGGTTTTCTTGGCGACCTCACGGCGCCGCCCGCCAGATTGTCGGCGAGGCTCCGCGCGTTCCTGTCACCGTGTCGAAACTCGCAACAATTAGAGGAGATCGCGCTCGCTGAGCCAGCGCTCGGCGGCGATAGCCGCCATGCAGCCGGTCCCGGCGGCGGTGATCGCTTGGCGCCAGACGTGATCTTGAACGTCACCGGAAGCGAAGACTCCCGAGATGTTGGTCTCCGGCGTATCCGCCTTGGTGACGAGGTAGCCCAGGTCGTCGAGTTCGAGGGCGTCGCCGAAGATGGTGGTGTTGGGCGTGTGGCCGATGGCGATGAAGAGGCCCTCGGTCGCGTGCACTCGCTTTTCGCCGGTCTTCGTGTCTTGCAACTCGACGGCGTTGACCGTCCCCGCTTCGACGTCGAAGACGTCGGTGACCACGGTGTTCCAGAAGAAGTTGATCTTCGGGTGCTTGAGGGCGCGGTCCTGCATGATCTTCGAAGCGCGTAGCTCGTCGCGCCGATGGATCACCGTGACACTCTTGCAGAGCCCGGCGAGATAGAGCGCCTCTTCCATCGCGGTGTCACCGCCGCCGACGATGCACACGTCCTGGTCGCGGAAGAAGAAGCCGTCGCAGGTCGCGCAGGCGCTGACGCCGCGGTTCTGGAGCTTCGTTTCGTTCTCGAGGCCGATCCACCGGGCCTTCGCGCCAGTGCTGATGATGACCGAATGCGTCGAGTATTCTTC
>Ga0164313_10002106_pt1 | contig 17843 bp, 10 predicted proteins | sample GuaBasSedimGuay4_FD_113735 | JGI IMG/M metagenome (GOLD analysis project Ga0164313, IMG submission 113735) | Subseafloor sediment microbial communities from Guaymas Basin, Gulf of California, Mexico - Guay4, Core 4569-4, 0-3 cm | ecosystem: Environmental > Aquatic > Marine > Hydrothermal vents...
AGTATACGATTGATCAAGTCCTAAATATAGTTTATCCATCAACCTATTTAGGCTAATGGATATGTGGGGTTAAGTTATGATTGAAAACCCATCTATTAATTCAACGTTAATTTTTTCATTGAATGTATTATCTAATTCCTCACGGTGAGATATTATGTACACTGCAATATCATCATTAATAGCTTTTTGTTTAATCATGGCAGCAGCACTGGAAATTCCATCACTATCCAAACCAACATCTAATACTTCATCTAATACTAACACATTGATTTTATCGTGTAAGTATTCAAGAACATCCCTAAAAGCGAATGATAAAGCAACATTAACACGACACTGTTGACCGTTAGATAAGTTACCATATTGTAGTGGCTTTCCTAACCGATGTATACTAACTTCCATTTTTGGAGTAAAAGCAACAGCATGAGGCAAGCCCATGGTTTTTAAATACCCATCCAATTGTTTGTTTAAAAAGGGTATTGTTTGATTCAACATAGTTTTACGAATAAAACTATTTTTGTGTGTTAATAATTTAAGTAAAAATTGTTGGTGATCCGATAATTTGTGTACTTCATCACTACGTTTAGTTCCTTTGATGAATACATAATCATCACCAGCTATACTGTCCATCATTTTGGGTTGAATTTGTTTAAATAATTTACTTGGATTATCAATAGGTAAACCACAATCTTCAAAAACTGTTATAAATGTTTTTTCAGTATTTTCATCAAACCATTCGTGTTCCAAATCTTCAACTGGTTTGTTTAAATGGTTTGTTCGGTCCTTTAAGTCTTTGAATTTTGCTGCAGTAACAGCAAGAGTTTCGTTGTGTTCTCTTATTTGTGTTGGACTCATTGTTCGAACTGAGGCTAATTCATTCAATTCTTTATCAAAATCTTCCATATCTTTTGTTAATCTAGCAACATCTTTTTCCAATTTTTTAATTTTACTCGGATTAGCTTTTTCGGTTAAGGTTTCGATGTCTGGTAGCCACCCATTAACAGCAGCTTTTGCGTGTGACAATTCCTCGGTTACTACAATAATCTGGTGTTCAGCAGTTTTCAATTTGCTTTTTGGATACAATATTTTGGTACGAATTTTATCCATTTCACTATTCAAAGCCTCAACATCTTCAACACAAGCTTTTAATTTTTCTGTTAATAGTTCTTGGTTGCTGTTTGCTTTTGATATTGCACTAGTACAGGCAGTAACTTTTTCTTTGGTTTCTTTGAATTGTTGTTTACAGTACGGGCAAGTGTTATCAGCTAAATGTTCTAATTCTTTTGTATTTGATACGATTATCTCATGCGTTTCTGCTAAGTCTTTGGTTATGAGTTGTTGTTCTTGTAATATTTCTTGTTCTGCATCAGCTAAACTATCTAATGTTGCATATAGTTTTGTTTGTTGATCGACATCCATATCCATCCAATCTTTTAGTCTTTGTTTGATGTCAACGATAAGGTCTGCATTTTTAGTTCCCCAATTGTCTGAACCAACTTGTGCATATTCCAAATCTTTGAGAACTGTTTTTTCATCATTCAAATCACGTTTGTATAGCTCAAGAGAATGTTTAACATCTTCGGTTACGTTTATGATTTTATCGGATTTGTCCAACATTTCCATTTCGGTGTCGATATCAACCAGCAACAATGCAGATAATTGATCCGAACATTCTTTGGTTGTTGCTTTGTGATCATCTTCCCACTCAGTGGCACGAATGTATGCTCGTTCGTATTGTTTAACAAAGCGATGACATTCTTTATTCGCGTGAATAATATGTTCATCTTCCATTTCCATCGAGCGTTTAGTATCTTTGATTTGTTCTTTGAGAGCTTCACCTTTATCAGACAACAACTTCAAATCCAACAATTCTTCAAGCATGTTAGCCTGTTGTCGCATTGGCAAATTTAAAAACTGAACATTGACGGCAGAAAAGATAATGACACGAACAAACAAATCGTGAGGCATATTCAATAAGCCTTCAATTAATGCATTAGTATTACCAATGCTGTCTGGAGTAATATCATTGTCATCTTCCCATAATTCAACCCCATTACCTTTCATTTTCCTATATCGACGTACTCTATAGTGGTGTTTATTCTTTTCAAACTCAACAATAACTTCCATATTTTTATTGTTGATATTATTAATCAGACCATCTTTTGATATGTCCGATACTGGTTTATCGTATAATCCGTAGGATATAGCATTGATAATTGTGGATTTTCCAGCTCCATTGCTACCACTTATGATAGTGGTACCTGATTGAACTAGATCCACTTTAGTTGGATTGGATCCGTATGATTGAAAGTTTTGGAATTGTACGGATATTAATTTAGTCATCGGCTTGTTTTGTTTGTAGGTTTTGGTAGATATTAACTAACATGTCATTATCAATGTGTTCAGTTTCAATACCTGTTAGCATTTCACATACCATTTCGTTTGTGCTGGTGGATTTGACTTCAACAATATCTTCATCAACTTCAGTTTCTGCTAATGCTTCTCGTATTTCAGCAGACTCTTCTAAGTTGAAACCGCGAAGATGATATTGATCAACAAATGTTTTTCGTATAAGACTTCCTTCAGAGTAATCAATAGGAACATCTACGGTACATTTAACTCTGGCACCATCAGCTAGATTTGGATCGTCTAATAATTCTGACAATTTAACATTTAAATATATTGGACAATCAGGCCAATCAAAAAACTCTAAGGAGTCTGTTGTGTGATCGTATGTAGCCATACCACGATCGGTATCTCCTTCATACCAAACGAAGTAGGAAAACAATTCCCTATATAAGTTATATTTTTTTGGGTTTGTCTTTTGTGAAAGTGTCCAGACAGTATTAATTTTGGTTTTTTAAAATCTAGTGGATCTGGTCCACCTTTCATTTTGTTGCTGTATCCAGTAATAACAAAACCAGAAAATTCGAAATGACCAGCCCACAGTGGAATGTTTGAATATTCTGTTAATTTAGTATATTCATCATGGAATAGATATGGACATAACAGCATTCCATCCTTACCAATTTCGGATCGTACTTCGGGATCATATATGGGAATAAAGTTGTTGAATTGTTCCAAGTGGATAATAGAGTGAATTTCTCGTGTGTGTCTTTTATATAGATCATGGTTACCAATAATGAAATATATTGGTAGATCCAGATCGTTTAACATTTTTGCTCCACGTTGGGAGTAATTTAATGTTAAAATATCAATGGCACTTCGTTCTTGGTTCCAATCACCCAAAAATATAACATGATCTATTTCCGGATCATCTTTAACATTTTGGCAAAACCATTCTAAGTATTTGATGCAATCTTCGTTGTGTTGAACGGAGTTTGATTTGGCACCAAAATGTAGGTCTGTAAAAAGTGCACTCTTTTTTAATATCATTGTTATTTTGCTTCTTCTGAGTTATCTTCGTTTAAGCGATCAGCCACGACTTGGTTTTGGTTGTGATCTTCTTCATCTTCCATATAATGAGAGGCACTGGCATGTTCCATCTGATAGTTTAGGGATGGGGTTAATCCATGTTTAACCATGAGAACATCGCGAACATTTCTGTGTTTCTTTTCTTGATTTAGGTATTGTATGAATGAGTTTTTAATGCATTGTGTGTAGAATGCAAATGGGTTATCACTTTTATCTGGTTTGAATGATCGCCAAGTTCTGACTAGCATCATCATAGCATAAGCTTGCATATCGTCATTAAACGTATATCCAGCGTATTTGGATGATGTTGCATATTTCTTTGTTAGTAGTGTTAACATTGCTGCTAAAGTATCGGACATTTGATCTTTTTCTTTGCTGGCTATCACTTGAGCCATAAGAACTTTGCGATCTATGTAATACTTTCCTTTTTTCTTTGGCGTCCTTTTAGGCGCTTCTTTTTTTATTTTCATGTACAAACTCCTTGTATGCACCCATTATACATCATAAAATTGTGATAGGCAACTGTCATAAATATAGTGATATTAATATACTAAGGATAGATACATGGCAGCAAATCCATACGCGGCACGATTAAGTAATGAACGGGGTGAATCCGTTATATTTGAAGCGACACCAGACATAATCGAAACTCGAAATGTAAACTATAGTACTGTGGATCCTGTTCACATGCCTGGACAAATATATACATATAAGAATACTTCTTCTCGTGTATACAATGTATCAAACATTCGTTTTATTTCACGGACACAAGGCGAAGCACAACGAAACTTGACTTGGTTACATAGGTTACGTGGGTGGTGTATGCCAGAATTTGGAACACAAGGTGGTCAACAAGATTTAAGCTCTACGATTTGGCCTGAGTGGGGTTCGAATGATGCCGCTGCTGAAAATACAGCAAGACAACAAGCAGGTGGAGCCGAGTTTAGTAGATCGGCTATTTTGGAAGATCAAAAACGAGCAACAGATAATTTTGGTGTTAATTTATTAGGAACTCCGCCAGATATGTTATTTTTCAGTGCATATTCGACAAATGGTCAGGGTGGTGCTCACATAAGTAGAGTGCCAGTAGTTATTCAACAGTTGAGTATTCCATATCCTAGTGATGTTGATTATATCAATACTGCTGGTGGAGTTCCTATGCCGACTATTATGTCTCTTGATATTACATTAATTGAAACACACGCACCCCAAGAATTTGAACAATTCAATTTGGGTGCATTTAAGCAAGGTTTGTTGGGAGGGTTTTAAATGGCACTTATAATAAACAATTCATCATCGGTGGAAAGATCCAGTCGATACACACAAGGTGGAATAACGGATACTTTTGGCAACCGATTGGGATGGTGGGAGCGTGCAGAGATAGCAACATCGGAGGATGATATTGCATATACAATTTCCAGTGGAGAAAGTGGTCGCGCCGATTTGATAGCCTTTCGGTTATACAAACAAGCAAAACTGGGGTGGTTAGTATTACAATATAATAATATTGTTGATCCAGCCACAGAATTAACAATAGGTAAAACTTTAACTTTACCCACGCCAACTCGTGTGGCATTAACAATAACGTCTATTTAATATGTCACAGCCACCAAATATATTATCCGATTTTCGCACTTACTCTTATCATCAATTTTTGTTGATGTGTTCAAGCTCCTCTGTTGCTGATAGTATTGGAACTTCACCCACAGATTTAACATCATTGCAACACCCACCCCACGATAGATATGGTATTCGGTCTAGTGCAGGTGGACAATATATTACGTTGGTGGATGGTTTATCTGATGCACACTTGAGCATATCAAAAGCATCTTGGAAAACGGTAATATCACCAAATGTAAAAACTAAGGATGGTGCATTAGCAAACTTAGGACCGACGGTGGACGGAATGATAGATATATACGAACCAAATGGCGCAGGGTTTTTGGATGTTATTTCTAGAGCGATGATACTGATGGGAGTTAGCGCATCATCTGCCATTTTTGCTATTAAAACGATATTTGTCGGTCATCCTCACGATTCTAGTTTGTCGTCTGTTTACATTAATGGTATTCGACCATTTATTGGGACTGCTCGTGATATTTCAGCTATTTTTGATAACACTGGATCGAAGTATCGAATGTTGTTAATGGGTTTGGTTGGTGGTGCTCAAAAAAAGCAGCTGCAAGTATTTTCTGGACAATCAATTCAGATTAATAAGAAACAAACGTTCTCATCTGTGATGAAAACATTAGCAACGTTAGCAAATCAAGCATACGATTATAATTTGATAGCGTATAATAAAGCACAGCTGGCAGCAGGTGAAGAATCTAAATCAATTCCAATTCCTCACAAATACGACATTCAGATTAATGGAGCTTGGAAAGGTGATAGTATTGTGATGGGTACCAATGAAATTATACGAATTGCTAATACAGACAAAGATCCAATTCTGAATTTATCACCAAATGGTGCGGATTCTATGACCAGTGCAATCGAAACTGTATTGAAGTCATCAGCCAATATAATGCAACAACAAAAATCATCAAATCCTGGTGAAGGCATAGAAGATAGGTTTGTTTACAGTATTACAGATTCTACAGTTATTGAGAATGGAGTACCAACCACAACATTTTTTATAGGTAGAAAAAAAGTAATAACTACTCCCGCTGGTGGGGATTCTAGCAACACAAAGGCATTGATAACTTTTGATTACTTGTTTACTGGTAAGAATGTTGATATTATTGATTGGGACATGAAATTGAAGCGAGGAGTTGCGTTGTTGAATTTGCTGTCTACTAATAACACATTACCAGATAATCCCGCGGCTATAAAAGGCATTAAAACAGAAGCTGCTATAAGTGAGACTGCTGGTCAATCATCGGGAAGCACAGAGGTGATGAAATCCCAATTTGGATCAGGTCTACCAAATACTGCTGTTCATTATAGCAATCAAAAATACCCAGTCACGTCTGCTAATTTTTATACACAATTATCAAAACAAGCTGAAGCTGATGTAATAGAAACTGTAGTTTCTATTCATGGTAATCCTACGTTGTTGGATGAAATGAATGTATCTCCTTCACAAATGGGAAAAATGGGAGATAAGGAAAATAAATCCAAGCTTGGACCACCAATTAATGCAGATTGGATAGACACTCCAACCACATTACGAATGAACGTTAAGATCCCCGTGAATCCGGATAATATGTCTGATGGGTATAAACCGTTTTGGTTCCGTGGGTTGTATCGTGTTATTTCTGTTGAACATGTTTTTTCTGATGGCAAATTTGTTCAAAATTTGTTGTTGTTTTCTGTGACAGGATCACATCCTGGGTTGGATGTTGGAGATGAAATAATCGATCCGAATCCTGTTGTAAATACTAAAACACCAAAAGGTGTAAAACGTGATCCAGTTACGAATAAAGTTAAACCGATTAGTAGAGCAGAAACTAAAAACTTTTCAGAAATAAAAGAAATTGCTATTAGAATTGCAAATGAAGAAGGTGTTGATCCTAATTTGGTGTTGGGTATTATTAAACAAGAATCTGCTTTTAATATCAATGCACTGGGTGGCAAATGCCACGATACAGGAACAGCATCTGGACTAATGCAATTATGTCCCACAACAGCGGAAGAAGTTGGAGTACCAAGAGAAGATGTGTTCATTGCAGAACAAAACATATTGGCTGGGACACGATATATAAAGAAGCAATTGAAAACTAATGATGGGGATGTTGTTTTAGCTCTTGCTGCATATAATGCAGGTCCAGGCAATGTTAGAAAATACAAAGGCGTTCCTCCATTTGCTGAAACTGAAGATTATGTTATAAAAGTACCCAGGTGGCAACAACAATTTGCTGATGGTAGTGCAATAGAATTACGGAAAGAAGCTCGATTGGCAACTGTAATCGCAGTACCGGAGATTGAACTTCCCAAAGCCACTAAAGTGATAAAGGCAGCAGAGAATGAAACGGTAGCAACCGTAAAAATGGCATCATCTACGTTGATAAATAAAGCGACTGGTGATGATGTCAACAAAACAATTGCAGGGTTAACAACAATACCAGGAATATGATGAAACAAACGTCAATAGAGCAAGCTAGAATAGGATCGGAAGATAGTAATCTATACAGAGACATTACTATCGGAGAAGTGGTGGATACTAACGATCCTCAACAAATGGGTAGAGTTCGAGTACTGTGCACTGCAATGGGTGATAGTGCCTCGGCGTTAATGAAAAATATTCCTTGGGCAACTGCAATGACTCCACTGGGTGGTGTGACTGAAACTACTGAACGGGGTCGTGACGGAATAAAATCGAATGGTCCAGTAGCATACGGAATGTGGAATATTCCGAAAGTCGGGTCACACGTTTTAATATGTTGTATTGATGGAGATACTAGATTCCGTGTTTGGTTAGGGTGTTTACATCCCCAATTCATGACTCACACATTACCTCATGGTAGATATATTGCTGATGGTGATCCAACGGTAGTAGGACCACTTAGCAGTGCTGAAGGATTGATTGAACCTACAGGATCACACCAACAAACATCATTTACACCAGCAGAAGCTAGCACTATTGTTCCAGAAGCACCCACGCCTGGTGGAGATCATACTGTAGCTCCCGAATATTTAACACGAGGGGCTGATTATTCAGCAGCATCCGTTATAGATGAGTTAGTATCATCTGATGAAAGTGGGCGGGTATCTATTGGTGATGATAATTTTGAAGACGTTATTGTTGAAATTGATGGCACTAAAGTAAATCATCAAAATGGATATAAGAACAGCCGTGTTGTAACCAATATTGGATTTGAAACAACAGATGGTAATAATTATGATCCACAAGTGTATTCATGGACAACTCCAGGATTTCATGCGATAGCAATGGATGATTCTGCTAATAACTGTAGAATTAGATTGCGTACTACTCATGGTAATCAGATCATTTTGGATGATACAAATGAGCGAATATATGTAAGTACTCCAGATGGTAAAACGTGGTTGGAAATGGATGAAAAGGGTAATATTGATGTATATGCAAAACGCAATATTTCATTTCATGCTGAAAAAGATATTAATTTTACGGCTGGTGATACATTTAGAGTAAAAGCTAAAAATGGTATTCATCTTGAAAGTGATGATGAAATCCGTATTCACAACAAATCTGAGAGTGGTGGTGATTTTCATCTTAGATCTGAAGCTCACATTCGTCAACATTCCAAATTGAATACGTATGTTGAGACCGATGGTCAATATCATTTGTTGTGTGGATCTGATACTATAATGACATCGGGAAGTACAATGCATATTAAAAGTGCTGGGTCAACGTTTGTTACTGCAGGAACTACTTATAATTTAATAAGTGGTAGTGGAACAATGATGAAGGCAGGTGAAAATTTCAACATCTCCGCAACCAAAACTCAAGTATCTGGTCCGGTAACAATTGATGATCAGTTGGATGTGTTAGGTGCTGTGGTAACTTCTAAAATTAGTGCTTTGACTAGTGCAATTTCTTCACCACCCAATTCACATGGGGCTGTACAAATTGGGATTGCGACTGTGCCAGTCACCCTACCAGCAAGTAAACCAACTGCTACCTTCGAGGCATCGCCCGCATTTGAATATCAAGCATACTGGACTAATAGGATTCCTGAACATGAACCATGGGCTCGGGGTATGACACAACCAATAAAAACTGACGCCATTGCTGGTAATACACACGATAATGCAGCTGAATTTCCATATAATTCACCAAATATAGGCAAAGTAGAGCGTGGACAATCATTGAAGCGAAATAAAAACTGGCATCGCTAATAAATAACAGATGGAGGTGCGTCGATGATAGCACAAGGATTATATACTGGATTCTCCACAAAAGAATTTCAGCACACAAAACAATTTGCAGTACACGATTTCAATATTGTTAAGGAAGACTTGCTGAATCACATTTATACCATAAAGGGTGAACGTGTGATGATGCCAAACTTCGGTACAAGAATCCCCGAAATGATTTTTGAGCCGCTTGATGAAATTACCATAGATATCGTGCGTGATGACTTAACTGCTGTGTTTGATTTTGATCCTCGAGTACGCACATTACTTTTAAACGTTGTACCTGATCACAACAATCATGCCATAAATGTTCTGGCGGATTTATACTATGTTGAATTGAATATGACAGATAGATTTACACTAAACATCCAATTTGAAAACGGATAAATATATGATAAACACAGAATACAATAAGGAGGCTGATTGTGGCTAGAGAGATTAGCAGAGCAGAAAGTTGGGAAAGAGCACATGAAATCTTTTCACAAATAAATTTTAATTCGTTTGATTTCAATACGATAAAAGAAAGTTTATTGGATTATATGAAATTGTATTTTCCAGAAGATTTTAATGATTATATTGAATCTAGTGAATTTATAGCAATATTAGAATTGTTTGCGTATGCAGCGGAATTGTTAGCATATCGTATGGACTTGAATGCCCATGAGAATTTTATAACAACCGCTGAAAGAAAAGAAAGTGTTTTACGTTTAGCTAAATTGTTATCGTATAAAGCTTCACGTAACATTCCAGCCCGCGGTTTAGTAAAATTATCATCAATTCAAACAACAGAAACGATTAGTGATTCTGCTGGTAGAAACTTAGCAGGTAGAATGATCATTTGGAACGACAATAACAACAACGATTGGAAGGAACAATTCTTGTTGGTTATGAATCGTGTATTAGAACAAGATTTTGGTACTGTATCACCAAGTGAACGTGTACAAATTGAAGATGTATTGTTTGAATTGTATACGTGGAATAATACTACATCTAATGGAGCTCCAGGTTCCATTATTGGATATTCCGCTAGTGCAATATCTGGTTCTGTTCCTATGGAACTGACTCCAGTTCAATTAAGTGAAGATGGACCATCTGAAAAACGACCAGAACGTAATGCTAAAATGTCATTGTTATACGGATCAGACGGATTGGGTGATGGATCAGATACGACAGGATTTTTCTTATATACTAAACAAGGTGAAATTCACGTAACTGAATCATTCTTTGATGGTGTTACACCAAATCAAACATTAACTCTACCGGACGCAAATATCAATGATACTGATTTGTGGATAAATTCAGTTGAACCAAACACACGCGAAATTGTCGTTGATGATCCATATGAACGGTTATTGCCTCATTTGGTGGCTGAAGATATACGTTATGGTGAATGGGTTGAAGTTGATTTGGCAAATGCTCAAAACATCTTATTCAACACAAATAAGAACAGACACAAATATGAAGTAGAAACATTAGATGAAGATAAAGTGTTGTTGGTATTTGGTGATGGTGAATTCTCTGATATTCCAAGTGGTTCTTTTGATATTTGGTACAGAACTTCTGTAAATGATGATGTCACAGTTCAAAAGAATGCTGTTGTTAATCAAGCAGCATCTATTAATTATTTGGATGCTACAAATGGTGTTCAAACATTAACGTTTAATTTTTCATTAGTAAATGCACTCCAAAATAACTCTCCGTCTGAAGATTTAGAGCATGTTCGTCGTGCAGCTCCATCAGTATATTATACCCAAGATCGTATGGTAAATGGACGTGATTATAATACATTCATGTTGCAAGATCCATCAATCTTGAAATTGCGTACAATAAACAGAACGTTTGCAGGTGATTCAAAGTACATAGCATGGCATGATCCTAAAGAATATTATGAAAATGTGAAACTATTTGGAGATGATTCCGCATTATATTGGGATGAGCAAGATCCATTAATAGGTGGCTTAGTTACTGTTAGTACAGGAATAACATCATCAGCTTTAATAACAAATTTCATAGAACCATTGTTATGCAGCACTGATTTTTTTGCTAAATTAGGTCCAATATTGGAATCACATGGTGGTAAATCTAGCGATTTACGATGTGAATTTGTAAATGATCCGTATAGTTTTGATGTTAATAGTAATGAAATTGCTGCTATTACAGCCGCTTTAGATGCCGCACAAACAACCACACCAATTGTGGATTTGTGGTATTCAACATTATATGATGAATGGACAGTTGGCGTTGGAGTCAATGGTCATCCGTGTGATTTGGAATCATCTTTACCACCATACGATCCACCGATAATATCAGGATGTATATCAGGGCCGTCAGATTCAATATTTATGATTCGAGTAGAAGCCAACTTTGCTGGTAGTACATTATCTGGGTGGGATGTTAAATGGCGTACACGTCGTATGATTATTCAAAGTAATGATATGAAATTTTGGCACACTAATGGATCTAATCGTATCGTAAATTTTGATACTTTAAATTCGAATTTAGACACTATTGTTATATTATCTGCTAATACAAATGCTGATGGTACGGGATTGTTAGGTGAGAATAGAGAATTTAACATATTGGGTCAAGAATTAATCGACCAAAATTTACCAAATGCGGGATTACCTGATATTCACAGATTGTCAATATTACCAACTGATACGAATGAAGATGGAATACCTGATAACTTATTGCAACCAATATTATTCGATGCTACTATAATTAAAACGTACCAAAATTATATTGATGAGGGTTTGTTATCTACTGAAGGGGTCGATGATCCTAATCAAACTATAGTTTTTCCAAACAACAGAAATGTTGTTGTTACTGAAAGTGTTAATGTTGATCTTGTCGTGAGGTTAAATGGTGTAGTAATACAAAAGGATGCTATTAATCCAGCTGAAAGTTGGGCAGTAGCACCTAGTTCAACAGGTGATATTTTGATTGATCGTATTGTTATTGATCAACCATTGGTTCCAAGTGATGTTATTGAATTAACTTTTGCGGATTATGTGCACTTTAAACGAGATTCAGCTATTGACGAGTGGGTACCACAATTAGAAACAGATGAAATAAAAACATTGTGGGCATTGGATACCGAACTTATTGGTGATGAACAACGATACAAAAGACATCCTGGTAGATATCCATTAAATTTTGCGTGGTTCCATACGACACCAAGGTTTCATTTGGTGGATCCAGCAGCATCCAATATTAATGATATGTTTATTATTACTAGAGGATATTATTCATCAACTCGAAGATGGTTGGAAAACAAAACAACAGTTCAAGCTGTTGCTCCAACACCACTAGATTTGCGTACATCATATGCTAAGTTGTTAGGCAATGCTATGATATCTGATACTGTAATATTGCATTCAGGTTTATTCAAATTAATGTTTGGTCCTAGAGCTACTCCAGAATTGCGATCAGTGTTTAAAGTAATCAGACCAGTAGCATCCACATTAACGGACAATGAAGTTAAAGTTCGTGTTGTTGATCGTATCCGTGATTTTTTTGATATTAATGATTGGGAGTTTGGAGAAACGTTTTTCTTTACTGAATTAGCAGCTAGTATTCATGCTGATCTAGGTCCAGAAATTGATTCTATTGTATTAGTTCCAACATATGCTCAGAATCAATTTGGTGATATGTTTCAAGTTCAAGCTCGTGAAGATGAGTTGTTTATGCCTGATATTAACACATCAGATATTGAAATTGTTAATCTTATACGTCAATTAACATTCGACAATAATAGTGGGGATTTTCGCTTAGTCATATATTGATAAATACTGGTTATAATAACCATTGTGGAGATGTATGCAGTGACAAACTCAAACAACGATTCAGATTATAACAAACAACATTTAGATTTGTACTCCCATTTACCGGAGACATTAAAAACCGACACTAACCGTGCAGTTTTTAAGAATTTATTTGATCGTTATCTTACTAAACAAGAAGTACTAAAGGTTACGGGGTATATTGGTGAGGGGAATCCAGATGCGATTCAATCTCGCCAAATACACGAAGCTAACGTACATCGCCAAGCATTTCAACTGCAACCAATTTTGCATACTAAAATTGGTTCGGTTGATCATATGGCGTCGTGGAAAGATATTCAAAATGAGTTGACACGTTCTGGTGTTGATATGGAAACCTATGATGAATGGGGTAAAACTATTCAGTTAAATTGGGTTCCACCAGTAGATTTAGATAAAGTTATACACTATCAAGATTATTATTGGTATGATGAAGAGACTCCCAACTCTAAACCTGAATACATTACAATTCGTAGTCGTTGTTCTACAGCAACTGCCTTAGCCAATTTCTGGCAAACATTAATTAGTGAGTTTGGAGCTACAATTCCAATAACAGATTTGTTGCCAGTGGCAGATATGTCTGCTTATCCCGATTTTGATATATTATCAATTTCTGCATCGCTAAATGCTATCAATGTATCCGGTGATGCTACATCAAGTATACTCACAAATCAATTTTTTACCTTAGCTGGCAACGTAAACAATAATGGTGTTTTTCAAGCATCTTGTATCCCTGTGTATGATGGTATTGGACAAACAGCTATACCAGTAGCACCAGGTACATTTACTGTTAATGATGGTGTTGGTGGTACATTACAACAACGTAAATTTGATAAACTTGTTGTTGATGGTGAATACGTTCGTTTGTTTGATCCTGGTTTTGTATTTTTCTTACGTGAATCTACTAATGTTGAATTAAACAATACGTTTTGGACTGTATTGGAATCTGTATACGATACAATTAACAATCAAACGGTTATTCTTATTGATACAACAACCACAGACGATACAGCAGATGGCGTTATATCATTAGAAGAAGAGTTAAATTTTTACCTAGCTGAACGTGACTGTCAATGTACTGGATCATATGGTTGGGATTTGTTGTTGTGGGATGATAATATATCAGATCCATTGTGGGATAATCCAACCGGAACAGGAAATGATCCTGTTGATCATGATACCTTATTATCTTTAATATCAAACCCTGGACCACCTCCAGCTACTCCAGCACCAACAGGTATACCATTGTGGTATGATACTACATCAGATATTGCATATCAATATCAGGATGATCCGATTAATGAAGGTTGGATATTGTTGTGGAATAAGTTTTCTGTGTTGTTAGATAGAACAACTGGATTTGCATTGTGGGATCTAACACCAGGATGTGGCATTCAATCAAGTATACCAGCAGCAAAACAATGGATTGATAATAATTTTTGGTTGCACAAAAGTGATGTTCCGAGTTTTTCAATAGCAAAACAAGCAGCATTTCCGATTATAGAGTATGATTGGGATTTGGAATTGAATGAGTGGTCTTTTTCTGATAGCTTGTGGTATTATAGAACAGACAAGTTTGGTGAATTTGCAGCAACAGAAGGTCAACCATCATCAATCGAATTGCAAGCTTTAGATTTGTGGGAAAGCCCATTAGTGAATACCATAGTGTTTGATGAACGTTATGGTGATTTAACAGATACCTTTCCAGCGGAAGCAAAATTTCAAGCAGTTGATGTACCAACAATATTTAATGTTGTATCTTCAGCATATAAAGTACCTGCGCCAGGATTACCACTACAAACGGTAATTGAAATTGAAGAAGATGTTGTACCATCAGGCTTATTACCAGGTGATCTAGCATCATCACGCCCAAGTATAACCCCATTGTTTCCTTATAGAACAACTTTGAATGAGCCATGGAGAAATTATGGTGAGCATTGGTTGTATGTGGGGCAGCAAGACACTGTTCCTGTTAATCACCAACCAATTAACCCTGAGATGATATTGGGTAATTCTGTGTTATTTGTACCAGATCCGATTGGGTATGATTATAGGTTGACATATGCAGTAGAAGAATATTTCATTGCAACAGCAGTTACATTAGATACCTTTGAATTTCATGGTGATGTGTTAGCAGGAACGACTCGTCCGTTAAATCGTAGATCCTTAGCGGGAACAGATGATATCCGTGTTTATATTAATGATATTCGTGAGTATGGTTCGTATACTGAATTGATTGATCAGAGTGTTGCAGTAATTGGTGTTGCATCAATTGCTGATGGTGCTCCAGCTGATGTTTGGGTAGTAGCAAGCGATGTAGTTAATGATGTTAATGTTGGAGATCAGATTAGAATTGATAACAATGATAGTGGTGGAAGTGGTATATATACTGTTGGTGGAGTTGTTGGTAACATAATTACCACTACGGGTGCAAACCCAATTCCAATGGGAGTTACAGTTACAGGGACGGTATCGAATATAACATCACCAATGACATCAATATTAGGTGGTATTTCGTATGTTAACGGCATTAAATTTACAGCTGGATTTACTCCTGGTGTATCAGATACTATACGAATTGAAGTAGGACCTGCTACTATTAATGGTATTGGTAAATCAGTAGTTTCAGTTAGGACTATAGTTGATGATGCTACATATGGCTTAACTGGTGATGAAATTGTTAGTGGCATTGAATACAAATTAGTTCAACAAGTTAAATCTATTAATAATCAGTATCCTTTGTTTGATATCTATAATGCTGATGGAACGTCTGCATTCGAAGCGAATGCTATATTTGGTTATAAAACGTCGTCAGATGCTTCAGTAAATCCAGCTGTGGGTTTACGTATGGTAGCAGATTACGATCAACGAGTATTTTCGTTTGATCAATTTTTACTGAAAGAAGATGATGGGGTTATATTTGCGTACAGAGATTACGCCAATATAGAATATGATTATTGGTTCAACACTTGTTCAAATACTTTGTTTTTCTGGGATAATTTGCAGTGGACAGATAAAACATTCATGTCTGAATATTATCGTGAAGCAGTTGTGAGTGATACTGAACCAAATCTACAAGAACAATCAATAAATGGATTGTATTGGTTTGATACGTTATCATTGCAGTTATTCATACGGAACACTGGAACAGCATCTTGGGATGTGGTCGAAAATGTTGATATTCGGTCTACAGACAACACAATTCAAAGTATTTGGCGTAAAGGACTGAACGATGAACAGTACATTCCTGATAAAGTTGATTGGCGTGATAGATCTGAAGTTGAATATAATGAAGAGCGTGATTTATTTGTTGTGGAAACTTCTCAAGAAATATTTAATGCCGGTGGTGTTACACCTGCTGAAGCCTTGTTGCAAGCTAGTACAGAATGGTTACAAAGTCAAAGCAATCATTTGTCACCGGCTGGGTTGTGGATCGGTGATTGGGAAATTCCAGATCCGTTGTATTACAATCACATGCACGAGAATCGTAAATGTCTGACATCTCAGGAATTGTTAACTCATTTCAATACTATTATAACAGCACAACCAAAAATACCTGGGTATTTGGGACCTGCTGCCGGAATGTTTCATTTGATTCCTACAAATGATGTAAATTATGGTTTGGGTGGAACAATACATGAATATGGTGATAGTTTTGATCAATTTTTGTCAGCAACATTTGTAAACAATGTCACACCAAGAACATTAATTGAATTCGGACATGATCAATATGAATCGTTGTTGAATAATATTAAAGAAATATATCGTGGTGATGCAATATCGTTTATGACGGATGTATCTGATGAAGCTATATTAAACTTTTCTGCTTTTGTTTCTGAACAAGTAATAGAATCTCACGAAACATTAGATTTTCTATCAATATTGTATGGTGATAGTTCTGTATACAACGATGATACTGATATGGGTATTCGCAACTGGATTGTTACTTTACCTTATATGGCCCTAGCGTACAAACATTTACCTGAACGATTAATAGACGAAGATCATAATGTGAATCAGGTTGTTCATCATGATGGTCACAGAAATGATTATTTTTTGACATCAGCAACCCTCGAAAATATAATACGTGTTACTATAAATTCACCAGATGATCGTACTAGATTTCCAACACCCGATTCAGATGCTTTGGATACCTTTGGGCGTGCATCTGCAGTATTACCACCAAATACTATATTTGAATTTGATTCAAATTTTAATACTTCAATATTAAAACGTGAAGGCGTTTATTGGTATTATACTCCAACTGGTGATGATATCTTATATCGTTTAATTGTAGCAGAATCTAGTCCAATCGAACCTGCCATTACATTTCCAGACGGAACGTTGTGGATGGATTTGACAACAGGTTTTGAAACGTTACGTATTAAAATAACAAACAGCATTACTGGCATTCCAGATTGGTTACCAGCACCAGGTTTGGTGGTGGGAGATGGTAGATTGCATAATGGTACGGATCCATTAGACGTTACCACGTCTACGGTATCAGCATGGCAACCAGTGAATCTGGATGTTGTGTTAGGTGATGTAATATATGATATAGAACAAAAATTGTATGATAATGCACCAGATTTGATAATGTTGCGATATGCAATTGATGAGATACGTGCATTAAATCCTGGTAAGTATGATGAATATTTGCAAGAAGCATTTAAGGATTATGTTTCACAAAGTGAGATTACTAATCCATTAATCAATACAAATTATTGAGCATCTAATCCGTTTACGTGGAAT
>Ga0164313_10002107_pt1 | contig 17843 bp, 17 predicted proteins | sample GuaBasSedimGuay4_FD_113735 | JGI IMG/M metagenome (GOLD analysis project Ga0164313, IMG submission 113735) | Subseafloor sediment microbial communities from Guaymas Basin, Gulf of California, Mexico - Guay4, Core 4569-4, 0-3 cm | ecosystem: Environmental > Aquatic > Marine > Hydrothermal vents...
GCAGCCTCATGGCAGTCACTTCTCACCACAGTAAGTGGTGTTCTTGCCGATGTTACAGGTGAGCAAGTTGTTAGTGTTAAGTTTAGAAACGCGGGGCTAACAGAGTCCGCGATTGTAACGTCTAGCGGTATAAGATATTCGTTTGACGAGCCACTAATTAATAGTTCCGTTGAGTGGGATGGTCTCATCGACGAAGTTACTCAAGTGGCTAAACTTGTTAACACCTCTAGCAATGTTGAGATAGAGTTTAGTAAAGCTAATATACCCCATCTGAAGTTTAATGATCGAACTTTTGAGGGGCTTACGGTTGGTGGCACCGCCATCACAGTCGACCCAACTAGTCAGATTGGTCAGTTAATTAATGACCAACCCGGCGCTTACGTTGGGGCAACTAAGGTTTTCGGCGAAGACAAAAAACCGTTCGTTAGGGTAGATACTGGATCTGGATATAAGACTTTAACGCAGTACGACGGCTCTCCAAGATCAGACTTGTTTGGAGACTATTTAAATAAAATAGACAACTATGTCTATACCTCAGGTAGCATGGAACTCGAATTCGATATTAATTCGTTTTCTACTTATGGCTTTGCCACAATTAGTAAAGTAGAGTTCACTGCTAATTCTGAGACGGGTGGGTATGATACTCAAGACTTGATACTGGAGGTACGCGTTATTGATACCAATGGTGAAGGTGTAGAGGGCGCGCCCGTTACTTTTTCTGGCATTAGTGGGGATGATATTGGTGACTTTACTTCCAATCCTGTTAATACTAATTCCAGTGGTATAGCTCAAGCTACTTTGAGCTTAGATACCGTAGGCCAAACAGTATTTGATGCCTATGTGGATAATGAACACACCGACCCCGACCAGCCCACGTGGTGTATGGAAATTCCTGCCGATTTAGGTAGAAGCTTACTTACACAGTACGAACAAATTAGACAATCAGGCATATACAGCGACACAGTTTCAGGTGTTAACACTGTAGACGTAGCCGAGCCAAGCGAAGCCACAACATCTGGTAATTCAGATGACGTGTTGGAACATGATACTAATGTTTTACGTACTATCCTTAACCAAGTTAAGGGTAGCACCGATTGGTATGATAGTCTTGGTAACTATTTTGATCCTGCAAACACTGACGTTGGTAATACGGAGAACGCTAATCTTAGTATTAAGGATTTGGCGGGTAATACATTAGATTCACACACAATCATCATGCCTGTGGAAGCTAATAATTCAGGGCTGGGTTTTACAGTGTCTGGTACAGATACTGGGCTCTTGTTTGACATTTCAATAGCATATGCAACCGCCACTAACAGAACAGGCTTACCTATTTTTGCTAGTGTCAGCGGTACTTACTTCGACGAGACAGGAATTGACGAGGTGTGCTCCATCGACTTAATTAATATCGACACTGGGTCTGAATTTACAGATGTTAGTGGAGATGTTATCTACGCTAAGTTTCATGATGGTGCAGACAACGGCGGCGCCGGAGATGGTACTGATGTATATGTTAAGTTTTATTCTAATGATGCACCGTATGCTTGGGAAGCTACTGACCCTTCAGAAATTCTAATGATTTATCCTCGCCGTAGAGTTATGGCAGATGTAGAGGAATATGAATGGTCCCGTACAGATTTTGTAAGCGGATTTGAGGGCGACACAGCTATTGTAGAAGACATTGTTGACTTATGGTCTTATACAGGAGCAGTAAACAACGACACCCTGCCAACGTGGAGCAACACAGGCAGTAACTACCCAGTTGCAAGTGGAACAAGTTTACAGACAGCATTGGATGCTATTAATGATGGTGTAGGTGCTTTATCTTACACGGAACAAAATTACGTAACAGACGACGAGGCTGTTGCAACATCTTTGGATGCGTTAGATCAAGCACTCAAAGACGTTGCTGATAACGTAAGTGCTGGTACAGGTGACAAGGTTATAGAGGAGGTATTGTTTAACATCGGTAACGGTGACATACATCCACTGCCTACAGGTTTTACTTACACACCAGAAAGCACGGCGGGCCGTGAGGGTAAAAACATGGACATTTTTGTTAATGGCGTGTTGCTTGTACCTAGTACAGGTGTAGGCGGCGTTAATTGGGACGGTGACTACCAAGAGGTTACGACTTCTGGTATAGCCTTTGCAAGTAACGTGCGCAAAAATTCTAATATCACTTACGTGATAAGGCAATAAGGGGGCTCAAGATGGCAGACTACACACCACCTGCGGGTAATGATGTAGATTTTAGTTTTGATGGTGGCTACTCTGCTCCTTCTGGCGATGGCGTCAATTTTCTTTTTGGCACCGTTGCTGAAGTAGTGTCAGAGGCCTCCATGGAAGTAGTGTATGACGAAGCTGGTTTGTCTAGTGTTATAATTAGATGGACATCGACTGAAACTGGTGATTATAAAATAGAAATGGGCGGCACCGGGGTCACCACCGGTGATCTTTTAGCTTCGGGACACTGCATCGCAGATATGGAAATGGAAAATGTATTAACTGCTACTGCTATTAAAGCAGCTACTAGTTATACAGGAGATGGCTCTTACAGATTTAATATCTATGTTAAGAGTTCTGATGAAATTTGGACACCATACGAATAATACAGATTTAGGAGGATTTTATAATGGAAGATAGGCAAATGCGCAACAAGTTGCGCCAAGTCATCATGACTGCCGAAGGCAAGGAAGTAATGACCCGCGACGAGGCTGGATTTATTATTAATCTAGTTGAGCGTTTTAGAGGCGACATTGACAAGAAGATAAAACAGTTACATGTCCTTCAGGGTGAAATCAATCAATTAAAAACTAATGAACAAATCATTATCAATCTAATTGATAGTTTAATAGCAGCCGCAGAGAGGGATGCTGCTAGACAGGAAGCTGTAGACCGGATTAGAGGCCGCGACGAAGACACAGAAGAAGGCGCTCCAGCAGAGGGATAACCTCTGTTGGGGTTTTTAATGGCCAGACTTCATACACTAGTATATACAAGGATTTAAGGTATGTTACTATTAGTATAGTAGCTTCTGGCCATTTTATTAAATAGGAGATCATCATGATTGTACTTAGAAAGATAAGTAGCTCTGTTAATATAGCCATAGATGAAACACTTGAAGGTGACCTAGACGGCTCTAACAGGACTTTTGTTACTCCTCACAACTATGTGTCCGGCCAAATAAATTTAATATATAACGGGCAGGTATTAGGCTTTCATGAGTTTGATGAGGTCAGCTCTAATCAAGTAATGTTAATAAACAAAACGCCATTGGGGAATGAAGATCTCAGGGCAACGTACGTTATAGCTAGTTAAGGGGGTTCACTGTGGCACGAAGTCTTATAGGCGAAAATCAGGTCCGTGATGAAGAGTTTCTGTCGGAAGAAGAACACCGTACAGAGGCTATACATACATTTGACCAGCTAAGCGATGTCACTACTTGGAGTGGGCATGCGGGAGAGTATCTGCGTGCTACCGAAAGTGGTACGGAGTGGGCCACAGTAAGCGGCGCTGGCGGGGAGTACGACGATGAGCTGGTTTTCTACCACGATGGCTCAAGAGAGTTAACTGGTGACATGATACCGTCATCTGGAACTGGTGTTATATCGGCCGTAAATTTAGGCAGCTCCGAAAGAGTGTTCGCAAACATATGGGTAGAAGATATACACATGGGCCCACATACCTTATGGGTAGATGGCGTGCCTGTGTTATCATATCCTGGACAGACAGTTCAATTTGCCCCAGACTACGACGAGCACATGAATATAAAGACAACTGGTGTAGGCACACTAAACTTAATATCAGACGCTTTAGTAAACATGGTCTCACACGACGAGATACACACAACTGCTGACGGTGGTGTAGAATTTAATGTCACCGCGAGTGGTGCTTCAAAACACATAAATTTTCAGAATCAGTCAGTTCTTGGTAACATCACCTTTGCGTCCCTTGGCGCGAACTCTCAGGTCCAATTCTGGGGCGAAGACGAGATAGACCTTACCTCACCCTTCATAGACATCAATGGGTACGACACGGTCGATATTACGGCCCCTACAGTAGACATCAACGCATACTTGAATATGTTTTTGGATGCCGAGAACCTAGATGTGCGTGTAGATGAGAAATTTGATGTCAGGGCGGATGAGGAAATAGAACTCAACGCCCCATTAATAGACATAAACGGCCCCATAGATGCTTCATCTACTTTAGAGCTTCAAAATGGTACCACAATAAATGAATTTTCAACTGATGGCACACTAGCTGATAATTCAGATGATGCAGTACCCACAGAGCAGGCAGTCAAAACTTACGTTGATAATGGGCTTGCTACCATTAGTGGCGGCGGCGGTCTCACCACCCTAATAGAATTAGAGGATGTCCCATCGTATTATGAGGATGGCAAATATCTTAAATCTACTGCTTCGGGAACTGAGTGGGCTACGGTTTCAGGCGGCAGCTTGGATCACGCCACTTTAAATAATTTAGACTACGTCTCTTCTGAACACACTGGTTTTCAACCGGCTGGAGATTATGCTACTAACACAGCCTTAACCACTACGAGTGGAAATTTACAAACAGGGATAGACCTGAAGTTTGATAAAGCGGGCGGGACAATTACTGATGATGTTACAATCCAAGGCAACCTAACTGTAACAGGCACAGAGTTTATTGCCCACACAGAAGACCTATACGTAAAAGATAATTTAATAGTACTAAACTACGGTGAGACTGGTGGTGGGGTAACTAAAGGACATGCTGGTGTAGAGATAGCCAGAGGCACTGAAGATGCCTACCAGTTCATGTTTGTTGAGGCTACTGCTGATTTCAGAATAGGTGTTTCAGGCACTAGTTTACAAGCAGTAGCAACAAGAGAAGACAGCCCTACTAACACCTATGTACCATACTGGAATAGCGCGGCACTCAGGTTTGATACAGCGGGAAGTATGGCTTACACAGACATAGCTTCTACAACTGTAACAGATGCTCTTGACACTAAGATAGATACCACATCAGGCACACTACAGAGCGAGATAGACAACCTGAGTATGAATCATAGTGAGTTGGATGAGCTGGACTATGCTTCCGCCGGTCATACGGGATTTGCTTCCACGGCGGCGTTAGCTACTACAAGCGGTGTTTTACAGGCAGGTATAGATATTAATGCTGGTGACATATCCACATTAGACACTAAAGTAGACACCACATCGGGCACCTTACAGGCTGCTATTACACAGAATGCCAGTGACATTAGTGACAATACTATACTAATAGGTACTACGAGTGGAACACTACAAACTGATATAGACAACCACACTGGGGATGCTACTATACACTTCACTGAGGCGTCTATTGACAAATATACCAAGGCCGAGGTTGACACTATATCTGGCTCTTTACAGGCCGGGGTAGATGCTAAGCCCGATACGTTCTTAGAGCTTGATGACACGCCATTAGTGTATAATGAGGGCAGCGTTCTTATATCTACGGCTTCTGGTGTAGGTTATGTGACTCTGGCTAGTGGTTCGTTGAACACATCATTAGCGGTAGTTCAGGTAGAAAGGGAAACAGAGGTTGATTCCGGCGCTACGTGGGCCGATTATGATTTTATCAGTACTGTTTTTCAAAATAAGACAGAGACGTTAGAACATAATAGTTCTGACACTACTGAAATTTTGATTAAATCAAACGGTGTTTACCAAGTAACATATGGTTTAGTTGTTGAAGCACAGGATGCGGGGGGAGATACTACTACTGATACTTATTCACGAGCATTATTAAATGGTACGTTAATTTCTGGGTCGGATTCAGGGATTAACACGTATGAAGCAGAAAGACATGAATTAGGCGGCGGCGCAGTTTTTAATGGCACTACTGGGGATGTACTTACTGTCCAGCATTATAGGGGCGCTGACCCAGTAAAGATTATCCACGGCTCTGCTTATACTATTAAATTAGACGGCGTAAAGGGCGTTGATGGTGAGGATGGCCAAGATGGCCAAGATGGCCAAGATGGCCAAGATGGCCAAGACGGCGACCCAGGCCCGTCAGGTTCAGGTGCTACTATTGTGGTTAAGGACGAAGGTAGTTATGTCGATAATACTCCTCATGAACAATTAGATTTTGTAGGGGATGGGGTAACAGTGACCAGCACGACTTCAGGTATAGCCACTGTAACTATAAGTGGTGTGGGTGATAGTGGTCCACATACGCATACGTTTTTAAATCTTAGCGATACTCCAACTTCTTATGTTGATGAAAGATACGTTGTCAGTACGTCTTCAGGTATAGAATATTTGACTCCACCTGTTTTTGGTACCGAATATGGTTATACCTCTTCTGAAGGTGAGAGCAGCACTACAAGCACGGCGCCGGTGGAGAAAGTAAGCCTGTCTGCGACAGGGCTTCCCAGTGGGGATTACAGAATAGACTGGAATTGTGAATACGAAAGAACCGACGAGAAAGATACTGAACTTAATATAAGAGTGCAGATAGACGACACCACTACTATAGCTGAGATGTATGATGACAATTCGAAGAAACAATATTTAGCATCCTCTGGATTTTACGAGGCTTCTTTGAGTGGTGACGTAGATATTGATATGGATTATTGGGATAGTGCTGGTGCTGGTTCCACGATAAGAAGGGCCAGATTAGGCATATTTAGGGTCAGTTAGAATTATGGAAAATTTATGCGGAGGTTGTAGAGTTTGTTGTACGTCCCATAGGATAGATGAGTCCGAAATATTTTGGAAAGAAGAGGACAAGTCCGCAGGCACAGTGTGTGAGAAATTGATAGATAGTGGTTGCTCAGTATACGAACAGCGGCCCTCCACATGCTCTAAGTATGAATGTTTATGGCGGCAGTTGGTTCTAACTGCTGGGGTACTACAAGCGGACTTTAGACCAGACAACTTAAATTTACTTGTTGATGTTTATTATTATGAAGAGCCCAATCAGTCTGTGTTTGCGGTTAAAGAACTTAAATCAGGCTTGTTAGACTTTAATGGCTTAGACCTGAAAGTTGATTATTTTTTTAAGAGACTATTCGAATTAGGAAAACAACAAAAAGGAACATGTGTAGTTGTAATATATCCCTTTGGTTTAGATAAAGGGTACAAAGTAAGTTCAGATGTTTAAATTTTGGAGGTAGGGTGATGGCTAAATCAGATGTTACATATAATTATACTATAGACCAATTTCTTAATCAGAAATATGATCTTAGTAAATTAACAAAGGAAGTAACGGGCTCCAGCATTGTCACGGCGTTGAACTACATGAATGGAGATGAAGGTGCTTTAGACATCATTTTCAAAGCTGATCTCGATGGTGAAGACTGGAGCACTCTTAGTGGTGTTGTGGCCGCACATGATGGGATTAGTGATGGGGTTGACTATCAAGAGGTAATGATTGTCGGTTCTTCCGAAGACGCACACGTACATACCGACCTTTTTAATGAGTTCCGCGATAGATCAGGCAAACTTAGAGTACACCAAACTTCTCGTAAGATAGGCACAATTATTCAATGGACTGGTGAGGGGGATGACCCAACTAACCCCTCTGTTTTAGGTGGCGGGGAAAGACTTACTTTTGATTACACGGTTGGTACCACAGAACCTCTAGTCAAGTATATTGATTTCAATATAGTTGAGAACGAGACTTGGTTACATGAGGGTTATTTGACTTGGAAGGGTGCTCACTTGGACAGAGTAGATTTGAAGATGGTGTGCCGGGCCACGGGTATAGAAGTTGTAGGTACTGGCGGCAACTATAATTTATATGGTGGATATATGATTGTACCTGCGGTCCCAGGCGAAGGGTCTGTAAATATTACTTCAGATATCACAACACATTCTGGCGGGCTGGTTTATATGCCTAACAATGACTCAGATGAAACTCCTACAGCTTTTTGGGACGCTGACTGGAACACCGCTACTAAAGAATATGAAAACATAGCACCAAACTTAACAGGCCAAGGCCGCTATAATATGTTTCCTGCCGAAATAACTTTTGCACACTTTGTTCGAGGCATGCCGTTGTTGGGCACTGGTTTTATAGCACTTAACTCGTCCGATACGGATCAAATGGGCCATGGTATGCGCCTAAAATTTTCTTTAGATGTGAACACCGAAACCACTGATGATCATGATGTAGCGCTGGCGTGCACCATGTGCCTGCACCGCGCAAAAGTTGCTTAATGTAACTACTATATAGATAGACCCACAGGAGGTTCACGATGGAATTGATGAATATTGTAAAGCCCATTGTAGATTTTTTTGGTGGCATAAGAATTTATTGGGGAGGTTTTGTATTATTCGGGGACTCCCACCACAAGATAAAAGGGCCTGATTTAAGGGCTGTGTTGAACTGCGTTCAACCGGGCGATTTAGTTCTTAGGCGCTTTGACAACTATGTAAGTTCTTTTTTTATAAAAGGCCGTTTTTCACATATAGGTATTTATGTGGGAGATGGTGAGATAATACATGTTGGTGGAGATGGTATAAAGAAAGAAGACATTTTAACATTTCTTAGAGCCGACGACGGCGCTGTAGCTAGATGTAAAGACGTCAGCTTGATACCCATCGCCATTAAGAACGCCAGAGCACAGTATGCTGCTGGCGTAGAGTATGATTACTTTTTTAACACGGATTCACCTGACAAATTTTATTGCTCAGAGTTTACCGATTATTGTTACGATTACATACTAAGAGGCATGATAGACACAGACATCATATATCCAGACTCCTGTATAGGGTCGGGTAAATATGAAATGATTTGGGACAAAAAATAAATAATAGGAACATAGGCTATGATAAGAGTCGATAAAAATGAACAATTTCCGTTACTCGTAGCCTTACTCGATGAGGGTTCTGGACAGAACGTCACGGGTGAGACGGTCTATTACGAGGTACGCGACATAACTGATAGCGTTTTAGCTCCTCCTGTATCTGGTACTCTTGCTGAGTCGACGGTAGAGCCGGGGATCTATAAGACGTCTCTCACTTTAAGTTCTGGCGGTACCTATGTAGCCTATGCAACCTGTTCTGGGTTTGTAACCAGCACAGATGAAATAATCGTAAACGAAGAAAATATGTATCATTTGGTAAAGGATACACACCACTACAATATTTCAGTAGAAGATGTAGTCCGCGAAAACGATACTCCAACCACATCTCAGGTAGTCAGAAATGTACCATTGCAGGGTACTGACTACGTAATAACTAGAATAAAGGGCAACGCAGATACTGATTGGCAGGGAACTGTTACCTCAGGCATAGTGTATGCTCACTACAGACAAATTACAGATTCCGTACCATACATGATGGGAGGGCCTAACTAATGGATATAAGGTTTATATCATGGGCAGGTTACCAGCTAGCACCTTGTAGTGGCGGCCTTGCTGACGACGCTTCTCTTATTATCTGGAATGGTATAGGTCCCCATGACGAGGGTGGTGACTGGACTCGTACGGGTTTTGGTGTAGAGACTGCTTTGGCCAAACACTCTGGTACCAATGGATTAGACGTTACTGATATGGTCAAGTCCAGCACGTTTGCTTTTCATGCAAGCACCGGCAGAGAAGTACCTGTTGATGAGTGGGATTTTCTAAGAATTTGGGTTAATGTACGTGAGTGGCAAAATCATAATAAAGACGTGTTCGTTCGCTTATACTACGAATCTACGTATGCTTGGGTGACTTTAAATCAATATATAAGTGTAACCCAATATGGCGGTTGGCAAAAAGCCATGATACCTCTGGTAGACTTTAATTTCACCGGAGACAGCGAAATAGAAACACACAAACTAGAGTTTGTATCAGACGGCCAAATAAGCCTGTGGGTGGACGATTTGTCGTTCGCTGCTGGTACATTGGAAACAGAGACGGTACCAATATGTGCTCCAGATATGCGCGCAGACGGTGTGGGTACCCCACAAATCACAGGTCAAGAAATGAGACCCGGTTTACGTTGTTTTCCGCAACCAGGCATGACAATTACAGACCCCGACGCTGATCCGTACCCAAGGCGTTACCTATAATGGAGGAATAGATGATTTATTTAAATCTAACAGTTGACAGTATAGATACTGTACGACAGATATATAATCAAATACGTATACAGACGTCTGAGAACGGCCTTGATAATTGGGTAGCTCTTACAGACGCTGCTGGTGACGCTGAATCTAAGTATGTTACTTTGGCCGTAAGTCAGTCTTACTATAAGGTAATTGATGAGCTGGGCACCTCGTCTGATTGGTATAGGTCTTACTATGTTAAGACTAGTTCCACATCAGGGATTGTAAATCAAAGTGGCTATTCAGATCCTATTTTAGGCGAAGCGGGGGATATATATTATGATCCACTTTATCCAGAGGAAGTAGCGTATGGGACGGAAGATAAATTAGTTATTAAACGTATCCGAAGACTTATTGGTGACCCTGTAGGACTTCGTAGGGAATATGGAGAGGACGCCGAGTCGTCAATACACCCCGACGGTAAGGTATACGAGCTGGATGAAAAGGGCTGGCCATGTGACGTTCATATGGCAGGCGCAGCTATGAACGATAGCACAGACCCAACCATTAATGGTTATAAATTTTTAATCTTTGACCAAGAGATAGATGTTACTGCGTGGCTTACTGTTAGTGGCACCTCTGGCCCGAGAGAATATGGTGTAGATATTTGGTATTACACCTTTAGAAATTCTGATAGAGAGATAATGGATGCTTACGATAGTACGCCTCCCCCGGCTGGGTTGTCAGCAGCATCCGCTAATGCCGAAGCATACATGTTAGCTTGTTCTGTAGATATACTACAAGGAGAGTTGTGGGAAGATGCTACTGAAGACGGTGCGAAATTAGCCGATGAGGGCTCTAAGTATGATCCACAACCCGGTTTAGATGTAAGGGAAAAAATGCTGGACAAATTGAAAAAGCGTTTAGACGACATTGTAAAGCGTTTATTGTTGTCCGATATTACTGGCGTTCTTATAGACTAATAGGAGTCCATTATGGGTATGCGTAAAAATAGAGTTAGTGTCAAGGTTAAGGAGAAGTTTCGCAAAGGTATGCGGAACGTTATCAAGGGCCTTAGCAGAAAAGTTAAAGTGTTCAAGCAGTCTATTAAGAACGAGTGCCCGAACTGTTATTTTGACAAGCATACTGGTACTTCTTCAGGTAAGTGTGTTTTTAATGTCGAGAGAAATGGTACTGTTGCAGAAGCTGCGTTAGCTGCTCAAGTTAAACAAGCTGAGTGGATAGCTGATGGCAATACTACTGTACGCTATCAGTTCTTTTTGAGAGGCAGATGCCCCATTTGTTTTGGTAATGGCTTCTTAGAAACAGCCAGAAGACGCTGGGTAGATTGTTTAGTTACATGGAACCCCAGAACAAGCGGCGCTGTAAATGATATTTCTTACACACCAGCAGGCACCGAAGGTTCTACGTTAGCACAACTAAAAACAGACCCAAAGTATTTTGAGTTGTTTAAGAATTGTTTAAAGATGGAAGTAGATGGTGTAGTTTGTAAATTGTCCAAACCACCAATATTACGCGGTCTTGGTAATCAGTCGGTTTTAATTATTACCGCATTTACTACTGACAAGCCAGCCATAGACAGCACAGAAAAGATTAAGGAATACAATTAATGAATCCGTTAGTAGCCAAATTAGCTAAGACAGTCATACTAAAATACGTACAGGCTAAACTGATAGCCAAGATACCAGACGTAGTAGACACTGTTATAGGTGCTTATGATGCTAATTTAAATGGTATAGTTACAAATAGAAAGAGCAAGACTAGGCCGGAAAGTTACCAACCATTGTTTGAGGATCGTTTGGAGTCCTTTGAGTTTTTCACTATGAATGATAACGGCCCTGTCTTTAGAGTTCCCGAGATGGACACCTTTAAGTTTAATAACGGTTTAGAGATAATAGAGACAATCTGTGAGGGCTTGCCCGGCAAATATGTCACAGTTACTGGCGAGCAATACAAAAATGCCATGGGTAAAGACCCACAAGTATTAAGAGCAACAGATAATGATGTACCTAGAAAAGAACGTGTTTATCTGATAAGGGACGCCGATCCTTTAAAGAAAAAGATAGAGAAAGCTTTGAATGAGAAGTTACCGTTGTATGAATTCTCTAATTTTCCGCCTGTCGATATCTTCAAAGATGCAAATGATTTGGTTAATGATGAACTTACCGGTTGGGTAGATGAAGCAATAGTGGAAGCCATGAAGAATGTTTCAAAAAACTAAGGAGCTTAATGCATGTCTGAAATGAGAATGTCCAGAAAAGAAGATTTAAGCTTAATGCTCTACATTAAGAATGTAGCATTGGCTTCTTTTATTGAGCGCGAGTGGAATATAGACCTTCTCTACGTACCAGAGATATCCGTTACTGCGGGCGTTACTCCTAGTTTAGTTTATGAGGCTAGTACTAACATGCTACCTTTACCCACTGAACGTGGTAGAGGCTGGGTGTATTTTGATGGTACTGAGTTTACTAATAGCCCTAATTGTGGTACCTATCTTACGGCGTCAGGGACCCGTCCAGATGGTGTACACATAGATGATGGTATACCTGAGCAAGAGGGTAGGGTTGTAGTATATTCAGGCACTGGTGAGATTATATCTCCTAACGAGTACATGATAGATTATATAGACGGAAGAATCGTAACATCTGGTACAGTTACGCCAGCAGCAGCAGACTATGATTGGCATTATGTAAGTATAGTTGATGAGTGGGCCGCTATTGAAGCGTCAGACCCACCAGTTGTAGTTATAGATTTAATGGAAACAGAAAAGGGTGGCTATCAATTGGGCGGTGGCAAACGGATAAAACGTAAGGTTGATTTACATGTGTTTGCTACTAACACCGCTGAGAGAAACGACTTAGCGGAGACTCTATATGATGCTTTATATCTAAAGAGTTGCCCTTTGTATGATTTTCCTACAGGTTCGGTTTTAGACTACGATGGGACATGGTATGGACGCCGTGACGATCCCAATAAACTAACCTCTTTATTTGATAGGAGAGTTGTAGATTCAGTTATAGGGAATTTGGAATTTGATAAAGTAGTCGCAAGAAACATTAATTTACCACTTTTGATTAGTCGTGGACGAAGTGAAGTAATGCTTAGCGATTTAAATGCGTACCGAGCTAAGGTCAGCTTTGAGCTGATCTCATACACTCGGACGTAGGTGAAGGCTTGTCAACGTTGTATCTAGCCTCAGACGCAACAAAGGCAAACGAGGAAAATATACCAACCTGAATTATTTTTAAAAAAGGAAAATGGAGGAATAAGAGATTATGGCTAGAAATAGAATAATTTACGCTTCTCAAAGTGTATGGGTAAACGGCGAAGTCCTTTACCGCGTACAGTCACTAGGTAGCTCAACGACATTTACCTCTGAAGATATCTTCGAGCTTGGACATTTAGATATCGTCGACGTTGTTGATGACGTGCCCGCAGTAGCGGTTACGTTGAACACTAATGACTTTGGGGACGTTCGTACACTGGCAACACTTGCACAGGTACCCGCAGCAAAAAGAGCTATGGCAGTAACAGCAACCGACGAACTTGGAAACTTGGCCGTTGTTAGTGGCACCAATCTTGTAGAGCAGACTTATCTACACGGTGTTGCGCTTGCTGATTTTGCTGTAACTTGTGGCAACCTGCCGGGTGTAACCCTTTGGGCGCCAGTACAGGACGAATGTTCCATCGGCACTTTGGACAACAACATTGATCAAGCCCTTTTTATGGATGAGGTCTATGTTAATAGCTTGGAGTTCAGTTATACAACTGGCGCCAACGCTACTGAGAATTACGGGGCTGAGACTGATAATAAAATGTGGCTGTTGAATGATGGCCGCTTTGTTAACTATGAGTCTAAGCTAACCACTGCTGGACTGGAGACTTATTTTGATTTAACACTTGCGTCTGGCACTAATGTTGCCACATTGCAGGGCAACACTGTTTTAGGTTTCTTGAGAAAAGATGCCAATGGTTCGCCAGCGGTAACTTACAACGACGTCGAAGCCAACACGGTAACTAATGTGTTGATTGAGACCGGTACGGTAGCAGTCGCTGATAATTATGTTTACTATGCAATGGGTGATGGTACACATAGAGTTTTTGTACCAACCGGCGCCATGAAACCAGCAGAAGACGACATCGTTGAGATGGTTTTCGCGGCCGATGCTTATGGTTCAGCGTCAACAAGCACGTATTTTGAATCACTTGAAGAGTCCGCAGGAAGACCTGACATGCTTGGTGCGTTGCGCCAAGGCCAAGTAGAGGTATACATTGTTGATCCTAATGAAGTGGGTGGGTCGTATGCTATTGCTTGGAGATTAACTGGTTGTACTATCTCCGCTGACCTTACTCGTGAACCTTTGGCAGAACTTGGTCACCTTGGTCCTTACGACCGTCCGTTGACCCTGCCTATTCCAATTACCATAACTGTAGATTCTACAGCCGGTGACTTGGAGAACTGGTCTAAGGTAGCTAACCAACTGGCTGGTTACGAGGCTGGAACTCTCGACGACTTAGATCTTGCTGACCTTATGGCTTCTGAAGATTTGAAGCTGGTTGTTAAGGTTTATGCTCAGACTGACGAGGAAGCTGGCGGAACTGGCGAGTATCGTAAGGTTGCTATTGGCAGCCCACTTGTTGGCAGGGATTTCTTTGTCGACGGTGTGTTGAGCCCCGGCGGTGTTTACGCGGAAGCTGATAGAGAGTATCCGTTGAAGACCGTTATTGTAGAACATTTGAAAATTACTGACGAAGCTGCATCATTGGACATGGGTGCTAACATGACCCAGACCTTTGGTTTTAGGTCCACCAATGACCTTTACGTTGTAAAGGGCGACGTCTCCGTTGAAAATATTTCTGGAGACTTTAAGATTCGTAGAAATGGCTAATTGAAAGATTAGTTTGGTTAGGATTGATGGGCAGGGGATTTCCCCTGCCCATCAATAGACTTAAGGAGGATTATAGGAAATGGCTTTTACTAATAAAAGTAGGGACAAACTAAACAGAATGGTCGAGGAAGAAGTAACGACGTTGTTTGAATCAGTATTAGATTATGCACAAGTCGCATGCCCCACTCCCGAGACATATAAGGTTCTGAGATCTAAAATACTTAGGGTGGGGAATAATTGTATTAGGACCATGAAAAAGAAGCTGGAGCAGTATGATGTAGAATTTACTGCAATCAGCGAGGACATTGTACAGGTCACACAAGTACAAAAAAGATAAGGAAACGGAGGATTTTAATAATGGCTGAAGAAAGAGACACTAGGAGAGAATTTTTAGGCCCTGACGAGGAGACCAATTACTACATCGGTATCCCAACTGCGCAAGATATTAGGGCTGCGGACTGGCATTACAGCAAGACATACACCAATAGTTTGGTAGAGGGTATCACTACAAGCGCAGAAATGATGGATATTCTTAGAAGACGGGGCATCATCGGCCCAGAATTTGAGCAGCGCGCAGCAGAGCTGGCAAGGGAATTGAACGAGAAACTAATTCAGTTAGACGATACTGAAGATATAACAGCCAAGCGTGAGCTTGCTGTAGACGTGTCCAACTCCCGCGAAGAATTATTTCAATGGAACCAGAGATTGAATGGTCCCTTAAGTAATACTTGTGAACAGATTGCTGATGACGCGCGCTTGGAACATCTCACATCCAGTATGATTCAAGTAGAAGATGCTGAACGTGTGTGGGATTCTTACGATCACTTCCTAAAAGAGAAGAGCCAAGGCTTGGCGCTTAAAGCCAGGTTCGAGGTTATGCTATTCCTACAGGGTTTAGATTCGGACTTTCTCGAACAAACTCCAGAGGCACAAGCTATGAAAGAAGTAGAGAAGGACGTTATGGCTAAAGCTGAGGAGGCTGTCAAGGCTATTCAGGCCTTAGATGACGAGGCTAAAAAAGAAGAAGCTGCAATTGCAAAGCAATTAGAGAGCACTAAGAAGAAGGCGAAACCTAAACCGGTGGCCAAGAAAAAGGCCGCACCTAAAAAGAAGACTACTGCAAAGAAGTCTACGCCTAAAACAAAAAAGACCTAAAGACTCATGGAACTAGATCATATCGAGACAGATCGTTATTTGAGTAACATCTTTACAGGTAACAGTCTAGTCTATATAGAATACTCTGGTACAGAACATCCAATAGTTTTTAGTGGCCCAGATAATATGACTAAGGTCAGGGCCGATCATATACATGATCGGTCCTACGACCGCGCTATAAAAGACGGTCTTTTACCAACAGACAAACTACTAGAAATGATGTACGAACGGGGTGTTTTAACCACCGCCGATAATGATCGTATGGATAAAATCAACGATCAGTTGAAGGCACAAAGGCTATTATTGGCCAAGACTACTAAAGTCAAAGCTAACAAAGATAGAATATTAGGCATCATAAAGAGCCTAACAGATGAATTGAATGTGTTACAGTCCAAACAAGTCTCAAGTATTTTGATGTCCGCCGACTCCAAAGCGGAAGAAGAAAAAACTATGTACTTGTGTTGGGCTTGCACATTTAAAGACACGCAACCAATAACTCCTTTCTGGGAGGACTTGACTGCTTTTAATAATGAAACCGATATAGGTTTAAGAGATAAATTACTTGTAGCTTTTGTAGGATATAATCGTGGTATAGAAACATCTATAATTAGACACATAGCACGGAGCAATTTATGGCGTATAAGATACATAAATAGCCAGAAAACTTCGGACCCATTATTTGGGATACCAGCAGCGGATTACAACAACAACATGTTGAATCTAGTTTACTGGTCAAATTATTACCAAAACATCTACGAGATGATGCCAGAGGATAGACCGCCTGATAGTATAATAGATGACGATGAAGCGCTAGACGCGTACATGCAGTCATTCTACGAGGACCGGAATAGAGAGGACGCTGCCAGGCGCAGCAAAGTAAAGACCGCTGGTAAATTATCTGCGTTTGATCAAGAAGAGGTAATCGTAACACAGTCTAATGAGCTATATCATGATATTGACTATGATAAACCAAGAGAAGCACAACGCATAAAAGACAAGACTGCTATACGGAAAAAGACCAAACGAGGATAGGAACAACAGGCATAGATTTAACTGATTTACTATACTAATATTTACTAAATTATATTAGGGGGAACTTGTCTTGGCTGACCACACTATTAATATTGTTGACAAAACCGGAGGAGGCAAAGGGGGCCGTCCAGGCACACCCGCAGCTCCACGTTCCGCTGCAAGCGGACCTGATCCTAACAAACTCGCAAAAACACTTTCAGATGCAGTGTACAAGAGCCTAAAAAACTTACCCGCAAAGGTAGGTAAAGAGGTCAGTGACGCACTACGTAAAGCTAACAAACAAGAAACCCAACCCACAACTCTTTCTACAAATACCACGACGGGCAGCTTAAGAAAAACTGATTTAACAAAAATAATTACTAACGCCTTACAAGACAGGGGTGGTTCCTCGTCATCTCCTAAGGGAGATGCCAGAAAATTAGGCAGCAAATATGATTCTCTGATCTCTGTACTTACCACATTAGAGGGTACTATTAGAAAAAGTGCAGACTCAAGCGGCCCAGCTAAGAGCGCCGGTAAGCGTGAGAGCGCCAAAGACATAGCCAACAGTATAAAAGAGTTATCTAACAAGATAAGTGAAACTAAAAAGTCAGGCGGCACCGATCTTTCCGAGCTAAAAACCCTTGCAGCGTCATTTGATAAGTTTGCTCAAAAAGCCACCGCAATAATACAGAAAGTTGATGTGGTTGTCGATACCAAAGCGGCCAAAAAAGAAATAAAAGCCATAGC
>Ga0164313_10002108_pt1 | contig 17843 bp, 13 predicted proteins | sample GuaBasSedimGuay4_FD_113735 | JGI IMG/M metagenome (GOLD analysis project Ga0164313, IMG submission 113735) | Subseafloor sediment microbial communities from Guaymas Basin, Gulf of California, Mexico - Guay4, Core 4569-4, 0-3 cm | ecosystem: Environmental > Aquatic > Marine > Hydrothermal vents...
AAACTGCCTTCAATATTCCACCATTATATACAGGAATTGCAGTTGCCGCAGGTTTAGCACTGGTAATTTTTGGAGGGGTAAAAAGGATTGGCCATGTGGCCCAGGTTGTTGTACCATTTATGGCTATTAGTTATATTTTAATGGCCGTAGTTATCATCGCCATAAATATCACCCATGTGCCTGATGTTATTATGTTAATTATTAAATCAGCACTTGGAATGGAACAAGCCTTCGGTGGCATTGTTGGTATTGCGATTATAGCTGGAGTGAAGCGGGGTATTTTTTCTAATGAAGCCGGTCAGGGTACTGCACCTCATGCTGCAGCTGCTGCCGAAGTAAGCCATCCCGCTAAGCAAGGGTTGGTGCAGGCATTTTCAGTATATATAGACACCCTTTTTGTTTGTACCGCAACAGCATTTATGATACTTTTTACAGGACAATATAATGTGGTTGATCCTAATGTAGCAGGCGGGTTTTTAATACAAAATTTACCTGCTGATGTCTCAGGGCCCGGTTTTACCCAATTTGCGGTTGAGTCAGAGTTCCAGGGCTTTGGTCATGGATTCGTGGCAATTTCCTTATTGTTCTTTGTGTTTACTACCCTTATGGCTTATTATTATATGGCCGAAACAAATATTACCTATCTGGACCAAAACGGTAAACATAAATGGTTAATTAATGTACTTCGAATAGTTACCCTGGCAACAATTATTTATGCTACTTCCGTGGAATCCGGGCCGGCCTGGCAACTTGGTGATATTGGTGTGGGAATTATGGCCTGGCTTAACATTATAGCCATCTTGCTTTTGCAAAAACCGGCACTCAAAGCACTTAAAGATTATCATAGACAGAAAAAAGAAGGGAAAGATCCTGTATTTGATCCACAAGCTCTGGGTATTAAAAATGCCCATTATTGGGAAAAAAATAACGAATAAATATTATAAATTTATTGTTGAAGTTTAGGAATATTAGATGGAAATAACCATTTTTTCATTTAAGTTTACAGTTAACAAAATTATTATCAACTATTTTAACATCTAACCCAACTTGTATGAGACATTTACTGATACTCATTTTGGGCGTAATCTTGCCTTTTACGGCTTTTTCGCAGGACGTCCAATGGGCCGCAGAAGTAATTGAATTTTCATCTGAATTAACCCCAATTCAATATTCTGCCGAACAGGTATTAGGTAAACCGTCGGTACTTCCGGCTGCGGGCGAGAGCCCTACAGCGTGGACACCAAACAGGCCAAATAAGAATGACTTCATAAAAGTAGGATTTGCTAATCCAATGAAGATTAGACAAGTAGTAATTGCAGAATCTTATAGCCCAACAGCCATATCTCATGTTTATATTTATGATGCTGCAGGGAAGGAGTACCCTGTTGGCAGTTTTTCGCCTAGAAGTATCCCATTAAAAGGAAGACTGCTTAGTGTAATTATGGAGGAGACAGCATTTGAAGTAGTAAGTGTTAAAGTAGCTTTTGATGGCGCTACAGTTCCTGAATATTATAGTATAGATGCCATTGGTATTTCTGCTACTGCCAAACCCTTAGATGTAGAGGTTGAAATAATGGATAATTTAAGGACAAACCTTCTTGCAGAAAGGCTTAATGATAATGTAAATAGTCCTTACAAAGAATATAAGCCACTTCTTTCGCCTGATGGCAGAACACTGTTTTTTAGCCGTAAAAATCATCCGGGTAATATAGGCGGAGTAGATGATGCTGAGGACATCTGGTATTCTGAGATGGATGCTACTGGTGAATGGCAAGAAGCTGTTAATGCCGGTTCGGAATTAAATAATGAGGCCCCTAACTTTGTTAGTGGTATCACCCCTGATGGTAATACGATTGTACTTTTACTGGGTAACCGCTACGAGAAAAATGGCAAAATGAAGGCAGGAGTATCCATTAGCACAAAAGAAGGAGACCATTGGACGAAGCCTTTTAACTTAGATATTAAAAACGATTATAATTATCACGATAAAGTAAGCTATTTCTTAACTAACAACAGACAAGTTTTATTGTTAGCCGTTGAGCGAGACGACACCCAGGGAGAGCGTGATTTTTATGTCAGCTTCTTTCAAGCTGATAGCTCATGGACAGAGCCACTGAATATGGGGAAAGTAATTAATTCAGTAGGTGATGAAACATCTCCATTCCTGGCAGCAGATGATGAAACCCTTTATTACTCTACCAATGGACGAGGAGGATACGGAAGTTATGATGTTTATGTATCCAAAAGATTAGATGACACTTGGACAAACTGGTCAGAGCCACAAAATATGGGTCCGGACATTAACACGGAAAGAGATGACCTCTTCTTTAATATTCCAATTACCGGTAATTATGCTTACTACACGAAATCGATTAGTGACGATGATGCTGATATCTTTAGGGTAGAAATGCCTTTAAGGGTTATGCCTAATGATGTAGTAATTGTTAGCGGCAAATTGCTAAATAAAGAGACAGGAGAACCAATTGAAGCAAAGATTATCTATGAAAGGCTTCCTGAAGGTGTTGCTGTAGGTATTACTAAGTCACATGCCGTAACCGGTGAATATGAAATAGTTTTACCCAAAGGATATAAATATGGATTTAGGGCAGAAGCTGATGGGTTCTTACCTGTTAGTGAAAACATAGATCTTACAGGAGAGGATCCTCCTAATGACGAAGTTACCAGGGAGATGTTCCTTGTACCAATAAAAGTTAGAGCTATAGTTACTCTTAATAATATTTTCTTTGACTTTGATAAGTCTGCTTTAAAAACAGGTTCTTATCCGGAACTGGAAAGAATAACTAAATTCTTAAATGAAAATAAAGGTGTTAAAGTTGGCATTGCAGGTCATACAGATAATATTGGTACAGGAGACTATAATATGAAGCTTTCTCAGCGTAGGGCACTGGCCGTAGCAAACTACTTCTATAAAAATAATATTGATAAGAGTAGAGTTGAAATTCAATATTTTGGCAAGACTAAGCCTTTAAGTACAAACGATACTGTTGAAGGTCGAAGAGAAAACAGACGTGTAGAATTTATTATCCTTGAAAAATGAGCTATATGAAGCGTTTAAGTTTACTTATGTTTATTGTGTCTTTAGGGTTATTCGGAAGCATTAATGCTTTTACTCAGCCTGATAGCCTTGTTGCATTTACAGGAACATTGGTAAATAGTCGTACGGGTAATGTGATGCCTAATATGAATGTTAGCTACAAAAAGCTACCCTACGAATCGGAAATGGGGGACTTTAGGACTAATAGTGAAGGCCAGTTCACAGCCTATTTTAGGGCTAAAGAGAAATATTCATTGCTAATTGATAATGAAGGATTTATTAAGCTATCTGAAATAATAGACCCACTTGAGGGAGCCTCGACAGACCTGGTAGTTGCCAGGACATTTAAGATGGTTGAAGGCGGAGTAGGATCAGTTTTAAAACTTGAGACGCTAAAATTTGGGCTTGGAGAGGCAACTATCCTTGCAGAGTCTTATACTGAACTAGACAACCTGGCTAGAATACTTGGTGAGACACCAAGTATGCGTATGCGATTAGAGGGCCATACAGATTATGTTGGTAATCCAACAGCGAATCTAAACTTATCTCAGATGAGGGTAGATGCAGTAAAAAAATACCTTACAGACAAGGGGGTAAGTGGGGACAGAATTGAAACAAAAGCTTTTGGTGGGTCTCAGCCAATAGTGAATTCATCTTCTTCTTCCGAGAGAGCTGTAAACAGGCGCGTAGAAGTTAGAATTATTAGCGACGGCAGAAATTAAGATAAGAATTTATTCAGGTCAGCAGGTGAGTAATTAATAGACTTCAATGTCTTGTTGTCAGACTTCCTATATATTAGAAACTTACCATCCGATGGAGCTGAATAAGCTTCAGTGCCTTGTTTGGCGTAGTGGGCTATAGTCTCATCAGCTTCTGCTTGTGTTTCACAAGCTTTGCTCATATTTGAGCGTTGTACTTCATCGAATAAGTCTGAAAACCGACTGCCTAGTCCAAACTCAAGAACGGCTCCCGCTAATACATACTGAATATCACAGAGTGCATCTGCAACTTCAGTAATATCATTGTCAATAATAGCTTGTTGTAACTCATTAAGCTCCTCCTGTATTAACTCTATGCGGAGATCACATCTCTCTTGAGCAGGGATAATGGGATCTTTTTGAACCGGGTGTTTAAAGACTTCATGAAACTTAATAACACCATTCAGAGAATTTGCTTCTTTCATTGGTAAGGGATTTGGATTTTTATATTGTGCAATATAACAAGGCTGGTTGTTTCAAGAAAATTGATACTATATGAAACAGGCCCTGGAGTCTGAATTTTTAAAGAGAAACCATTATAAAGTTAATGACTAGAATTTAAAAGGATGAGTCCTTCTAACCCACCATCCAATAAATGGCTTAAAAGCTAGTAGAAGTTAATAATGTGATTATAATATTTTAAATTCCGCCAATTCGTTGCCAAATTTCTGAGATATAGGTTGAGTCAATAGGCACCATCTCTCCAGAAGAAGGATTAAGTTCAACCTCTTTAATGTAGCCACTAATGGTCCACATATTTCCTTTGATTTCATAATCAAAAGAGGTCTTTGTCCCAGGAATACTCGTTCCTGAAGGATACCAGAATTCAGTACTTTCAATATATAATTTGTTATCTGCCGTATAAGACCCTCCACCGGTGCCAATTATATTGCCATCCTCAGGGCTGTAAGAACACCAACTAAAATGGCTTTCGGTCACATTTTTAACATAGTACATGAATTCAGGAACATCATTATATTCAGAATCTTGGCCATACTTATACTGTATTAAAGTCCATGAGCCTAAAAGCTTATCTTTTGGCCCGTTTTCAGGAACTACCATAAAGCTGAAGAATAGTGGGATGACTATTAAGAATGATTTCATAACTGTAATATTTTGTACAACATAAGAACACTGGATGAATGTTAAAAAGTTAGTGATTTTTACCGAAATATTCAATAAAAAGCAGGGATATTCTTAATTGCTGGCTTCCTTCTTTCGTTAAATTCAAGATTTTTGTAAATTCATAGTGCATTAGAATCTTTTGTTGCTTATTCTTAAAAACAGACTTGCACTATTATCATAATTGAGATGAAATTGAAGAAAATTTTAATTGGCTTAAGCATTTTTCTATTAGTACTATTCGGAGCAATAATCGCTGCTCCGTACCTGTTCAAAAATCAAATTAAAGCTACTATTGATGAGCAGATAGCTGCTAATATTAATGCTGAGGTACTATTTGAGATTGATAATTTTAGTCTCTCTCTCTTGCCTAATTTTCCGAATATCACCGCAAGCATAAAACAGTTGGGTGTAATAGGGCGTGATGAATTTGCCGAGGAAGTGTTATTTGCCATAGAAGAGTTTGAGGTTGAGGTGAATTTAGGAAAGTTGTTGTTTAATGATCAAATGAGTATTGAGGGTATAAGCCTTACTAATCCACAGATATTTATAAAAGTACTGGCAGATGGCACAGCTAATTATGATATCATGATTGGTTCAGATGAGGTAGAGGTTGACACAACCACAACTGAGACTGGTGACTTTAGCATGGCTATTGAAGGCTGGGAGATTACCGGAGGGCACATTATTTATGACGATGCAACGATTCCTGCCTATATAGAACTTGAAGATTTCAATCATTCCGGCAGTGGCAATTTCTCATTATCAATATTTGATTTAGAGCTTAAAACAGATGTAAATCTAAAAACGATAAGCTATGATGGCGAAAATTACCTGAGTAACAGACATTTTCAAGCAGATATGATCCTTAATATGGATTTAGATCAGATGAAATTTACATTTAAAGACAATGAATTTAAACTAAATGAATTTGTCATGGGAATGGATGGCTGGTTTAGTATGCCCGAGGAAGGATTCGATATGGACTTGAATATTTCTTCGTCAAACAACAGTTTTAAAAGTGTGCTCTCGTTAGTACCTGCTTTATATGCAACTGAATTTGACGGCTTAGTAGCATCTGGTTCTGTTGATTTTAGTACAATAATAAAAGGACTTTATAGCGATGACCGTTTGCCGGCTTTTACTGTCAACTTAGATGTTACGGATGGACAATTTCAATATCCTGATTTGCCTTCTGCCGTATCTAATGTGCAACTCAAAATGCTGGTTGAAAATAAAGGGGGAAACATAGACAACACAAAAATAGACATTAGCACGTTTCATATGGAACTGGGCAAGAACCCCATTGATGCCAGCCTAAGAATTGCCAACTTAGTAGATTACCCCATCGACTTAAAGGCATCAGCAAAAATAAATTTTGCAGAAATGATGCAGATGTTCCCTATGGAAGGAATGGAACTAAAAGGTCTTTTAGAAGCTGATTTGAAAATAAAGGGGGTTTATAACAGCTCAACATCCACAATACCGGCAAGCGGTAATTTTAGTTTGTCTGATTTTTATTATGCTGATGAGGATAATCTTCCACAAGGGATGAATATATCTACTGCCATTGCAAGTTTTAACCCAGAAAATATTAGTCTGGATGCTTTTGAATCTAAAGTTGGCCAAAGTGACTTTTCAGCTACGGGTAAACTAAGCAACTATATCAATTATGCACTAAAGCAGAATGAGGTACTAACCGGTAACCTAAATCTAACTTCAAACAATATTTTGATTGATGAATTTATGGCTACGACAGAAACAGAAGAAGAGGTTATTGAAGCTGATACAGCCGCCAACAGTGAAGAAGCATATGATATGGCTATACCGGCTAATTTGAATTTCGTTATGAACGCCAACTTAAAGAAAATTGAATATGATGGCCTACTTCTAACGGATGCCAAAGGGGTAATCATTATAAAGGATGGTATCCTTGATATGAATAATTTAAGCACAAAAACATTAGGCGGAACGATAGTATTTAATGGGGTTTACAATACAAAAGACCCCGAAGAACCCAAATTTGATATGGATCTTGGCATCAATAATATTTCAATTCAGGAGTCATTTCGAGCTTTTAATACCGTGCAAAAACTAGCTCCCATTGCTGAAAACATGAACGGTAAATTAACCACCAATTTTAAAATGAAGGGCGATTTGGATAATGAATTGATGCCTGTAACTGAAACCGTTAACGGTGGTGGGGTGCTTGAAATTGACGAAGCAACACTTAAAGGCGGCAATTTTGTAACTGCCCTAAGCAGGTTTACTAGCAAAGGAGGCAAAGAAGGGATGACCTTAAAAGACATGAGCATCGATGTTACCATCACCAATGGGGCTGTAAGCGTTGCTCCTTTTAATGTATTTATAGATGGCCATAAGTCAAATATTTCAGGGAGCACTTCTTTAGATGGCGCACTTGATTATAAGATTTCAACCAGCGTGCCGGCAGGGGAGCTTGGCCAGCAAGCTAATGCGGCCTTGGCTAAACTAACAGGTAGTACGGAAGAAGCTTCTTCTGATATTAAACTAAATCTGGGAGTTACCGGCCCATACGATAGCCCCAAAATAAGTTTAATTGGTTCAGATGCGAAAGATGCCATTAAAGAACAGGTAACTGAAGCCGCAGTAAATAAAGCCGCTGATTTAGTAAAGCAAAATACAGGAGTTGACGTACCCACATCTAAAGAAGAGCTGAATAAGGTAGCCATAGAAAAAGCAAGAAAAGAGGCTGATAAATTATTAGCTGAAGCTCAAAAGCAAGCTGACCAGGTAAAAGTTGAAGCCTCAATTACAGCAGCTAAAGTAAGAACAGAGGCAAAAATTCAAAATGACAAATTGATTAAAGAAGCAGGCAGCAATATCCTCAAGAAAAAGGGAGCCGAGATTGCCGGCAAAAAGCTTATAAAAGAAGCTGATAAACAAGCAATCAAAATTGAATCTGAGGGAACCAGGCAAGCAGATGCAATAATGGCTAAAGCCCAAGAGAAGGCTGATACACTAATTAAAAATGCAGAAAGTAAATAGTTCTGGCGGCAGCACACCTCTGATAGAAATAATACTGATACCAAGAGATGTAAAGGAATACAACTAGCGGGTGCTATTTGTAAAAATCTTTCTCATCAATGAGGAGTGTTGTTAACTCAACAGTATGCCCATCCGGGTCGTAGGTGTATATTGAGTGAAAATAAAAGTGATCTTTAAATTGATATTGAATGCCTAATTCTTCGTAGCGCTTTCTTGCTCTCTCGAAATTTTCGTTGGTAACATTAAAAGCGAAATGGTCAATTTTAATATTAAGCGTAGATTGGCTTACTTCAGGATCTTCTAAATTAGCCGGAAACAGGGCAATTCCGGATTTTCCCGAAAGCAGAAATATTGGAAATTCTCCCCATTTTTCGAGTTTGTATCTTTTCAGACCCAGAACCCTTTCATACCACTCCGAAGAAATTTCTAAATCAGCAACTCTTATCGCCACATGGTCCAGATGTTCTATTCTAAACGCTGTCATATTTGCACTTTACCTTAAATGGAGAATTTTGTGAAAGGTAAAGTTACGATTTTGCTTATTAGCCGCAATCAGGACTTTATAGTGCCACTTTAAACCAAAATTTGATTGGTGTGCTCATCACCGACATGTTGCCCTGGCTCTGCCCATTTCCACCAGACATGCCTCTTCCCTGGCCACCACCCTGGCCGCCGCCTGACATGCCACCACCACCGGATCTGCCTTGTCCGCTACCTTGATTATTGCCGGCACCAGATGGCGGAGAGAACTTGCCTGAAACAATACCCACCGATAAGTCTCCTATGGAGGCTAGTCCACCAGCTGAAATTTTATTAAAAGGGATAGTTAAGTGATAATTCATCTCGGCGTTATTAACTGCTTCGATTGTGATTTTTATATCTGACTCGGTGTTCAGTACAGAAAAGTTTTCTGTTGCATCTTGATTTTTATAGGCTCCTAAATTAGAAATTTGAGGCAAAAGCTTTTTTAAATCCACTTGCATGACACGCGAATTATTTTTAGAGGGCGTTGTCATTTCCTCTTTAGATATATTCTGATTCTGTGCCAGGGGGTACTGTACATAGAGATCCTTTGCTTTTTTCCCCTTAGTATCAAAATAAAAGGTTAAGCCGGTTTTAAGTATTTTTGCTATAGAAGCTGTCTCTGAGGTGTTCAGGCTTATGTATAAATTTTCTTTGTCGTTTGAAACATGGTAGAGCACATTGCTATTGGAGTCGCTATACCTGAAAGATCTGTTATTTTCAGAGGTTTTTTCTTCACTGGTAACAGTATTTAGAGAGGCACAGCTACCAAGTAATACGAGTGCTAAAAAGGCTATATTTTTCATTATTTAAAATTCTATTTTATATCAGGGCACATAAATTATGTGTCTAACAAAGATGGAGATAATGACAGAATCAACTTGTGATCAAGTACACAGATGATTATAATTTGATATGCGGTTCAATTCATACTATGTTTGCAGAATAAAACCAATTAAGTAACCAATGTCATCATCAAAAGCATTTTTAGTAACAGGCGGAGCGGGCTTTATCGGCTCTAATTTTATACCTTATTATTTAGGAGCCAATCCAGACCATCATATTGTCAATCTTGATTTGCTCACTTATGCCGGTAATCCAGAGAACTTGTCTGAAGTAAAAGATAGCTCTCGATACCATTTTGTTAAGGGTGACATCTGTGATTACGATTTAGTAGATGAACTTTTTAATCAATATGACTTCACAGGGGTGTTTCATTTTGCCGCTGAATCGCATGTTGACAATTCAATCACCGGTCCATCGGCATTTGTAAGGACTAATATAAACGGCACATTTAATCTGCTTGAAGTGGCCCGTAAGCACTGGCTTAAAGGTCCTGGAGAATTCATTTCCGGCAAGGAGGATAACCGCTTTCTACATGTTTCTACCGATGAGGTTTATGGCAGCCTTGGCGATACCGGCTTGTTCACTGAGCTTACACCCTATGCTCCGAATAGTCCATATAGTGCCTCAAAAGCCTCCTCAGATTTTTTAGTCCGTTCATATCATCATACATATGGCATGAATGTAGTTACAACCAATTGCTCTAATAACTACGGGCCAAAGCAACATCAGGAAAAATTAATTCCCACAATAATTAGAAAGGCAATTGCAGGGGAGAATATCCCGATATACGGTGATGGCAAGAATGTTAGAGACTGGCTCTACGTTTTAGATCACTGCAAGGGCATTGAGCTGGCCTTCGTAAAAGGGAGGGTAGGCGAAACCTATAATATTGGTGGTAAAAATGAGCGTGACAACCTATATATTGTTGATAAAATTTGCGAATTGCTTGATACTAAAAAGCCATGGGCAACAGGTTCTTCCTATAAGGAGCTAATAAGTTTTGTTACAGACCGTCCGGGACATGATCGCAGATACGCGATCGACGCCGATAAGATAGAGTCTGAGCTTGGATGGCAGGCAGATGAAGACTTCGAATCAGGAATTAATAAGACTGTAGACTGGTATCTGGAAGTATTTAAATAGCAGAGCTTCTATAGGCATTATTTTCTCTCTATAATTCATGATCTCTACTAAATTGAGCCAATAAACCTTTCATAGTTGTATTTAGCCTCTTGGCTGATCCGTAATGTGGTGATTTAAAACCCGCTTTGATCAATAATATATATTGTTAACAATATCTAAAACAATATCTTTTATTTCTTCTGGCAGGTTCAAAAAATAGGTGCAACACTAAATAAGAAGGAGCTTCTTAAGCAGAGTAACTGATTACTTGTTCAGTGACCAGTCATAATCAAGATAACTGATTTTGGCATCTTGATTAATCTTAGTATTGGAATATTTATTCAGGAAATCGATGAGGCTTCGATCTTTGGTGAAATCACCTTTAAACCAACTAAAGATTTTGGATATTTCGATTTGATTCTTGGCTATTTGGTTCTTCTGCTTATCATTAATAAAGTCTGTTGCCTGCTCATCCAATTGTTTGTCAATATTATCTGCAGAATATGCCTCACTTCTTAAAATGGGGCAGGACTCGGAGGCACACACAATTGCAAAATGGATATTAGGCTCGTTAAATTCTTTACGCAGTATCCTATGCTCGATATCATTTAGTGAAAGTTCTTTGTCACCAATTTCAATAAAGTGTATATCCCAGGTTGAGTTTACCAGGGGTATTTGAGATTTACTGCCAATGTCTTTAATACTGTTAACAGGATAATGGTCTAGAATAATCTTAATGGTAAAAGCATTATAAGCATTAATCCAATACGCAAGTTTATCTTCTCTCCTCCAATCAGCCGAGGGACCATGAGATTGCAAGAGTGTTAAATAATCATTAAGCAGATTTTCGTTTTCAAGGAAGCGTTGATAATCGACATGGCCATCTTTAACAAAATCTTTTAACAGGATATCCCATAAATCGTGATCAGGAGGTATGGACGATGTCGTAGTAAAACTAACCCTTGCATAAAGTCGATAAGAAATAATTCCTCCCAGAGAAAGTGTTAAAATAAGAATACTTAGAAAAACGAAAAATAATTTATGCTTCATACTAGCAATACAATTTGCACGAAATAATGGTTCCATGACCTATTTGGTAAAGCAGCCATATATTATTTACTATAGTTTATTGATAATTACGTATCTTAATCTTTTACACCGAAATAACTAAGTAAATAACCAATTGAGACCTGATGACAATTGATTATGAAGTTTTAAAGCTTGTAGGAGGGTTTATTATTGTCGCAATTGCGGCCAACGTTATAGCCAAATACTTTGTAAAGCACAATATGCCTGTAATTACAGGCTTGCTGATTACGGGTATTGTCACCGGGCCCTTTGTATTTAATTTAATCCCTAAATCATCTATCCCCCACCTTGGCTTCATCAATGATATAGCCCTGGCCTTTATAGCCTATGCCGCTGCCGGAGAGTTGTATCTCCGTGAAATGCGGAGTACGCTTAACAGCATTAAATGGATGACGGTTAGCCAATTGATCATTACATTTTTAGTAAGTGCTTCGGCAGTTTACTTTTTAGCAGACCTTATTCCTTTTCTTAGAGATCAACCTGATATCTATAAAATTCCTATTGCCAGTCTTTTTGGTGTTGTGTTTATTGCCAGATCGCCGGCATCTGCCATTGCCGTAGTAAACGAAATGCGCGCAAAGGGGCCATTTGTGCAAACGGCACTCGGAGTAACAGTACTCATAGACTTCTTTGTGATTCTATTTTTCTCTTTTGCCCTGGAGGCTTCGATAGCAATTTTTGAGGGCTCTAGCTTAAACCTGTCATTTATTTTAATTCTCTTACTTGAATTAGGGGCAAGCTTTGCCACAGGGCTTCTATTGAGCAGGATTTTGTCTTTAATTCTAAAATTGCCTGTTCTCTTCGTCGTAAAAAGTTTTCTGGTAGTACTCTCAGGTTACCTGGTCTATGTACTGCATCATTTTTTGAATGACATAACCTTCGAGAGGTATCAACATAGCATTAGTATAGAACCACTTTTAGTATGTATTGTGGGTAGTTTTGTTATTACTAACTATAGCAAATACAGGGCTGAATTTTTAAATATTCTTGAGAAGGCAGGCCCATATATTTATGTGGCATTTTTTGTGCTCTCCGGAGCAGGTATTGAACTTGATGTCTTTATTAAAGTTATTGGCATCACCTTGATTTTATTCTTTTTCAGGCTGATATCTCTGGTAATAGGAGGTTATGTGGGCAGCAAGCTGGCCGGTGACCCTCCTTTATTTAATAAGATAGCATGGATGCCATATGTGACGCAGGCTGGTGTTGGCTTAGGTTTGGCTACGGTGGTGGCATCAACCTTTCCTGAATGGGGTGCTCAGTTTGCGACAATAGTAATCTCAGTAATTGTAATTAATCAGATTGTTGGGCCACCATTATTTAAATGGGCCATAAACATTGTAAAGGAAGGACACACAAGAGCAGCTACTCCTGAGTTTGATGGCATCAGGGACGCCATAATCTTTGGCCTGGAGCCACAATCCGTCGCCTTGGCGAGACAGCTAATGGAAAACGGCTGGATGGTGAAAATTGCCACCCTAAAGAAGAGTGTTGACGAAGCTGAATACACAGATCTTGATTTGCGGTTTATAGATAATATTTCATTAGACATGCTTAAGTCCCTTGATGCGGAGCATTCAGAAGCGGTGGTAACGATGCTAACGGATGATGAAAATTATGCTATCTGCGAATTGGTTTATGAGCATGTAGGTACAAAAGATATGATCGTCAGGCTAAACCACAGGTTTAATTTTAATAAATTTCATGAGCTCGGAGCATTAATAGTTGACCCATCTACAGCAATAGTAAGCTTACTGGATCATTTTGTGAGATCACCACAGGCGGCAACATTATTATTAGGCATGCAGGAAGATCAGGACACTATGGATGTTGAAGTAATAAACCCTGATTTGCATAGCCTAAGACTAAGAAACTTGAGATTGCCTTCTGATGTAATTGTTTTATCAGTAAAAAGGAGTGGTAATTTTATTATCACCCATGGTTATACCAGATTGCGAAGAAGGGATATCCTAACCATGGTTGGCTCTAAGGAAAGCCTCAGCAAAGTAGCCTTAAAGTTTGAGGGCGCCTGATAAACAAGGATAAACTTTATGCATCAGGTTAATTGCAATGGACAGTTTTCATTGCATGATGTTAGGCTAATTATTCATGAAGGTTTTCCTTGGAAGCAGTAATTTCAATGTAGGTTTCCTAACTTTGCGACTATGGCAAATAATGACAGTAACCTTTTGAAGAAAATAATTGCCCACGCCAAAGAGTATGGGTTTATCTTTCCTTCGAGTGAAATATATGATGGGCTATCCGCAACCTACGACTATGGGCAGAATGGTGTTGAGCTGAAAAACAATATCCGTAAATATTGGTGGCAGTCGATGGTGCAAATGAATGAGAACATTGTGGGCATCGATGCAGCTATTTTTATGCATCCAACAACATGGAAGGCCTCCGGTCATGTAGATGCTTTTAATGACCCGCTAATTGATAATAAAGATTCGAAAAAAAGATACCGAGCAGATGTCCTACTGGAAGATCATATTGCTAAAATCGAGGGCAAAATTAATAAAGAAGTAAGCAAAGCTGCAAAGCGCTTCGGTGATGATTTTGATAAAGACCAGTTTCTTGCAACTAATGGCAGGGTGCTTCAGAATCAGGAAAAGATAGATAATATCAATAAAAAAATGAAAGAAGCATTTGATGCTTCTGATCTTGCTGCCATAAAAGCCCTGATTGAGGAGTTGGAAATTGCCTGCCCTGTTTCGGGCTCCCGTAACTGGACGGAAGTACGCCAGTTTAACTTAATGTTCTCTACCGATCTTGGTTCTGTATCAGGTGAGTCAAGCACTATCTACCTCAGGCCTGAAACGGCTCAGGGTATTTTTGTAAATTATTTAAATGTGCAAAAAACCGGCCGCATGAAGTTGCCTTTTGGTATTGCGCAAACAGGCAAGGCCTTCAGAAATGAAATTATTGCCAGACAATTTATTTTCCGTATGCGTGAGTTTGAGCAAATGGAGATGCAGTATTTTGTTAAGCCTGGTGAAGAGCTAAAGTTTTATGAAGAATGGAAAGAGAAGAGATATAAGTGGCATAAGGCTTTAGGTCTTGGTGAGGATAATTATCGATTCCATGATCATATTACCCTGGCTCATTATGCCAATGCAGCTACCGATATAGAATTTAATTTTCCTATGGGATTTAAGGAGTTAGAAGGAATCCATTCTCGTACAGACTTTGATTTAAAAGCTCATGAAGAACATTCAGGGAAAAAATTACAATTCTTCGACCCTCAGGAAAATAAAAGTTATGTACCCTGCGTGGTAGAGACCTCGATAGGTCTTGATAGGATGTTCTTAGCCATTCTCACCGCAGCTTATACTGAAGAAACTCTCGAAGATGGATCTGAACGACTTGTGCTAAAAATTCCACCTTCGTTAGCACCGGCAAAAGTAGCGGTGCTGCCATTACTCAAGAAAGATGGCTTACCTGAGAAAGCGCGGGAGATCATTAATGAGCTGAAGTTTGATTTTACCGTTCAGTATGATGAGAAAGATGCTATTGGCAGAAGGTATAGAAGACAAGATGCTATTGGCACGCCTTATTGCATCACCATCGATCATCAGACATTAGAAGATAATATGGTAACAATACGCGATAGAGATACCATGGAGCAAGAGCGCGTGGCTATTGCCGATGTTAAATCTACGCTGGCAAAGAACACCTCGCTAACTACATTGCTAAGAAAGCTATAGTAGTAGCCGGATTATGTTCAATATATTTCTTTGGATTTTTGTACTTATTATTTTAAGTATTGTCTTTGCAAATCAGATAGATGATGTTTATGATGCATTAGTGCTGTTGAGGCCTTTGCCTGTGAGCTTCAAGCAATCAATTGAAAAGCATAATGGCTTTTACCAACAGTTACCGGCAGAAAGCAAGAGAAGGTTTGAGAAAAAGGTTAACCAGTTTGTTCGCACCAAACAGTTTATTCCCAGGAACCTATCTAAGGTTACAGATGAGATGAAAGCCCTGATTGCCTCGGCAGCTATTCAACTAACCTTTGGGCTCCCTAAAGTAACACTGAAGCATTTTGATAGAATAATTGTTTATCCGGATAATTATTATTCAGTGATAAACAGGCAGTATCATAAAGGGGAAGTGAACCCACGATTAAATGCCATTGTAGTTTCATGGCGGGCTTTTGTTGAAGGGTATGCAGACCCACATGATGGCGTTAATTTAGGCTTGCATGAAATGGCCCACGCCTTGAAGCTGGAAAATATTATCCAGAATGGAGAGCATCATTTTTTTGACTTAAATGAATACAAAAAATGGCTGTCGCTGGCCGCGGATGAAATGGACAAAATCAGAAAAGGGGAAGATTCTCTTTTTAGAGAATATGCTTCTGTGGATGAGGATGAGTTTTTTGCTACAGGCATGGAAGTTTATTTTGAGCAACCGCATAAATTGTTTGACTATAACCCCGAGTTATACAAAACACTATCAAACTTGTTAGGTCAGGATACCATTCAGCTGTATAAACAATCGAATGCTTAAAATTTTCAGATATTAGCAGAATAATAATAATCTATGAACTGGCAACAGCTATTATCTTCAAAGCGTGCAGGAAGTAAAAATCCTAATACTAAACCAGACCGGAGTGAATTCGAGAAAGATTTCGACCGGATAATATTCTCATTGCCATTTAGAAGGTTGCAGGATAAAACCCAGGTTTTTCCATTGCCTGAAGATGATTTTGTGCACAACCGACTTACGCATAGCCTTGAAGTAGCCTCTGTAGGCCGTTCGCTGGGCAAGCTAGCCGGAGAACAAATTCTGGCTAAACATAAAGAACTAAGTACAGATATTACAGCCTCAGATTTCGGCGCTATTGTGAGTGCAGCTTCGTTGGCACATGATGTAGGTAACCCTCCTTTTGGCCATTCGGGAGAAAATGCAATTTCTGATTTTTTCAAAAACAAATTGGCAGTTGATGTTCTGAAGGAGAAATTAACGCAGGATGAATGGGCAGATATTATCAACTTCGAGGGCAATGCTCAAGGTTTCAGACTCATAAATCAGTCGCTACATGGGCTTAAACTAACATATGCAACACTAGGTGCTTTCACTAAATACCCAAGACAGTCACTTATCGAAAATAAAGAGAAGGGGCGTGTTAGTCAGAAGAAATTTGGCTTTTATCAATCCGAGAAAAATATTTTTACCGAACTGGCCATCCAGCTTGGGCTTGTAGCACAAAGTGATCAACCGGTATGGGCGCGCCACCCGTTGGCGTTTTTAGTTGAAGCAGCCGACGATATCTGTTATCATATAATCGACCTGGAGGATGGCTGTACATTAGGTTTGGTGAGTTTAGAAGAGTCGGTTGAGCTGTTAAAGCCAATAATTGGAGAAAAGTTCGATGCCGAAAAATTTAATAAGAAAAAATCGCAGCATGAAAAACTAGGCACTATGCGGGCCATGGCAATCAATGAATTGATAAGTCAAACAGTTAAGGTTTTTGTTGAAAATGAGACAGAAATATTAAACGGCAGTTTTGATAAATCTTTAACATCTCTCATCGAATCTGCTGAGGCGATGCGCAATATTCAGGCTCTGTCTATTGAGCGCATATATAGAGCACAGGTAGTCCTGGAGAAAGAAATTGCCGGGTTTGAAGTAATTGAAGGGTTATTAAGTGCACTTGTTAATGCCGTTTACAGTTTCACTTATGAAAAATCCTCTAACCGAGACCAAACGCTAATGCGATCATTGCCAAAAGAAGTTACTGTTTATTTGATGCCTGACAACCTTTATCACAACCTTAGGGTAATACTGGACTTTGTCTCAGGCATGACTGATTCGCATGCATTAACAATGTATAGAAAACTAAAAGGTATGTCGTTACCATCCTGGTAGAGGAGAAAAGGAGAAAAAAATCAGTTAAATGGTCTCAATATCAGCGATTTCACTCGCTTCTATTCTTAAAATTCCACTATCTTTGCGTTCAGTTTTTAAACCATGTGGACTAGACTAGCAGATTTTATAATTAAGAACAGGCTGATACTCATCCTTGCGATAGTGGGGGTAACTGTTTTTATGGGATATAACGCCCGAAAAGCCGAGCTCAATTATGACTTTGCCAAGATAGTACCAAAGTCGGATCCTGACATGATTGACTTCATGAACTTCAAAGAGTTGTTTGGAGAAGATGGTTCAATCCTTGCCATTGGGATCAAAGACAGCAGTTTATTTACCCCTACAAAGTTCAACAGGCTTAAGATGCTCAGTGATGCCATCGAAGCTTTACCTGGAATCACCAATGTTCTTTCTCTGCCTAACCT
>Ga0164313_10002109_pt1 | contig 17823 bp, 12 predicted proteins | sample GuaBasSedimGuay4_FD_113735 | JGI IMG/M metagenome (GOLD analysis project Ga0164313, IMG submission 113735) | Subseafloor sediment microbial communities from Guaymas Basin, Gulf of California, Mexico - Guay4, Core 4569-4, 0-3 cm | ecosystem: Environmental > Aquatic > Marine > Hydrothermal vents...
AGGATGAAAACAATATTAGTAAATGGGGTGGAACAGAGTTCTGAATCGGTAATGGTCACGCTATACGCTCCGGGCTCCAATCCTGAGAGATCCTCGGTAGTGGCCGTAAATCCCGAAGGACCAGTCCAAACAAATGCATAGGGAGGGATACCTCCTGACGGAGTCAGGTCGATAGATCCATTGGCTGCTCCAAAGCAATTGACGTTAACCTGGGTAGCGGTGGCTACTATGGGAGGAGGCTCGGTAATGACCTGTTCGGTCATCATCTGAATACAGCCCAAGTCATCGGTTACTGTTAGCAGGTAGGACCCGGGAAGAAGTCCCGAAATATCTTTTAGTGTGGATGTGTATCCAGAAGGTCCCTGCCACAGGAAGGAATAGTTAGGTGTTCCCCCTGCTATTAATGTGGTAATGGTACCATCTGCAGCTCCATTGCAGGTAATATCAGTGACTGTAAAGGAAGCGGTCATGGAAGTGTTTTCGTTGACCGTGGCCAGATCAACCCATAACTGTGAACAGCCATTGGCATCTGTGATGGTAAGGCTGTAATTGCCTGCTTCTAATCCAGAAAGATCTTCGGTGGTTGCAGTAAATCCATTGGGGCCTGTCCAGGCAAAGGTATAAAGGGGAGTACCTCCTGAAGGCGTGATTTCAATGGCACCTGTGGACTCTCCATTGCAATTCACAGGGGTAATGTTGTTCACTACCACCAAAAGGACCAGAGGTTCAGCGATGGTCACCAGCCCGGGGAAGGTGTGAACACAGCCATTGTTATCGGTAACAATCAGGTCATAGTTATCTGCCAGAAGGTCGTCGGGATCTTCCAGGTTGGACGTATGACCCGTTCCGGTACCGCTCCAGCTGAAGAGGTAGGGCGCTGTTCCACCTCCCACAGTGATGTTGGCAGATCCGTCATTCCCTCCGAAGCAGGAAACATCGGTGAATCCATCAACCGTCAGGACCAGCGGTGGTGGTTCTAAAATGGTAAGAAGGGTACCAAAGGGCATGCTGCATCCACGGGAATCGGTGATGGTCAGCGAATAGGTATCGGCAGGCATATTCACCGGATCTTCATCGGTGGAGGTAAAACCCGATCCGGCACCTGTCCAAAAGAAGCTGTATGGGGGTGTTCCTCCTTCAGGAGAAATCGTTGCCGTACCATCAGTTTCTCCATTGCAGGTCACATCAGTAGTTCCGATAATGTTGATGCCAAAGGGAAGTGGCTCTGTGATGGTAACAAATGATGGGAATGTAATGGAACACCCATTGCCATCAAATATGGTAAGATCGTATATATCGGCAACCAGGTTCACCGGGTCTTCATCTGAAGATACCAGGCCATTGGATTGTCCGTCCCAGGAGAATGTATAACCTCCTGCTCCACCACTGGGTGTAATGATAGCTGTGCCGTCAGCTCCCCCATTGCAGGTCACATCGGTCGATCCATTGAGTAAAACAGCAAGCTGGGTTGGTTGATTGATGGTAAAGGGACCAGAAGCGACCGAGCAAAGATTACCGTCAAAGACTGTAACAAAATAGTCGCCGGCTTCCAGGTTGGTGATGTCCTCGGCGTTAGAGGTATAACCATTGGGACCTGTCCACTCATAGGAATATCCTGTTCCTGCACCTGCTGGTGTACCTCCTGTAGGCGTAATGGATATGGATCCACTGTTGTCACCATAACAGAGTATGTCGGTTACATTGTCTGTTGAAATAGAAACAGGAGAGGGATTGTTGATGGTTAGTACACCTGTGGCATCTGTAGAAGGACAGCCATCCTTGTCACTTACCGTAACGCCATAATTTCCCTGGGGAAGGCCCGAAAAGGTTCCCAGTTCGTTGGTCTGGTTAACCGGTCCGGTCAGGTCATATATGAAATTCCCGCCTTCACCCATGGCGGTAACGGTTATGGATCCGTCGTTCACATTGTTACAGGAAATATCGAAAGCAGCCGCAGAGGTGATGTTGATGGGATTGGGACCGGTAATGGTAGCAAACTCAAAATCGCCAGCGGCGGGACTTTCGTCCGATACAATTACCCAATAGTTGGTATATTTATCATGACCTGTGAATGTGAAAGTTGTGGATGCGATCGGACCCGCACTTTCCACCGGTATAGCTCCTTTGGAGAGCAGGTAAGAGTATGGACCCACACCACCGGTTATGGTAACTGTAATTGTGCCATCCGATCCGGTTCCACAAGTAACTGGTGTGGTTGTAATATTTGTAATTTCAATATCCTGAGCATACAGGGATGTCACCGATGAAATACAAACGAGTACGGCAAATATTGAATTCCTGAATATCTTCATAGAGACGTTTCCGGTTAAAATCTGTCTGACAACCAAATTCCCCTGCCTACTAACCATACTGTATTTTGTTGCTATAGGTTGCCTGCAGAGACAAAGTTGTCACCAGATGGATATAAAATTAGATGATCTAGGAATAGGAGATGGACAAAGTTTTAAACAATACCTTCCTTGTCAAGGTTTGCCAAATACTTTCGTGAGATCTGTTTTACAGGATACCTGGCGGCAATCCACCCTATGACCAGCACGGTGGCCCATACCAGGAAAATGTCGGGCGGTTCAATCTGAACCGGATATGCATCAATTACAAATGTGCCGCTTCCGGTTAGCTTGATGACTCCGAACCGTTGCTGTATCCAGCTAATTGTAGTCCCCAGGGTGATCCCTGCAATGCTTCCAACCAGTGAAATCAACCACCCTTCAACCAGGAATATCCTTTCAATAAGCCTGTTATTGGCTCCCATGTTCCGCAGCGTCACTATGTCCCTCTTTTTATCAATAATAAGCATGCTGAGCGAACCAATAATATTAAATGACGCAATGATCAGGATAAATGTTAATATGAGGAAAATGGCCCATTTTTCCGATTTCATGACCCTGTAAAAGAGTGCATTCTGTTGCTGGCGGTTTTTAACCTGGAGCTCTTCGCCCAGAATATGGATAACCTCATCCTGAACGCGGTCGGGCGGGAATTGAGGGTCCAGTTTTATTTCCAGGAATGAAATTTCCTTCGGGTAGGATAACAATTCCCTCACAAATTCGATGGGACAAATGACATACCGGGAGTCATATTCCTGTTCAATGGAGAAGATGCCTGAAGGGTAGAGATAGTCTCTTCGTATGGCCTCTTCAGGTTGGGACATGTTAATCCTGGCCTTCCTGTCGATGGTGTACACATACAGGGGATCAATGAAGCTAAGACCAACCCGAAGGCTATATGCAACGCCCTGTCCCACCACAGCGTATGATCTGTTTTTATCCTTTAGCTTCATGGAGCCTTCGTATACCATTGAATCGAGACCCGATACGTTCCGGAATGATTCATCCACTCCCTTAATCGTGGCAATATGCTGTTTATCTCCATAGAGAAGCAGAACATTCTCTTCAAGGACTTCCGACACAGCAAGTACACCCGGCAATGCTAATATGGCATCTTTTTCCGACGGATGGATTACAAAAGTTTTTCCCTCTGCAGAAGAGACTTTGATATCGGGGTCAAAAGAGTTAAAAAGGGATTTGACAACCAGATCGAAGCCATTAAATACAGACAGGACAATAACCAGGGCCATGGTTCCTGTTGTAACACCCAGGATTGAAATGCCCGAGATGATATTGATGGCATTTTGTGATTTTTTACCCAGCAGGTAACGCCTGGCTATATAAAAGGAGAGGTTCACTTCTTACACCTGACTATAAGCCCGGTTCCGGTAGGGTGATTTCCCCGCACATCGGCCATATTTAAGATAAAGCAGATGGGGTATACAACAACGTAATAGAATGGGAGCAACAGCATAAAGAGTTTGCTGGTATTGGCCAGCAGGATGGGATATTTCATAGAGAGCTTCCATGATATCTTTCCGGGTGTTCCATAGGAGTACTTAATTTGAATATCAGAAAAACCGGCTTCCCTCAGTTTCTCGTCGATGTCTGTTACCCCATAGCCATCCCTCACATGCTCGTCGATAAAGGACTCTTCATGATCGTGATGAACATCCGATCCACCCTGATCCGAAGGGGTGGAAATTAATAATACACCCCCTGGTTTCAACCCTTTATAGATACGCTGAAATACAGTCCGGTCATCCTCGATATGCTCCATCACATCCACAGAAAGGGTCAGGTCGTAAGCCTCAACTGCATCCGTTTTTGTCAGGTCGGCATACTCAAAAGAGACCCGGTCGCTGAGTTCGATGGTTGAAAAGAATGAATTACAATCATCCACCTGCTCCTGTTTTATATCCAGTCCGGTAATCTTTGCACCGGGGTACTTTTTTGACAGGTAAAATACATACTGACCAAATCCGGATCCGGCATCGGAAATATGTTCCGGAGAGAATCCATTTTTTCTGAGCAGGTTTAGTTCTCTTCGGATATGCCATGAACGAAGCAGGAGGAGATCCAGTAGTCTGTAAAATAGTTTTCTCAGGAAAGGGGTTCGATTGAAGATATTACCAAGATTGCGCTTGATGGAATCATATTGCATTGTTATTCTTTTAAGAGGTTGTCGATCCTGTCAATATAGTCGAGGGAGTCGTCCAGAAAAAAGGTAAATTCGGGGATATGCCGTAGCTGGTTCCTGAGTCGTTTTCCCATTTCGCGTCTGAACAGTCCAGCTTTTTCTGAAATGGATTGGAGTGCTTCTTGTGCACCCTCGGCCGGAAATATACTAAGGTAGACTCTTGCAACCCCAAGATCGGGACTGATGCGCACAACAGTAACGGTTACCATCTTACCCCCGGTAATCTCAGAACCGATTCTCTGGAAATATTCTCCAAGCTCTTTTTGGAGCAGCCTGGAAACTTTATTTTGACGGGTGGTGGTCATTTGGGCAAAAGTACGTTTTTTCAATAACATTTTATAGTTTTGCACTTACCTTAAAATCAGAGCAGAACTAATGGATACAGTATTAAGTGGGATCAGGTCTACCGGAAACCTTCACCTGGGGAATTATTTTGGAGCGATTAAGAATTTTGTGAAGATGCAACACGAGAACAGGTGTTTCTTTTTTGTAGCCGACTATCATGCGCTGACTACACATCCGACCCCAGAGAATCTTCACAACAACATCAGAACAGTTTTGTCGGAATACCTGGCAGCCGGGCTGGATCCGGAGGTAGCTACACTCTACGTACAGAGTGATGTACCGGAGATCTCTGAGCTCTACCTCCTGCTCAATATGAATGCATATGTGGGCGAACTGGAGCGCACCACTACCTTTAAGGATAAGATTCGCAAGCAACCCGAGAATATCAATGCCGGACTCCTGACCTACCCCGTGCTGATGTGTGCAGATATCATCATTCACAATGCCGACAAAGTGCCGGTTGGAAAGGACCAGGAACAGAACCTGGAAATGGCCAGAAAATTTGCCAGGCGGTTTAACCACATGTATGGCGTGGAGTATTTCAAATTGCCGGAGCCCTATAATTTTGGAGAGGAACTGGTGAAGGTCCCCGGACTGGATGGAACAGGGAAGATGGGAAAAAGCGAAGGAAACGGTATCTACCTTGCCGATGAACCAGCCGCCATCCGAAAGAAAGTCATGCGGGCGGTGACAGATGCGGGGCCGCAGGCTCCAAATTCCCCCATGACTGAACCCATTGCCAACCTTTTCTACTTGCTGGAGCTGCTGTCAACACCCGATACAGTTGAGCATTTCAGGGCCAGTTATAATGATTGCACCATTCGCTATGGTGATCTGAAAAAGCAGATAGCCGAAGATGTGATCACCTTTACCACCCCCATCAGGGAGCGTATCCTTGATATCAGGAGCGATTCTGACTACCTCAGAAAGGTGGTGAAAATGGGTGCTGAGAAGGCCAGGGAGAGTGCATCCAAGACTGTTCGCGAAGTGCGTGAGATTATCGGATACAAACCGTTTTAGGGAAAAAGGTAGAAAGTAGAAAGGGACCCGCCTCCTCCCCAATTTATATCCCTTAAGATGCTGAGTCACATCCAAATTTCGAAAGGATATGCGATTGAGTTGCCTATAAATATTTGCTATGCAAAGATTTTAAGCAACGAAATGCATAAACTGGAGAAATAAGGGGGTGGTTCGCTTAGGGGGTAAAAAAATAAAAGCCCGCCTGTTTGAGACGGACCTGGCCCTGAATGTCAGGGAATATGTTTGGATAAACTGTCACTTACTTAACAGCAAATAGCGTGCCAAAAGCGTCAAAGCGTCCAATCAATCCCCGATTTACCATGTTGCTCCAGATATTCATTGGTTTTAGAGAAATGTTTACAACCGAAAAAGCCATTGTATGCAGAAAGGGGAGAGGGATGAGCCGATTTCAGGATCAGATGCCGCTCCTGCTGTACAAGGGTTTCTTTGGCCTGAGCGTATCGGCCCCACAAAAGGAAGACCACTCCTTTCTTTTGTTCAGAGACGTGTGCTATAACGCTGTTGGTGAACGTTTCCCACCCTTTCTTCTGATGTGATGCTGCCTGGCTATCGCGTACAGTAAGGGTGGCATTGAGCAACAGAACCCCCTGGTTGGCCCACTTTTCCAGGTTTCCATGATTCGGAACCGGAATTCCAAGATCTGAATGTAATTCTTTAAAAATGTTGACCAGTGAAGGAGGTACCTTGATGCCCTGGGGGACGGAGAAGCATAATCCGTGTGCCTGGCTCTTTCCATGATAGGGATCCTGACCAAGGATAACCACTTTTACCCGCTGAAAAGGGGTGTGTTGAAAGGCGTTAAAGATGAGCGGCCCGGGAGGATAGATCTGGTACTTCTGTTTTTCCTCCACCAGGAATTTTTTCAAATCTGAAAAATAGGGTGATTGAAACTCCCCTCTCAGGACCTTTTTCCACCCCTCTTCAATAACCGGCTTGATTGTATCCATAAGTTGGAAAGGTACCAAAAGTGAGAAACCTTCACAAAGGATTAGATGGTAAACCTGGCTGTGACAATAAAGTTCCTTCCCGGGGCACTAATGCCTGAGGCGTAAGGTTTATAGAACTGGTCAAATATATTCTCAACGGCCACCAAAAAATCGAAATATTTCAAGACTTCAAAGCCTGCCTTAATATTGGCAGTCCACCATGATGGGAATCCATATTCCATGGCTTCGCCATCATTATCTTCACCATAGGGTGAAAAGTCTTCCACGTGCTTCCAATCCTGGTAGACCACATAGGTGTCTACAAAGAACCTGCTCTTCCTGTAGGTTAACGAAGTTCGGCCGAACAGGGGAGGAATGTGTCCAAGGGGGACATCATCAGACACGTTATGACCCTTGGTGTAGTTGAGGGTTCCCTTCAGGCTGATGCTTCTGTTCAGGTTGGCGGTCACATTCATGGAGGCCCCATATATGTAGGCTTCACCGGCGTTATAATTGGTCGTTATTTTGTAATAATCACCATCATATTCAAGCGAGTCCAAACCATCTAACTGGTAGTTGGTTCTAACGATGGCATCCATCATATATGTATAAAAACCCACCAGTTCGATTTTCATAAATCCCTCCACGATCCGGCTGATCCCTAGCTCTGCATTGTAGGTATATTCAGGTGAAATATCGGGATTGGGGACCGTTACATAGTCATCTTTTGCCCTTACTTTGCCATAGTCATCCACATTGGGGTTGCGGAATCCGGTGGAGAGTATCGCATTCAAATCCCAAAGCTCTGAAGGGTTATAAACCAATCCAACACTCCCGGTAAGTGCGCCATGCTGGATATCAATCCGGTCGTAGGTAAGCATTGGATTATCGAACCTGGAGGATAATCCTCCATGGTTGTACCTTGTACCGGCGTTGAGCACCAGTTTTTTATGCAGGATCCATTTGTAGCTGGCATATGCTGAGGCACTCCATGTTTCACTTCCCCCTTCAGGGTACCTGGTAAGGGCCGGAGACCGGTCACCCGAGTTGATGTTTTCATACCAGGCCAAAGAACCTACCGTATTGAAGTTGGCTTCAACTCCATAATTCAGCTTGTGATTAATTCCCCAAACTTTAAGCATGTCAACATTCAGGCTCCAAACGCTGACATCTTCCTGTTGTGTAAGCAGCTCTTCATTTCTGAATTTCCTGGAGTACCTGTCTTCATCGATCTTCTGATAAGCCAGGATCGTGGTCATATTTGTGAAGATCGAGTTATCTTTTTTTAGTACGTTTTTCAAGGAGACAAGCAACCGATCCTGAGGACCATAGTAATATGAGGCATATTTCAGATTTGCTCCACTGTAGTCGTTGAGCTTATCCAGTCGATCGATGTTGGAAGAGGTTGAGTATTGCAGGTTCAGAATCCAATCCACATATTTCGATGGGGTATAGCGGATTTTCTGCATGATATCCATCTGGCTGTACCTGGTATTTTTTTGAATGAGTGTATTTTCATTGGCCATGGTTGAATCGACACCATAAACTTGTCCCACATAGTGCATCACCTTCCCCCAGTCGTGCAGGGAAGGATCTCTTCGTTCACCGATCCGGACATCTCCCAGGTCCTTATAGGTAATGCTGGAGAGCGAGCCCCAGTGTTTTTTACCCACAGAGAAATCCAGGTGAGCTGTTTTGCCCTGCATGGCAGATGCATATTGTGTATAAGCCTGAATGCCCAATTTAGTGCCGCCCTCGGGAGCAAGCTGGGGATCTTTGGAATAGTAGTGTATCACCCCTCCCAGTGCATCACTACCGTACATAATGGAAGTGGGCCCAAAAATAACTTCGGTTCGTTCCAGTATGGCGTGATCGATGGTAATGGAATTCTGGAGATGACCATTGCGATAAATGGCATTGTTAAGCCTGACTCCATCTACCACAAGCAAGATTTTATTGGCTTCAAATCCACGGAGAATGGGACTACCTCCCCCTCCCTGGGTTTTTTGAACTATAATATTACCGGTCCCCTCCAGGATCTCAGCTGCAGTTAACCCGGTAGATTCTTTGAGGACATTCTCTTTCAATACATCCACCATATATGGTATGATAAGTTTGCTTTCCCTGGATTTTGAGGCCGAAATAACATATTCATCAATGAGGATGCGCTTCCTGTTGAGCTCAATCATGGTCAAATCAACTAATTCGGCCATGCTGTAATGTAATGTTTTGTAAGAGGGATGTTGAAAGAAAATGGTATCTGAAGAATGGAAAAATCCCAGGTTAAAAACCCCAACGGAATCTGTAATGGTTGAATGTTCGCGGGTCTTATTATATATGGCAACATGTTCGATGGGTGACTTGTCTGATGAGTTAACCACTTGAATATACTGACCACTCAATTGCCCAAGGGAAAATAACAGACTAATTATGAATAGGGTACGGTGAATCATGCGATCAAAAAATACGCAAATGTAAAGCAAAAACTGTACCAATAATACCCGAAAATCCGAATTCCCAAAGAATCTCATATGATGATGTTGGTAATTTTCCCAAAAACCTGCAGTTGAAATGTATATTTTTGGTTTAAACAGGCCCGGAATGTTAAAGCGTATTATTTACGGGGGGATTTTTATATTGGTGTGTGCAGGACTCATAGTCGTGTTTTTACTCAACAGGTTTGATAAAATCATCCCCATCGAAGTTTTGGAGGCAGTACCCGAAGATGCAATAATCTTTGTTGAGGACATTGATTATAAATTTCTGACAGAGTCATTTCTGCCCGAGAACAGAATATGGATCGATTTTGTGAATACCACAGGTCGTACCGACCTGGATTCTATGGTACAAATCGTACTTGGCCTGGTGAATGGTTCCCCACCCATAAAAGAGCTGCTTCTGGATGAAGGGCTTAACCTCTCCATACACCTTGAGGGGAAAGATAAGCTTGCTCCTCTGTTTTACTTCAGATATTCCGAATCTCAAAGTGACAACGATTTCCGGCAATTAATGCTTAAAATGCTTGAGGAGAAGGCCATGGTCAATGACCGGAAATATGAGGCCGAGGTATTGTATGAAGTCTCCGGTGAACCCGGACATTTCCCGGGTAAATTTTCGTTTTCATGTATCAACGGACTGTGCCTTATCAGTCCCTCTTCCATGGTGCTGGAAGAATCAGTGAGGACCATTCATAGTGAATCAAGCCTTACTGAGGATCTGGGATTGAAAATGGTGCGTGAAACTGCAGGCCGGTATGTGCATGCCAACATCTATGTGAACTATGAAAGGTTACAACACCTGTTTTTTCCATTCATTGGTGAATCACACTGGAATGCGCTTAAGCTGTTTGCCGGGCTGGCTACCTGGGGGGAGCTGGACCTGGACATCAAACAGGATGCACTTGTTTTCAATGGAATGACCTATGCTGACCAGGACCCATCATTGCTGTTAGGGGCTTTTGAAGATCAGTCGCCGGTGAAAATGGAAATACATAAAATTATGCCCTCGGGAACCAGCTATTTTCTCCACATGGGCATCAGTGATTCACAGAAGTTCAAAGAGAAGATTATATCCCAAATGACCGCACAGGGAAAGGGCGCAGAAGTAGCATCTGAAGTCAAAAGGCTGGAGGATACATATGGAATAAATCCTCTGGATGACCTGGTCAAAATCCTGGATGATGAAATGGCCTGGTTTGCCATTGAAGGGGAAACGGAAAAGCCAGCGGATGAAATACTGCTGATTGAAACCCGGAGTCGAAGTGAAACAGTTGAGGTGGTGATGCGTTGGATTGAACAATATCTCCAGGTTCAAGCCTTCGATATGCACTCCTTGCGTTTTGTTTATCAACTTGATAATCAAACCAGCTTCAATATTTACCGTTTGCCCGATCCTTTCTTCAGCGGACTTCCACCTGGACGCCTGTTCAATGGCTACTTTACAGTGTATGAAAATTACCTGATTTTTGGTCCCTCTGTGGATGTACTTTCACGGGTTATATATCAGAATGTACTGCATAAAACTTTTATCAGCGATCCGGTGTTCCAGGAGATGTCGGAATACCTGTCCAACCGAAGCAACATCACCTCATTTTTCAGACCATACGAATATTTGAGGTACAAGCAGGGGATGCTGAGTAGTAGCTTCGTTGAACTATTGGAGCCCATGGAGGTATTTCTTCATCGAATACCGGGAATGGTCATCCAGTACAGCAGGGAAGGCCGTTTGCACTACCAGAGCATCAGCTGCAAATATAACTCCCAGATCAAGGCGAAGGCCCTTACCGTATGGGAGAGTCTGTTAGATTCTACAGCGGCCATTAAGCCAATACTGGTTACCAATCACAACACTTCTGAAAAAGAGATCTTTGTACAGGATAACGCTCACCGGATCTATTTGATCAACAGCACTGGAAGGGTACTCTGGAAACAACCCCTTGACGGACCCATACTGGGTAGTATTCACCAGGTAGACTTCTATAAGAACGGCAGGTTACAATACCTGTTTAACACTCCGGACAAGATTCATTTGATTGACAGGAATGGAAATTACGTGGAACGGTATCCTGTTACACTCAGGTCTGATGCAACCAATCCACTGGCTTTATTTGACTATGATAAGAGTAGGAATTATCGCCTTTTTATTGCATGTTCGGATCGAAAGATCTATGCTTATGATATAGAAGGGAACCTGATCACGGGATGGCGGTCGGGGAAATCTGAAGCAGAGGTAACCAGGGAAGTTCAACATTTCAGAGTAAATGACAAGGACTATATTGTGGCAATGGACCAGAACAGGGTTTATATACTTGACAGGAGGGGAAGGGAACGGGTCAGGGTAAAGAGCAAGGTGGCTTTCTCAGAACAGAACCCACTGACGCTGGATATGAACATGAGGGAAGAAAAGCCCCGGTGGATATCTTCAGACACCGCAGGCAATGTAATGGCTATATACCTGGATGGATCTGTTACCCTGTTGCTTGAACACCAGGCAGCAGAGGATCACTTTTTCAGACTGGTGGATATGGATAAAGATGGGATTGCTGAATTTATCTTTGCGGATGGGGATGAGTTAGAGGTTTTGGACTCCGATGGGAAGAGGTTCTTCAGCTACAAGGTGCGTAACAGGATTAGCTACATGCCTGATGTATATAAATTTTCTGCGTCTGATCTTAAAATCGGGATTACAGATGGTCCCAGGAACAGGATTTACCTGATCAATTCGGATGGCTCACTTTATGATGGATTTCCCCTGGAGGGTTCCACCAGATTCAGTATTGGTTACTTCGCAGGATCCGACAGCAGGTTTAATCTGATCGTGGGAAGTACCAACAACTTTTTATATAACTACTCAATTGAATAAGCCATGAGACGAAAACATATTTTTGGTTTTGTTATGCTGCTGGCCGGGGGACTCCTTTTCACCGCCTGTCATAAAGAGTATTTTAAATCGGATCGGATATCCGATGAGATGGAGATAGAGCCTGAATTGGTATTCCCGCTGATCAATGGATCCTTGACCATGGAGAATGTTGCCGAAGTGCTTGATCCCTCCGATTACACCCTGGTGGATGATGACGGGTTGAGCTACTACCTGGTCTATGGCGACACCATTTATTTGGTGGAAGAAACTGTTGAGGCTGATTTTGCCGAAGATGATATGGATACCGATGTTGTAACAGGCGTACAGATTAGCATGAGGACCATAAATGAACTGGCCATCCAGATAGAACTTCAGGTTTACCTTGAGGATGAAAACCACGTGGTTCTTGATTCGCTGTTTGACAACAATGGAGTTGTACTGAACCCAGCTCAGATCGATAGTGACGGAAAGCTCATTCAGGCTTCTGAGGACGAGAATGGTGCAACATTTGACAGTGACAAGATCGAAATGCTGAATGATGTTGCCTATACCCGCATATCATGGAGGATGATATCGGCAAATGAGGGAGTAGACTTTGTAAAAATATATGCCACCTACTCCGTGGCGTATGAGATGTCAATATGGGCCATGTTCAGGCTGAATTCCCGAGAATTAAACTGATCGATGATGAAAGTATCTACCAAAAATATCACCCCGCGGACACTGTTTCTTGTTCTTTTACTTTGCTCAGCCATACCAGGTGTTACGCAAATCAACAACTCGGTCTACTTTATGCGCGGAGTGCCTCAAAGCAGCCGGGTGAATCCGGCCTATCAGCCCAATTGTAAATTTTATATCGGGGTTCCGGTATTGGGTCCGGTGGTTATGGAGGTCTCGTCCAATCCGCTGGCATATAAAGATATTATTTATCCCCACCCGTACGAAGACTCTCTGATCACTTTTCTTCATCCATTGGGTGACAAGGAGGCATTTATGGATAAGCTAAAACCCCTGAACTATATTTCATCTGACATCAGGGCTACACTGTTATCCTTTGGTTTTCGGACCACCGCTGGTTTCTTCACCTTTGATATGACCACCAGGACCGAAGAAGCTCTCTACTTTCCAGCCGACCTGGCAAGGCTCCTTATGTATGGTGCCGGAGAAGGGGAGACCTATACACTGGACGGGATGGGAGCCGATATTACGGCCTTTGATGAAATTGCAGTGGGCTGGTCGCACTCCATTGCCAGTAAGTGGCAGGTTGGAGCCAGGGCGAAGATGCTTTTTGGTATCGGGGACATTACCACCCAGAGATCAAACTTGTCACTCTCTACCTCGGAAGAGCTCTGGAGTCTTAAATCAGATATGATGGTAAGCGCATCACTTCCTTTTGCCGAAGTGACCTATGACGAGGATGGAATGATCGAAGACATTGAAATTGATGACTTCAGTCAGCTGAATCCTGGTCAGATTCCCAGGTATGTCTTCAATACCAGGAATGCCGGGTTTGCAGTGGATCTGGGTGTTAATTACCGACCCATGGACCAGTTGTTGATCAGTGCCAGCGCTGTTGACCTGGGGTATATATCATGGAAAGACGGGGTACATGATGCCACCCATTCCACGGAATATGAATATAGCGGGGTGGAACTCAATCCCTTTGATTTTTCAGATGATTATACCATGGGAGATTACCTGGACAGTGTATTTACCCAGATGGGAGACAGCCTGGACAGCTTTCTGCAATTTACCCAGGGAAGAGCGTACAGTAAACGTTTGAATTCTAAACTTTATATTGGAGCCTCCTATTCCGTGACTCCACATATAAATTTCGGACTTCTTTCCCGAACCGATTTTTTGCGACACCACATTGCCCAGCAGATTACAGCATCGGCCAACTTTTCAGCCGGCAGGTTCTTGAATTTCACCCTCAGTTACACCTACAAAGACTCATACCTGAAAAATATTGGAGCCGGGCTCTCCTTCCTTGCAGGTCCTTTGAACATCTATGTAATCTCAGACAATGCATTGAATGCTGTGTTCTGGCCCCAGGAAACTCACTCGGTCAATTTCTGGTTTGGAATGAACTTTATGTTTGGGTGCAAGCCGAACATCGACGGGGACAGGCCGTTGATATACTAGGCGGCTGTATTTGGTTTAATTGCGCTTGATTTGTTTGGCCATATTGGTTGCAAATACAAAATTATTAAGGGCTTCATTGTCGGTCTTTAGAACCTCCTCGCGGGTTCCTTCCCAGCAGGCGCATCCATTGAATATAAAGACAACTTTATCTCCAATCTCAAGGACCGAATTCATGTCATGAGAGTTGACTATGGTGGTCATGTTATACTCCACCGTAAGCTCTTTGATCAGGTTGTCAATCACAATCCCGGTTTCCGGGTCCAGTCCCGAATTGGGTTCATCACACAACAGGTAACGCGGATTAAGTGAGATGGCCCTGGCAATGGCCACCCTCTTTTGCATACCGCCGCTCAACTCTGCTGGATAGAGATTGTTGGTACCGGAGACCTTGACCTTTTCCAGACAAAAGTTCACGCGGTCCAGCTTCTCTCCCCTGGTTTTGGAGGTAAACATATCTAGGGGGAAGAGCACATTCTCCTCTACGGTGAGGGAGTCAAACAATGCACTGCCCTGGAAGAGCATGCCCATCTCCTTGCGGATCTGTTGTTTGGAATCCATGTTGATGTGACTGAATTTTTGATCGTCATACCAGATTTCCCCCTCCTCCACTTCAATAAGTCCGGCGATGGATTTAAGCAAAACTGTTTTACCTGATCCACTTCGCCCTATGATCAGGTTGCATTTGCCCTGTTCAAATTTCACACTTACATCATTAAGCACATATTCACCATCAAACTTCTTGAAAAGATTCTTTACCTCAATCATTGCAGTATGGTTTTGGTCAGAATGAGGTTGGCAAGAAGAATCAGGATGCTGCTTTGAACCACAGCTTTTGTGCTGGATTTTCCCACTTCCACGGCCCCGCCTTTCACATAATAGCCATAGAAGGAGGAGACAGAGGTGATAATAATGGCAAAGAAGACCATTTTTGTGATGGCGTAGCTGATGTAGTAAGGATAGAATGCATACTGAATACCCATGATATAGTCGGCAGGAGGAATCACATTGGCCAGCACACATGACAGATACCCACCAGCAATTCCAACAAAGATGCTCAGAAGACAGAGGATGGGAAAGAAGAGTACAGCTGCAATAATTCTTGGAAGGATCAGGTAGGATACCGAATTAACACCCATTACTTCAAGAGCATCGATCTGTTCTGTGATCCGCATCATACCCAGTTCAGAAGCAATACTGGACCCCACCTTTCCGGCAAGGATCAGCGCGATCATGGTGGACGAAAACTCCAACATCAGGGAATCCCTTACTGTAAGCCCAACCAGGTACTTGGGAAGTAGCGGGTTTTCAATATTAAAACTGGTCTGAATGGTGATAACAGCCCCAACAAACAGAGAGACTATGACCACAATGCCAAAAGAGTCGATTCCAACCTTTTCAATCTCCCGCATGGTCTGGCGGTAGAGTATAGAATGCTTCTCCGGACGGCTAACGGCCCGTTTCATGAAAAGAAAATATGTTCCTAATTGTGCTAGCAGGCGCATGGTTCGTTTATAAGAACATGTAATATATCAAATATTGTATAAAACATCCTGTGAGAAAAGGGACTTAATTAAAAACCACCTATATTTAATGGAAATAGAATTCAATAGCAAGCATTAACCACCTATAAAAAATTGATGGAAAAGAATAATTATTGTGTGATTATGGCTGGTGGAATCGGTAGTCGGTTCTGGCCCCTGAGTAAGACAAGACGTCCCAAACAGTTTTTGGATATTCTCGGAACAGGCCGAACGTTACTTCAGCAAACCTATGACAGGTTTTGCCAGATTATGCATCCCGATCAGATCTTTATTGTAAGCAACCTGGAGTATAAAGAGCTCATTATTGAACAATTGCCTGAATTGCCTCAGGAGAATATCCTCCTGGAACCCCTTCGCAGGAATACTGCACCCTGCATTGATTATGCCAATTTCAGGATTCAGCAGAAAAATCCAAATGCCAGGATCGTGGTGGCACCCTCCGATCATCTGATCACTAAGGAGGAAGAATTTCTCCGGTTGGTAATGCAGGCGCTTGACTTTGTGGAAAACAGCGATGCGTTGTTAACGATGGGAATTGTTCCCAGCCGGCCCGAAACGGGCTATGGATACGTTCAATCCATTGAGAAGGAGGTCAAGGGACAAAAGATAGATGGTCTGAGGAGGGTGAAGACTTTTACTGAAAAGCCAAATCTTGAGCTGGCAAAAGTATTTCTTGATAGTGGAGATTTCTACTGGAATGCCGGAATCTTTTTCTGGTCTCTGAAGACCATTATGAATTGTTTCGAAAGCTACCTGCCCGAGATCCACAGCCTTTTTGCAGAAGGAGAGGGGATCTATGGGACGGATGAAGAACAAAACTTCATTCAGCGAACCTATGGAAGCTGCCGGAACATCAGCATCGACTATGGAGTGATGGAGAAGGCTGACAATGTATATGTGCTGGTATCCGATATAGGCTGGTCGGACCTTGGTACCTGGGGCTCTCTCTATGAGCAGCTCCCCCAGGATGAGCATGAGAATTCCGTGACCGGTAAGCATGTCTTTATGTATGAATCATCAGGCAATATTGTCAATGTGCAGGATGATAGCCTGGTGGTTTTACAGGGCCTGTCGAATTACATTGTGGTACAGAATGACAACATCATCCTGGTATGCAGGAGGGAAGATGAACAGAAGATCAAGCAATACGTCAATGAAATTAAGATAGAGATAGGTGATGGCATGATGTAATGCCATCCTCCCTGACATTGGTAACTATCCCGCAATCCCAATATATTTTTAGGGGGATGCTTTAACGCAAAGTGCTTTATTGCAGACGGGTGGAAAAGAAAAAAACCGCACCTGTGGAGATGCGGTTTAAATATGTTAAGTAGGAGATTTTAATATTCCCAGAGATCGTGTTCCATAATAAACAGATCATTCTTGATCCGTTCAGCCTCCAGTAACACATCCTGACCCAGTTTGTAGTCGGTGAGCATCCTGTTTCCGAATACATTGGATTCAGCGATGATCGTGCTCGAGAAACGACGCTGGAAGAACAGATCATCAAATGAGATGGCCTGGGCATCATTGTTCGGGTTATATACCGAATGTGTGGCGAAGAGCCTGCGACACTGTGGGAAATGCACTACAAATGGAATCTGGGGTCTTGGGGCTGGTAGCCTCTCTCCAAATTCGTTGAAATACTCATAATAAACGGGGGCAAGTGCCAAAATCCGAACGTTCATGGTGGAATGGCGCTTATCGAAATACCACTGCTCCTGTACCTGGACCTGCATCACATTGTTCATGGATTGCGCAACCCGCATGAAGCTTCCATCATCATCATAAACGGAATCTCCTCCGGATAACCTGTAGACACCTTCCAGACTGGACACCTTAGAAAATGGGTCCTTCCAGCCAGTGATGGGGTTAAACTCATAGGGAGTAACCTCTTCGGTCTTGATGCCTTCCAT
>Ga0164313_10002110_pt1 | contig 17822 bp, 13 predicted proteins | sample GuaBasSedimGuay4_FD_113735 | JGI IMG/M metagenome (GOLD analysis project Ga0164313, IMG submission 113735) | Subseafloor sediment microbial communities from Guaymas Basin, Gulf of California, Mexico - Guay4, Core 4569-4, 0-3 cm | ecosystem: Environmental > Aquatic > Marine > Hydrothermal vents...
GAACTTTTCGATTGGATTTAGGAGAACAAACCGATATTGATGAGTTGGTTATTCGATTGCCAGATTATTTTTCGTTGCATCCCCTTCTTCCGCAAGAGGGTAATTATGCCGAGATTTCTTCAGACCTAAAAACCTGGGAAACGATCACTTATTTAGCGGACACTTTGAACACTATTCCTATCCATAAAAAGACGCGTTATATCCGGCTTAAGTATCAGCCACAGCATATGGTTGAAGTGGAAGGATATTATAAAGGAAAGAAAATCAATTCAGAAAAATGGAGGGCTTCTAATTTATTTGCACATTCCAGTAAAATGAAACCTGTGAAGTCGTGGAGCACCTCTTTTACTTTATCAGAACTTGCCAACAACAGCTATTTGAGTATTGCCCTCAACAGAAAACACGGTGTTGAAGGTGCTTATGTAGCAGCTAAAATAGATGGGGAATTAGTGGGTGCTCCAGATCGTGCTTCCTCATACCCCTCTAATACTTGGGAATATGTAAATGCAGAACGAAGTTCCAATTACACTTATTATATACCTATGAAAGACGAATATCTTGGAAAGAAAATTGAGCTTTTTGTGATCGCTTACGATAAAGAAAATAACGATATACAACCTGAAGTTTGGATTTCATCATATACCGACGGAAAAGAAACCATCATTCTAGAACTTCAAAAATAACCTTATGAAAACAATTTTAAAACTAACAATCATACTTTTATTAATTTCATTTTCAAGAATATCACAAGGTCAAAATTACACGGTAAAATCGCCAGATAATAACATTCATTTTACTTTAAATGTTTCAGAAAAAACAACGATTTCTGCTACTTATAAAGGTCAGGTAATTTTAGAGTCTTCTGAAATTTCTATGAATTTATCTTCTAAAATTTTAGGAGAAAATTCAAAAGTTGATAAAACTGAAGAGAAAAGTATTTTAGAAGTACTGAAGCCTATTATTAAAGTTAAATCTTCAGAAATACAAAACAACAACAATGAGTTAACTATTTATTTTACAGGTAATTACTTCATTTCACTAAAAGCATTCAATGAAGGATTTGCTTATCGTTTTGGAACTTCTATAAATGGGGATATTACAATACTTTCAGAAACAGGAAACTACGAATTCTCCGAAAACCATATGCTTTGGTGGGGAAAAGAAAAAAAGTTTCAATCTCATAATCAAGTGTTTTTCGATTACAAATCTTTACGCCAAAGTAGTAGTACCGATTTAGCAAGTTTACCATTAATTATAAATCCATCAAACGGACCAAAAATTATCATCACCGAAACCGATTTAATAGATTATCCAGGAATGTGGTTGCGAGGAAATAATGACCATAGTTTATTTCGGGTTTCTGCAAAATATCCAAAAACGATTGAAACTAAATCTGACAGAAATTTACCTATTACCGAAAGAGAAGAATTCATTGCCAATACAAAAGGAACACGAACATTCCCTTGGCGAATTTTTGCCATTGCTGAGAATGATGCAGATATAATTTCTAATCAGATGCCTTATATTTTAGCCTCTCCTAATCAGATAGAAGATCCTTCTTGGATTCAGCCAGGAAAAGTTGCTTGGGATTGGTGGAATGCCAACAATATTTACGGAGTGGATTTTAAAGCTGGAATCAACACAGAAACTTATAAATATTATATTGATTTCGCTTCCAAATACGGAATAGAAAACATCCTATTAGATGAAGGATTGTACGTATTGGGAGATATGAGTGATATCGTCCCAGAAATTGATATGGAGGAAATCATCCGCTACGCAAGAAAAAAAAATGTAGGTGTGATTTTATGGTGTGTTTGGAAAACATTGGACGATCAATTAGTAGAAACCTTCCAGCAATTTGAAGATTGGGGTATCCATGGAATTAAAGTAGATTTTATGAATCGTGATGATCAAGCGATTGTTAATTATTATCATAAAATCGCAAAAATGGCAGCCGACCACAAATTGATTGTGGACTTTCATGGTTCCTTTAAACCGGCAGGATTGCGCAGAATGTATCCTAATGTTTTAACTCGTGAAGGTGTAAATGGCGGAGAAGAATTTAAATGGAGTATGCAACAAACTCCAGAGCACGATTTAATCATTCCATTTGGAAGGATGATGGCAGGCCCAATGGATTATACTCCTGGAGCAATGAACAATGCTCAAGAGAAAGATTACAAACCTATTTTTGACACCCCTATGAGCATGGGTACACGTTGTCATCAATTAGCGATGTTTGTAGTGTATGAGAGTCCGTTGCAAATGCTTTGCGACACGCCTTCAAATTATTATAAAGAACCTGAATGTATGGAGTTTCTATCTGCTGTTCCAACGGTATGGGATAAAACTGTTGTATTAGAAGCAAAAGTGTCTGATTACTTATTGATTGCTCGTAAAAATGGAAACGATTGGTACATTGGAGGAATGACCGATTGGGATGAAAGAAATTTACAATTGGACCTTTCCTTTCTTCCGAAGGGCAAAAAATATGAGATGACTTTATATCAAGATGGTGTGAATGCAAATAGAATTGCTACCGACTTTAAACAAATAAAAACAACAGTAGATTATACTTATAATGAGAAGATTCATCTTGCTAAAGGTGGTGGTTTGGCAGTGATATTAAGGCGTTTGTAACATCTATTTTACTAACGGCCCAATTGACAATATGGCAATGTAGGAAACCTTTTACTGTTTGATTATCCGTTTTACAGCAATTCCTTTATGAGATTTAATATAAATAATATAAACTCCTTTTTTTATGTTTTTATCTAATTCTATTTTTATTTGCTCTTTTGCTTCAATATCCATGATACCATTTTCATATACCTTTCTACCTAAACAATCATACATTGAAATAGAAACATTAGAAAGGGGCAAATTAAAAGTAATGTAGGTTTTTCCATCAACAACTGGGTTAGGAGCTACTAAAATACTTTCTGAAAAAGCACTGTCATCAACACCAAGTTCATCGGGAACTAAAGCAATATCTTGAATTGTAGTACTAAAATTAAATACATCAATATTAGAAATGGTTTGTGAAATATATCCAGATTTTGAATAAGTTACATTATAATTTCCTTCATAAATTAAACGATGATAATTCCCTATCGGCAAAGAACTAAATACAAACGAATTATCATCATCATGTCCTTCAATCTCAACTTTTGCTTCTATAGGAATACCAGTAGATGAGTCGGTAATTATTCCTCTAATACCATAAAGTGATTGCTCCATATACAGTAAAAAAGAATTAAAATTATAATTCCACCGGGATGGCAATTCACCAACATCTAAAAAAGAAATACTTGACAATTCTAAAGTAAATTCTCTAGCCTGTTTAAAATAAGTCATATAATCTTGACGACCACCAAATATTACATACCAATCACCCCCTTCTGTAATACCATCTGGAGATACATCGGTAAAATAACTCCCTGTACAATTTGCAAAAACCGCATCAGCATATTCATGTGAGACAAACTGCCACCAGTCATCATCAGCATGTGTTCTTTCAGAACTTTCCCATGTATCCCAAGGATAATTAACCACTTCTGCACCTGTATGAATATTTGCAGACAATACAATATTATGTGTTTCTGCAAATTCCATCATATCTACAGTTTCCTGTGCCCATGCATTTCCATCAGGATGTTCATCACTTGGTGCTGGAAAATTTCTATTTGGATCAACACCATTTAAAAAATAGCGACTAGCCCCCGACACAGTATGATTTCCTCCTTGATAAGTCCCATCTGGGTTTGCCAATGGATTGATCCAAATTTCTACGTTATCTATAAGATTAGCTACTTGTGAATCTGTACTGTAATTAACTAATAAATAATCTGTCAACCTTAATAAAAGCACAAATGACGGGATCTCACTACCATGCATTTGCCCAGTATATAAAAACTCAGGTTCATCTTCATCCTCATCTGGGTTGTTAGTTATTTTTAATACTAAAATCTCTTTTCCATTTTGTGAATATCCTATTGTTTCTAATCGGGAAATATCCGGATAATTAGCAGCGAAATCATACATCATGTGTATATAAACTTCATAAGTTGGATATCTATCCCAGTTAGCCATTTCAGCAACTGTATTTGCCATTGTCAACGCTTTTGTATTCATTCCTCTAGAAATCACTTCGAATGGGATTTGAAGCTTTAAGAGGTCATTAAATTTTGACTTATGGACGTATGAATAAACTAAACCTTTATCTATTTGATAATTAACAATAGAAAAGTATTTGGGCAGATTCTGTATTTCAAATTTATCCTCAATAGGGATTTTAAAAAACACATCGCTAAATTTTTCAATTTGTAGTTGAGCTTTGATTAACTCTGTGTTATCTTTTTGAGCAAAAGAAATGGTAGTGATAAAAATGAAAATTATGAAAAAGAAACTCCTCATTTTAGTATGATTTTACATTTACGCTAAGATACGATGAATAAGAATACTTTATCAATCAAGGCACTTATTTATTGCAATCTTTCTGAATCTGAATTCACAACAATACTTACTGTGATATTCAGACTTTTAACCCCATAAACAATACTTTTTTGCCTGGGAAAATTCATCTTTATTTTGTAACTTGTGTTTAACAAAGCTAAAGCCTTTAATTGAGATTAAAATAATCAAAATTCAATACATATGAATACTCAAACAATAAGAAGATTTTTAGGGTGGTGCTCGGTTATCAATTTTTCAATCTTAGTTTTTTCGTGGTTGGTATTTGTTTTTGCTCATGATTTTGTTTACCAAATTTGGGCAAATCAACACAACTTAACTGTAGAAACGTACGATGCAATCTATATATCCATTATTGGATTTTATAAAATTTTGATAGTTGCTTTTATGCTAGTGCCTTACTTTGTTTTAAGAATAATGGATGTTAAGAAATAAACATTTTTGTATTTTGATGATGATCATTAAATTTCAAGATCATTGTTGATGAAATATACCTGCAATTATTGGGGTATTTTCAACAAAAAGATATATGATTAATTCTAATTGATTTCTAATTCAATATACTCATAAAATTTATTGAATGTTAAAGTAATTTCTCCTGTTGCTGTATTATAATAAACCAAATCCCAATTTAAACAATACCCGTCTGCATCATTTTCAAAAAAAGATTCTCTATAGAGGTTCAATTCATTAGAATTTATACTGGTTCTCCAGCTCTTCAAATTATAATTTGAATAATAATTAAATGATTCTACAATATTGTTCCCAGAAGGCAAATCAATTAATGCTACAGCTTCTCCAAAATACCGTTTATTCTCAACTCCGTAAGAATGAGTACCCCTTTTTATTAAATCTCCATTAATATTATAATCTATATATTCAATAGCATTTTTAGTATCATCACCATATTCTACTTCAATTAATCTAACATATTGATCATTATTAAAATCTGTTATCGAATTATATCTATATATTTTTATAACTCTATCATTATCATATTCAAACTTTACAACTTTTCGCAAATAATCTCCTTCAAGATAATCTAACAACCCAACATTATTATAAAAATAGTTCATATAGTTAAGAAGTTCTCCAGAAGCAATATCAGTTATTTCTACACGTGTAATTCTATTTTCATCATAAATAAATGACACAAGAGCATCATTTTTTTCTATTGAAACTAAATTATTATCACTATCGTAGTTGTAATTAAATACATCCGTCCCGTCATCTGAAGAGTCAAAATGAATCTTAGAAACAAATTTTCTGGTTTCAATTGGAATATCTTCCTCCTCTTCTATTACTTCTGAAGTTGAATCATCACTACTACAAGAAAACACTATAAAAACCAGTAAAAAAAATACACTAAATCTTTTCATAAAAAATTATCCGTTTTGTTTCTTAATCAAATTTAAAGCAGAACCTTCATCATACCACTCAATTTGTGAATCGTTATAAGTATGGTTTGCCATGATAATATCTTTGCTTCCATCGGCATGAACCGCTTCAATAGTTAAGGGTTTTCCTGGTGCAAATTCATTTAAATCTGTAAAGTTAAAGGTATCGTCTTCTTGTATTAAATCGTAATCGCTTTCATTTACAAAAGTCAATCCTAACATTCCTTGTTTTTTAAGGTTGGTTTCGTGAATTCTTGCAAACGATTTCACTAAAACTGCAGCCACTCCTAAATGACGAGGTTCCATTGCAGCGTGTTCTCTAGATGAACCTTCTCCGTAATTATGATCTCCAACAACAATGGTTAGTACTCCTGCTTCTTTATAGGCACGAGCAGTTTTTGGCACCGCATCATACTCACCATCCAACTGACTTTTCACAAAGTTGGTCTTCATATTAAATGCATTGACGGCACCAATCAAACAGTTGTTCGATATATTATCTAAATGTCCTCTAAAACGCAACCAAGGTCCTGCCATAGAAATATGATCGGTAGTACATTTTCCGTCAGCTTTGATAAGTAGTTTAGCACCTTCAATTTTATTTCCTAAAGGAAGAAAAGGCGTTAATAATTGTAATCTTTCAGAATCTGGACTTACCACAACATTCACTCCACTTCCATCTTCAATTGGTTCAATATACCCATTGTCATCTACTGCAAATCCATTTGGGGGCAATTCCCACCCAGTTGGTTCGTCTAGTAAAACTTCCTCACCGCTTTCGGTTTTTAAAGTATCTGTCAACGGATTAAAATCCAATCGCCCTGATAATGTAATTGCCATCACCATTTCTGGAGAAGCTACAAATGCGTGAGTATTTGGATTTCCATCAGCGCGTTTTGCGAAATTTCTATTGAAGGAGTGGATGATTGTATTCTTCTCTTCTTTATCCGCTCCGGGTCTTGCCCATTGCCCAATACAAGGGCCACAAGCATTGGTAAATATTTTAGCATCTAGATTTTCAAACACTTCTAAAATTCCGTCGCGAGATGCGGTAAAACGAACTTGCTCAGAACCAGGATTGATTCCTAAATCTGCTTTCATTTTAATTCCTTTATCTAAGGCTTGTTGTGCTATAGAAGCTGCTCTCGATAAATCTTCGTAAGAAGAGTTGGTACAAGAACCTATCAATCCCCACTCTACATCTAAAGGCCAATCATTCTTGGTTGCTTTTGCATTCATCTCTCCTACTTTTGTAGCTAAATCTGGTGAGAAGGGTCCGTTGACATGTGGAAGCAATGTAGTTAAATCTATCTCGATTACTTGATCGAAATATTGCTCCGGATTTGCATATACCTCTGGATCTGCTGTTAAATAATCTTTAATTCCGTTGGCAGCATCTGCCACATCGCTTCTATCGGTTGCACGTAAATAACGTTCCATAGATTCGTCATAACCAAATGTTGAAGTCGTTGCTCCAATCTCAGCACCCATATTACAAATGGTTCCTTTTCCTGTACAGGATAGAGAAGTTGCTCCTTCTCCAAAGTATTCAACAACTGCTCCAGTTCCTCCTTTTGCAGTTACAATTCCTGCAACTTTTAAAATCACATCTTTAGGAGCCGTCCAACCAGAAACATTTCCAGTTAGCTTCACTCCTATTAGTTTTGGAAATTTTAATTCCCAAGGCATTCCTGCCATTACATCTACTGCATCTGCTCCACCTACTCCAATGGCAATCATTCCAAGTCCGCCAGCATTTACCGTATGTGAATCTGTACCAATCATCATTCCTCCAGGGAATGCATAATTTTCTAATACTACTTGATGAATAATCCCTGCTCCTGGTTTCCAGAAACCAATTCCGTATTTATTTGAAACAGATTCTAAAAAGTTGAATACCTCATTACTATTATTTAGAGCAGCTTGTAAATCTTTATCTGCTCCAACTCTAGCCTGAATTAAATGATCACAATGTACCGTTGTTGGTACTGCCACTTTATTTTTTCCAGCTTGCATAAACTGAAGCAAAGCCATTTGAGCCGTTGCGTCCTGACAAGCGATTCTATCTGGTGCAAAATCTACATAATCCTTTCCTCTAGTGAAAGCTTTAGTAGCATTGCCATCCCATAAATGTGAGTATAATATTTTTTCTGAAAGGGTTAAGGGTTTCCCTGAAATCTCTCTTGCTTTATCTACTCTCTCTACCATTTGAGAGTACACTTTTTGAATCATTTGAATATCGAATGCCATAGCTGTATATTTTATAATTTAAAGAAATTAGCTTTTTTGAACTTAGCTGCAAAATTACAAAATCTGAGAGATATTAGCAAATATTGAAGGAAATAGCGGTATTATTGAATATTATTTATCAATAATCTAATTTTATTGAATATAATATATGATTATTATGAAAATATCAATAAAATAATACGAATTATGTAAACTGAATGGCTAGATTAAAATAGACTCTTAATAATATCTTCGATACTTAATCCTTCGGCTTCTGCCTTGTAGTTTTTGATTAATCTGTGACGAAGAATTCCCATAGCAACTTTTTGTACATCTTCTATATCTGGAGAAAACTTTCCATTTAGAGCTGCATAGGTTTTTGCACTTAAAATTAAGTTTTGAGAAGCTCTTGGACCAGCTCCCCAATCGATATATTTTTTTACTATTTCTGGTGCTGCTGAACTTTTAGGCCTTGTTTTACCTACCAGAGTTACAGCATATTCTATCACATTATCTGCAACCGGTATTTTTTGAATAAGTTGTTGATAGCCAATAATTTCTTCTGCAGTAAATAACGCATTAATTACTGGGTTCGCTCCTACTGTGGTGGTTTTTACAATATCTACTTCTTCGTTAAAAGATGGGTAATCTAAATTTATCGCAAACATAAAACGGTCTAATTGTGCTTCAGGTAGTGGATATGTTCCTTCTTGCTCAATTGGATTTTGTGTTGCTAATACAAAATAGGGTTTGTCTAATTTGTAAGTATGTCCAGCAATGGTTACAGAACGCTCTTGCATTGCTTCTAATAATGCTGCTTGAGTTTTTGGAGGGGTTCTATTAATCTCATCTGCTAATATGATATTTGCAAATATTGGCCCTTTTATAAATTTAAAATGCCTGTTTTCATCTAAGATTTCTGCACCTAAAATATCACTTGGCATGAGATCTGGAGTAAACTGAATTCTTTTAAAATTTAGACCTAATGCTTCAGCAACTGTATGTACCAACAATGTTTTTGCCAATCCAGGAACACCAATTAATAAGGCATGACCTCCCGAAAAAATTGCCAATAACACTTGCTCAACAACCTCATCTTGACCGACAATTATTTTTTTAATCTCTTGTCGTAAGTCGTTGTATTTTGAAACTAGTTGATTGATTGCTGCTACGTCAGACATATATTATTCATTATTGTATAACCAATTATTAGTAAAATCACATTCTTGATAATCATCATTTACCTTAATATAGGTTTCTATAATTTTTTCAGCTTGCCATTCTTCAATTGCTTGTAATTGTTTTTCTTTAATGGCCAAGGCATGGATTTTCTCATAGTCATTTACATAATCAGCTACATGTTCATCATGTCTTCCTGTTACTGTAAGAATTTTAAAAATGTTTTTTCCTGTTCTGTCAGAATCAGTGTAAACTTTAGTTACCTCACCTTTCTTAATATTATAAACCTGAGCACTAAGAGTAGGATCCATTTTAGTAAGATCAAAACGTGTATCGAAAGTTGCAGGGTTCATTAATTGTCCCCCGCTATTTCTTGTTTCACTATCATCTGAATACAATTCTGCTGCTTCTGAAAAAGGGATTTTTCCATCTAGAATACTTTGTCTTATAGTATCAATTTTAGCTTTGGCTTCATTCACAATTTGGCTGGAAACTTCAGGGAATAAAATAATGTGCCTTACATCTACTGCCTGACCTCTAATTTTATCTACTTTTAAAATATGGAATCCAAATTCTGTTTCAAAAGGCTCACTTACTTCTCCTTCTAATAATGAAAATGCCATGTCTTTAAACTCTTTAGCCATTGGAGAGTCTCTCCTAACTCCTTCAATTAAACCTCCTTTGGTTCTTGTTCCATCTTTTGAATACAATACAGCTTTGGTGGCAAACGAAGAACCATTATCTACAATATCTGAACGAATTTCTTTTAATCGATTGATTACTTTTTGCTTGGCAGCATCTGTAACCTGAGGCTCTATTACCAATTGAGCGATTTCTATTTCTGTTCCAAAAACAGGTCGTTCTTCAGGAGGAATTGAAAAGAAAAATGTTCGTACTTCTTCTGGTGTAATTGTAATATTTGCAACAATTTTTTCTTGCATTCTTTCAGTAAGTCGAATTTCTTTTCTGGCTTTTAAAAGGTCTGCTCTTAGCTCAGCTTCATTTAATTTTCTATAATACTCAACTACTTTTTCTATGCTTCCTACTTGTGAAACCATATACTCCAATACCTGATCTACTTCTGGCTGGATTTCAGCATCTGTAATGATAATACTATCCTGTATGGCATGATGCACATACAATTTATCTTCCATTAATTTACCTATCATCTGGCAACGGTCGATCGTAGTAATATCGACTCCATTTTGTTCGAATTCTAAATAACTTTTGTCTATATCGAATTCTAAAATCACATAATCTCCTACCACTGCGCCTACTCCTTCAGCCTTAAATCTTCTAAAGGTTCTTACAGTATCGCTTTTTACAGGAGTTTCTTCTTTTATTATTTCTTTATTTTCTGCAACTCCGGTACTATCTACAGTTACCACCACTTGAGCAAATGCTGTAGCAGACATAAGGAACATTAATAATAGTATAAGACTATTGGTCTTTAAATGTTTCAAAATTTTTATTTTTAATTGCATCTATTGTAATGTCTTTTTCAAGTTTTTTTAAAAGTTCTTGTTTTCTTTTATTTAATATTATTTGCTCTATCGTTGGCTTTACATACGATAGAGGTGCCGTATCATTCGTTTTTAAAACTTCTCCAATTTTCACCAAATATACTCCTAATGAATCTTGCAATTGAGTAAAATTAGATTTTTTTAACACTTGCCTATTGTTGGTTTGTAATATTGGCAAAGCGTCTAGTAACACATCATTTTTAATCCAGATAGAATCATTTAAATTAAAAGCTTTAAACTTTATACTCATGTTTGTTAATGCTACTTTATCTTCAGAATTAAATCGAATTAATTTATTTTTCACTTCAGATAAATTATTAAAATCTAAAGGAAGCGTTATGTACCTCACTTTTAATAACTCATCGTTTAATTTAAAATTTTCTTTATTTAATTCATAAAAATTTTCAAGTTCAGAAAACGATATAACACTATCTAACTGCCTAGAAACTATAGCACTTTTATAGGATTCTGTATATAAATCTATCTTATATTCATCTACTAGTTTATCAAACTTTTCTTGTTGATTTTGAGGAAGATTAATAATAGATTGATCTATTAGCAATTGCTGTGTTGCCCACTTGGTAATAAAATTATTAACTATTAAAATACTATCCTCTTTTGAAGTAGTCTCAAAAACCAACCCTTCAATATCTTCTTTATATAAATAAGTGTCGTTAACTCTCGCAACAGGAACACTTTGAGAATCTTGCTTTAAATAATCGCAAGACATCATTAATAAAACTATAAAGAATGGGGATATTCTATGCATTAATTTTTTAATTGTTTTTTTACTTTTTTCAATGCTTTTTGATTGACAACTACAGTATATTTATTATGAAGTTCTTTCATCCAATCTTCTTCAATTTTTACCTGATATTTACTTATCACCAATCCTTTTACTTCAGCAAACTCTTTGGTTGAAGGTGTCAATACTTCCTTAACGTTTACAACTACATTTGAATCTTCAGTTTTATATATTTCAGAAACCCCTACTGTTGCATTAAAGTTTTTTGGAAGTTCTTTTTGGTCAATTTCATAAACACCCTGAATAATAATAACGTTAACTTTCCCGTCGGTATTGAGTTGTTTTTTAATTTCCTCTATATTATTTCCTTCATCTAACAAGCTTTTTACTTGAGAAGCTACTTCTTGTTTTGGTGCTGAAATAATATCTGCATCTACTCTTTCTTTCCATGTATAATCACTTTTTGTTTCCTCATAATATTTTTGAACACCAATAGTATCATTTTTTGCAACTGCCCAAATATTCTTTTCCATAACATCGTAAATTAAAAGCCCATTTCGATATTCACTTAAAATTGCAGCATACTCTTCATTTTCTTCTTCTAATTTTTGCTTATAGAATTCTTTAATTGAATTATTCTTAAACTCATCGTAATAATCTACAAACATTCTATCTTTAACTGTATATTTCTTTGTCAATTTTTGTTTTTCAAAAATAAATTTAGCAAAATCATTATAACGTACTTCTTTATCACCAATAGTATATAATGTTTTATCTAAGTCTGCTGGTATTACGGTGTATTCCCATTTATTATCAAAAACACTATCAGTAATATACTCGTTAAAATAAGGAGAATAACTTACTCCTTCTTTATATCCATATTCTGCCATTATTTTATTGTTGGTTGCTTGTGTAACAACTCTAACACGTGCCCCACTAGTTACCTTATTTTCTATATCTTGTTTCGCTTCTTCGAAACTTTGAATTGCATAAATTTTATTTAAACGAATAATATGCCATCCAAATGAGCTTTCAATAGGTTTTGAAATTTCTCCTTCTTCTTTTAAGGAATACGCAGCTTCCTCAAAAAGTGGAGCCCTTAAGTCTCCTGGGCCAAAGGTTTTAATTTCTCCTCCTTTTACTCCTGTTGCTTTATCTTCAGAAAATTGTTTTGCAATACTTTCAAAAGGCTCTCCTTGCATTATCATTGCGTATAACTCATTAATTTTTTCTTCTGGATTCGCTTCTTTTGCTTTATCACCAGAAAAGATCATTATATGCGATACATTAATTTTAGGTTTTTTCTTTCTTCTATCATTAATTTTTAAAATATGATACCCAAAATCAGTTCTAGTAATTTTAGAAACTTCGCCAACCTTGGTATTATAGGCGGCATTTTCAAAATTATAAAGCATTGCAAAAACCGAAAAATACCCTAGTTTCCCTCCAGTCTTCTTAACACCAGGCTCTTCGGAGTATTTTTTTGCTAAAGTTTCAAAATCTTCTCCACTAATAGCTTTATCTCTTACAGATTTTATTTTATTATATGCTATTAATGTGTCTTCGGCACTAGCATTTAAGTTAATCATTATCAAAATATGATCTGCATCAACCTCCTCTAGACCACGCTCATAGGCTTCTGCAACTAATTCTGAAGTTACTCTCTTATCGTAGATATAGTTCTTTGAAAGTTGATCTTGATATTTAGTAAATTCTTTGATATACTTTTCATCTTTATCTAATCCCTGAGCATAGGCCTCTGTTACTTTTAGTTTATAATCTATAAACAAATCCAAATAACCATCTACATCTTTTTGAGATTCTTCTAAAACCAATTCTAAATTTTTATTAAAAACTGTTTTAAATTCCGAAGTATAAACTGGTTGATCATTGATTGTTAGCAAAATATCACTTTTCTTTTGTGAGTTTGCTGTAAATACTGTAATAAAAAGTAGTAATAAGGTAAGGTATTTTGTGTTCATTTTTAAATATTATAGTTAGTACTAAAACGTCGCAAAAATAACAAAAAGCTAGCGTTACACAAGTAGGAATCTGTTAAGCTTTTTATAAGTATTTTAATAACTGAATAACAACATGTTCAAAATATCCTATCTTCGCAAAAAATAAATAAAAAATGAAGAAATTTAGCATTCTTATTATCGCAATTGTTACTAGTTTACAAATTAACGCACAGTCTAAAGTTGGAACTATTGACGTAGATTTTATAATCTCTAAAATGCCTCTACTTGAACAAGTTAACAAAGACACTAATGCCTATGGACAGGAATTAGAAAACCAACTAAAAGAGAAAGTTAGTAAATATGAAGCTTTGATTAAAGTCTATCAAGAAAATGAAGCAACCTATACAGAGGAAATTAAAAAAACGCGAAGAGATGAGATTATTGCAATAGAGCAGGATATTCAGAAATTTCAGAAAAACGGATCTTCTTTGGTACAGATTCGTCAAAATGAATTAATGTCACCGCTTTATCAATTAATTGGTGATGCAATGAATATAGTAGCTACAGAAGAGAAGTTCACTCAAATATTTACTATTGATAATTCTATTGCTTATTTAGATCCTAATTTTGATATCACAAAAAAAGTGATGGTAAAACTCGAAATACCAATTCCTGAAGAAGGAAAATAGAAAAAATACTATCTAGAATAATTAGGAGCCTCCTTTGTAATGGTCACATTATGTGGGTGGCTTTCTTTTATCCCTGAAGCAGTAATTTTTACAAATTTTGCATTTTCTTTTAATGCCTCTACATCTTTCGCTCCACAATATCCCATACCGGCTCTAAGTCCACCGATAAACTGAGTCATACTTTCCATTAGTTCTCCTTTATAAGGCACTCGCCCTACAATTCCTTCTGGTACAAGTTTTTTAATATCATCTTCCACATCTTGAAAATAACGATCTTTGGAGCCTTGTTTCATAGCTTCTACAGATCCCATTCCTCTATACGATTTGAATTTTCTTCCTTCGAAAATTATAGTTTCTCCGGGAGATTCTTTAGTTCCTGCTAATAAAGATCCTAACATTACACAATCTGCACCTGCCGCAATTGCTTTTACAATATCACCCGTATATCTTACTCCTCCATCTGCGATTACTGGAACTCCAGTGCCCTTTATTGCTTCAGCAACTTCTAATACTGCTGAAAACTGCGGGAATCCAACTCCTGCTATTATACGAGTGGTACAAATAGATCCAGGACCAATTCCAACTTTAACAGCATCTGCTCCTGCTTCTACTAGATATTTGGCAGCTTCGGCTGTGGCAATGTTACCAACTACTATCTCTAGTTTAGGGAATTTCTTTTTAATTTCTTTTAAAACGACTACTACTCCTTTGGTATGTCCGTGTGCCGTATCAATAATAACAGCATCAACCTGAGCGTTTACCAGCGCCTCAGTTCTTTCAACAGCATCTGCTGTTACTCCTATTGCAGCAGCTACTCGTAGCCTACCATAGTGATCTTTATTCGCAATTGGTTTTTGAGTTACCTTAGTAATATCTCTAAAAGTTATCAAACCTAATAAGGTTCCATCTTTACTAACAACTGGTAGCTTTTCAATCTTGTTTTTCTGAAGTATAATCTCCGCCTCACCAAGTGAAGTCCCTTTACTTACAGTTACCAAATTCTCTGTAGTCATTACTTCAGATAAAAGACGTTTAAAGTTTTTTTCAAAACGCAAATCTCTGTTGGTAACGATTCCTATTAACTTCCCTTGATCATCTATTATCGGAATTCCTCCAATACTATACTCCTTCATTGTGTTTTGAGCATCACCCACAGTGGCCGTTTTAGGAAGTGTTACCGGATCGATAATCATTCCACTTTCTGCACGTTTTACTTTTCTAACCTCAGCGGCTTGAGCTTCAATACTCATGTTTTTATGCAATACACCTATTCCTCCCTCACGAGCCATTGCCATAGCCATAGCGCTTTCAGTCACTGTATCCATCGCAGCAGATAATACTGGAACATTTAAACTAATGTTTCTGGTAAACTTGGTTTTAATAGATACTTCTCGTGGTAAAACTTCTGAAAAAGCAGGAACTAAAAGTACGTCATCATATGTAAGTCCTTCTCCTAGAATCTTGTTGTTGTGTGCAGTCATAGCAATTAAAATTATATTCCGAATGTAGAAATTGGTTCTTATTTAATTGCGTGCAAATGTATAACAATTTGTTGGTTTATTCAGTCCTTTTAAATAATTGAAATAATATAGCCAAAGCCGAAACAGCAAAAACTCCTGTCATTACAATTCCTGAAATCATCACTATATACTTCATCCATAAAATTCCATTCCACATTAAATAAATTCCTCCAAACGTGAGAATAATAGATAGAAAAGGTTCTACCATTAAAAAATATTTTATTTTTTTTGGGAGTGAAGTCAAAGCTACCAAACCTCCTAAAAAGAAAAAGATAAAGGACATTGAAAGTATGTGTGTATGAAGAATTGTCAACATTTCACGATTGCTTTTTTTAAATTTCATTACTGTTGCTTCTTCATCTTCTTCGTTGCCCATATAATTCTCTTCAATACCGTTTAGGTTGTTTGAGTTCGTAGTAGTCACAAACAACAACCCAGTACCATATCCAATACTCAACACGATTACAAAAGCTGTAATAAATAGTTGTATATGCTTCGGAAATGTATGTATCAACCCGTGAAACTTCATTATAATACTTTTAATTTTTGAAGTTCTCCTACGCTTTGTAAAAGATCGTTGATTGCTCTTGTCATAGATTTTACTGAAATAGTTGCTCCACTAATAGGTACTATTGTTTTTCCATAAACCAATTCCTCTGAACTAGCAGATTTTCCTATAAATTGCCTTAACCATCGCTTGCTTCCAATTTCTCCACCATATTCTTCTCGATATACCAACACCTTACTTTTTGTAATTATAAAATCTTTATCAAATAATACTAAATAATCAAAATCTGCTGTTTTACTCAGTGCATTTCCGATATAACCGTAGCCTAATAATTCCCCTTCTGAAATAATTTTAAACAAATTTTCGTTTCCAAATTCCGAAGTAGTATTCCTATTTACTTCTTCTGAAATTTGAATTAATTCCTTTAAAAATTCATCATTATCGTAAAACTTAGCAATTATTTTATCTGCCTTTTCAGCTATTTTATCTGGGATGATAAATGCTGTGGAAATGATTCCGATAAAAAATAATATTGATAGAATTTTTATCATTTTGTAAATGTAATATTTTTTAAATTCGTTGACTGTTCAAGCGTTGCTGACAACTATATTTTATAGTTACTAATGAAGGTTTCGACTGCGCTCAACCAGACAATTCGTACTATTTTTAAAACAGGAATTCAATTATTAGATCCCGATTTTCATCGGGATAAATTCGACTAACAACTTTGAATGCACTTTGTTTTTCAAACTTGAGTCTCATTTAAAACCAAACTCCTATTCCGAAGTTTAACTGATTGTTTACTTCTGCTCCACTCAATGCATAGTCTTTGAATTGGTAATCCCCCTTAATTACCACACCATCTACAATATGGTAGGACAATCCAAGGGTAATGTCAGATCTGTTAAAGGCATCATTTCGTGGAGTGTTATTTTCCGTTTCTGCATGCGTATCATAATTCTCATAACGTGCAAAAGCTACTAATCGTTGTTTTGCTGTTAGTGGTAATACGTTATATCCTCCTTCAAAATAATAACCCATTAAAGCGGAACCTAAATCTTTTCCTGTTAAATCATTATATTCTTCAGTATCACTTAAAGATGCGTAGATAAATTCTCCACGTGCTTCAAACTTTTTAAAATTAAAGCGAGCATCTAATCCGACCATTGCAATCCCAATAGTTGAACCATCAATATCTTCAATATCATCATCGGCTTGTGTTCTTCCAAAATAACCCGAAAGGCCTAAACGCAATCCTAAGATACCTGTGTAATCTAATTTAGCAGAAAACGTGGGAGTACTCACGGTTGATTGGATCCCTTTTTGACGACCGCCACGAAGTCCGCTACTTCCTTTTAGTAGTCCGTTTATTTCATCGCCATCAGAATTTGCAGATTTAAAACCGTTAAAAATATAGGCTTGATAACTTAAGTTGACCTCAGGAAAACGTCCATTTACCCCTATCCCAATTTCTCTCCAAGTAGTAGGGACTATTTTATTATCTACAGCAGGACGCTCTACTCCATTGAAAGTTGTAGGCTCATGGTATTCATTTAAAATACCCATGGGTACTAACATTAAACCACCTCGAACAC
>Ga0164313_10002111_pt1 | contig 17821 bp, 14 predicted proteins | sample GuaBasSedimGuay4_FD_113735 | JGI IMG/M metagenome (GOLD analysis project Ga0164313, IMG submission 113735) | Subseafloor sediment microbial communities from Guaymas Basin, Gulf of California, Mexico - Guay4, Core 4569-4, 0-3 cm | ecosystem: Environmental > Aquatic > Marine > Hydrothermal vents...
CGACCGGAAGATCGCCGATCGGTAGTTGCCACGGTTCAAAACGTGGTAGATCCCTCCCTCATACTCCAGGCGCAGCGGTCGAGCCATTGCAATACAGCTTCCAGTTTCACCGAAGGAGCGTCAACTACAAACTACACGGCCTGACCCCTTTGGGTCGCCCGACCCCATTGGGTCGCCCCTACCGGTTATTTGCTGTCCGTAGGACCACTCTGCAGTTCCTGTTGCTCAGTATCAGCATCGAAAAATAGGCTTTTCTGGATTCTCGCATAGGCACGGGAGGCGGTGTAGTGGAGGCTCATCGTCTTCTCCGTGGCATGTTTTTCCCATGCCTGCGCAAATGCCGCTTGCATCGGAGAGTTGAAGGTGTCTTCAAAAGACACAATGACAATACCCATCTCCTGAGCCGCCGCTATCTCATCATTCTGTTTCCGCAGTTCTTCGTCTGTAAACTGTGGCTTGGAGGGAAAAGAACCAACCCTCTTTCGAAAGGTAAGTAGCGCTTTGATTTCCACAAGATTCTGGAGAGCAAAACCAACAATGAACTTTTCGTGCCACTTTGCATTCCACGTGCTGAGCGTCGTTATGGGACGCGACGCACCGGCTAGATGACTATCCTCAAAGAAGGCTTGTTTCTTCAGGAAGATTGGTGCGTCTTCTTTACGGAGACTTCTGTCGCGAACGAGTGATGCAATGGTCTCATAGCCCTTTGGCGGAGAACCATCAAAAGCCTTCTGCATTTCCGGATTACTATGTTTCAGACGCAACAAGCGGCCGTCATTCCATGTCCGTTCAAGGTACGCGTGCCCATCTTCTGCCTGAGCCTTGGCAACTGAAAACAGATTGGTTCCGACTTCGGCGTTCAAAACCGCTGCTCGAATCTGAGGTCTTTTCCAAGAGGCATCCAGTTCTTGCAGCAACGGAGCAATGCCCTCCAGCGGATGATTAAGGTCCGCAACCATCCTAGCTAGGCCAACGGTTGCGATATCGTGACATCGCGCTGCCAACATGAAATTCCCATAGCCTGATGAATGACTAAGCCACCGTGCCAATGCGATCAACCGACTGCTCCACTCCTTGTTCTCTTGAAACGTATCGGCGGCAAGCATAGCACCCGCCCATTCGTCCAAGCGTATAGCCAATGCCTCACCTAGACTGCGTTGTGCATTGAGTAGAGGCCTCTCCTCTTCATTTGCCACTTCGTGCACGTGCCATTGGGAATAGATGACCGGAAACACCCAGTTCTGCGCATCAACCTTCTGAAGGAGCTCCGGAAGCGTCGCCTTCCTCACAAAAGCTGCTTTCTCTTCCAGCTTACGGATTTCGTCGTCATTGGCAGCAAAACTGAAAGTAGGAATGATGGCCAATAGTGCGGCACACCAACAAGATAGGTTTTCTGTTCTCATGTTGGACAATTCCTAAAATGGGTTGGCGATAGTTTTATTGAACTCAATGCGGCTTCGGTACACGACGCCCTTCGTTCTGCCGTATCCGCCATCACCGTACCCGATCTGGACGGTAGCGGCAGCACCTGGCGGGCCACCTGCTTCTTGATTGAAGTCATAGAGATCCTGGACTTCGCCTTTGTATCGTGATTGCGTAACGTCGAGGTACATGACCCCAAGTATAGATTTCTTCTCGACGGTATATTGCGCCTGATGGCTTGTCAGCCGTCCGCGTCCAATCGTACCGTTGATGTCATCGTAAACACCATTCACCTGGAGGGGTTCATCGAATTCTACTGTTGTTGCCGTGACCCACGCAGGACTTTCGTGCATGTGCGGAACGCTGTAGAAGGTCGTGCTGGAAGGAAACGTTCGGACATGACCAACTGGCTGCGATGCAAAATACGCGGTGACAATGGGCTTGATTGTACTGTCGTAATAGTCCTCTGCCGCATCCTCGATTTGGTGTGAACTACCAACCATCTCGGCCAAGGAAGTTGACGGATCCCATTGATGATAAGGAATGGAGGCGGCACCAGCAGGCGAAAAGACCGCTCCGCCGTTGTGAGTGAGCCACTCTGAATATTCCCCACTAAATGCATTCAAACCAATGGTTCCGCTGGTTGTTGGTTTCTTCTCAACAGGAACGCCAATCTTATTTCCGTCGCGGAAAATCTGTAGCAATCTGCGAGCGTGAGGCAGGAGCACATCAGCCACGCCAACGTTGACAACAGCTGCATCTATACCGTAACGAATCACACTTGCCCCTCGAACTGTAGGTGGGCCGAGGTCGTTGCCTTCGCCATCTTTAACCTTTAATGGGCTCAAAATCTCACCGCTGTCCAATGTGTTGTTTCCGTTGAAGTCATGGCCTACTCTGATCTCAAAGTCCTTGAGTACCGCAGCCGACAATGCTGGATGATCGAAAGCGATATCAGCCGGACCAGAAGCAGGAAAGAATCCGTCCGTTCCCGCCAGCTTGGAACCTCCGTCGTAAACAGCGTACATCAGAAGGTTGCGGAGTGACGATGGCTGATCATCAACTTCGATCGTCACGTGATACTGGCTGTCTACGGGAGATTCGACCACATAGAGCTTATGGCGATCTATCCCATAAGAATCTCCATTTGCATCAGGCACTTGACTGTCGTTGACGGGATCGTCCTTGCGCGTCAGATTGAAAATCTGGTTAGCCTTGTTTGCCGTTTCCCACATCAGATCCAACCCGACAGAGATTTCGTCGTTTGCATCGCCATAAACGACGTAAAACGACCAATCATCGGCTGATCCGAATATGGCGGTCGGGAACGAAAACGAGACCTTTCCTGAGGCGGTGACGGCGATCTTGACACCGAGGATTTCGATCGCAACGCCCGGGGTAGTCGGCGTGCTTCCCTTCGGAACAATCACAGCGATCACGTCATCGAGGCCTGACTGGGTACCGTGGGCGAGTTCGATGGTATGGGTGGTGTCGGCAGTGGCAGTCACTTCGGGTGTCGCTTCCTGGAATACCTCGGTGCCCGAGTCACCAAATACGTCCGCCGTGACCGGGCTTCCCACCAGCGCAGACGCCTTCCCGAGTTTCACCACCCGGAAGTGGTCGCCGACATCGTCGTATTGATACCACAGTACATTGCTCAGGTAGGTGATCCCGTAGCCGTTGCCCGGCAGGGCCCCGCCGAGGTTGGCCCAGGAAGCGCCTGAGTCCTCTCTTGTCTGGAACTGGTAGGTTTCACCGGTCTGAGTGTCGGAGCAACCGACGACGACGTAATAGCCGTTGAGGCCAACCATTATGAGTGCATTGGTGGGTGGTATCAGAAAGTCAAATTCCTCGGGCACCCAGGATCCAAGGGGCATCAGATACCACCAATCCCAGAAGGTGACCGGGATCTGCCGATAAATGTAATAATAGTCCGGCCACACGTCGATACCCAGTGTTTCACGAAACCCATGGTAGTACATCTGCTCCATGCCCATGTTCTGGTCGATGCTGATGGCATCAATCAGTTCATCGAAAAACCCGTCCCCATTGATATCGCCGACATAGGCGTCGGCGGCGTTGAAGGGATCCTGACCGATTGAAACCTCCTGGGTGTCGCCGATCCCGTCGCCGTCGCTGTCGACTCCCGCCTCGTCAAGATCGGCCAGGCCGTCCATGTCACTGTCGGTCGCCGCCCTGAAACTGCTCCCGGCTTTGGCGTGGAAGCCGGGCTTGAGGGTGACCTTGTCACCCGCCCAGAAGCGCACATCGGCGCCGGACTTGATAACGACCACACCGGATGTATCCACCTCTTCGGTGGCCACCACATCAAGGTAATCTCCACTTTCCACGCTCTGGGTGTAAACGGTTTCGTTGGTGTTCACAACTGCGTAAGCGCCCGTCGTGCAGACCAGAATCAGAAACCAGAAGTTGAGCAACCTTTGCATCTTATGGAGCGGGGGTAGGGGCGGTTGCGCGGTGTGAGAGGCGGTAGAGCTCGATCAGCGTCATCGCATAGCCCGGGACGATCCAGTCGCGGTCATCGAATGCATCTGCCCCGCCGATTTCTCTCTCGAATGCATCGGGAATCCCATCGACGTCCCCGTCCGCAAAGAGGGGATTGTCTTCGCTGAGCGCCAGTTCGCTGAGCAGGCCCGGTTTGGACGACACCGAGCGGATCCACAGTCGGGGGGTGCGCGGCTCGTAGGGAAGGTCGGTGAGGATCAACCGCTCATCCTGCCAGAGGTCGTAACGGGCACTCTGAAGGTCCAGGCGCAGGGTATAGGACTGGGTGACGCCCGAGCGGCCGTCGCCGGTGACTGCAAAATAGATACCGGTCGGGATCCAGCGTCCGGGCTCAGTGCGTTCGCCGCGGGCCTCCGGGACCTCTGCGGACGGATCAAAGGCGAGGACCTGCGCGGTCGATTTTGATCCAGGCAACAGAGCGAATGCGAGGCGGACGCCTCCGGCGTCGATCGTGAAATGGGCCTGGCCGACGGTATCCAGGGCGGGTTTTACGCGAAACTGGAAGAAGAGCACCGGCTCGCGGATGACTCCTTCAAGCTCGAGCCGGGTCGGGGCGATGTCGGGTTCGATCTCGATATCCCCCATGCCGCTGAAGAACACCGCGTGGGGCGCAAGGTCCTCCCAGATGTTTACTCTCGTGACCGTGATGCCGGAGGACGCGCGGACCGCTCCCCGAAAAACTCCCTTTGAATCGAAGCGGCCGTTTGAATCATCGGAAAGAAGCGTACGGACATCGACAGATGCCTCCAGCCCCTGGCCGATGGGCGTCTCGGCCGGGAGACCGTCGCTTTGGACGGCGAGGATGGTCGCTGCCAGCACGATCACCGTTCGGGTTGCCTGCCGCCTCATGACTGAGTTGCTCATCGCCGATGGACCGGGTCTTGCGGGTTCAGTGAATCACCGACACCTCTTCGAGAGGGAGCGTATCTTGTCGCAGCGTTTCGATCGCCTTTTGCTGTCTGATCAGGTGCAGGGTGAGTTCCTCGACCTTGCGAAGAAGGATTTTCTGCATGTCTCCGACTCTGACTCCCTGAGTAACCTCTGCTTGAGCCGGAACTCCCGGGAGGTGTCCGTGCCGGGCGATGTGCGCTTCGATGACCTGGAGCGAATCCAGGTCGTAATCTTCACCGAATACATCGTCCGGCCAGCCGGTGGTTTCTACGATGACCTCCTTGGTGCGAATGACCCCGTTGACCTCCAGCCTGTTTCCGGGCGTAGCTGTTCCGATCCCTACATTGTGGCTGCCGGGATCGATGACGATCGCGTCATAATTCTCGCTACCAGTGTAATAGGCGGAAATTCGTAAGAGATTGTTGTTGCCGCTTTCCTCTTCCCTGAACCCCACCATTGCACCGACTCCTGCCCCATCCTGCAGAAACTCGATTCTTGGATTGTCGTTTTCGGTGCTATTGTCGGTGTCGGCTTCAAGAAGGACTACAGCATCACCGTCTGTTCCAGATGAGATATTGAGCAGCGAAGATGGACTTGTGTCACCGATACCGACGTTGCCGTTGCCCAGGAAGGTGACGATTGGATTGTCGTCGCCGGTCAGGAACGAAAACCGGGACGAGGTATTACCGGTTTGCATCCGAAATTCACCGGATTGGATGCCGAAGCCGTACCAAGAGGACGATGAGTCATACAATGCGAGCATCTTCTTCTGATAGAGGGTGCCGAATGACAACATCCCCTGCGGATGGGGTGATCCGGAAAAGTCCAGAAACACCCGCCCATCGGTTTGGATCTTCAGCCCGCCTGAGCCCGTGAGGTTTCCTCCGGGCTTTATTTTGAAGTGTCCGGAGTCGGACTTATCGATCCCCAACGAAGTCCAATGGTTCCCCGGATCGTGGAAGGTAATCACCGAGTCATCATCATCGGTCTCGATCCAGAGGTTTGTCCCCCCGTCGGTTGTTACAATCTTGACCTGTTCACTGTGCGTTATCGTTCCGGACACGGTCGCAACGCAAGTGGCGGTGAAGACTATCAATATGCCGGTCCTTAGTGTTTTCATCTTCCAGGGCTATTTGGTGAATTCTGTCGGGGGTATTCAGCGCTCGCATTCGGATGCGGGAGGCAGCCGAGATTCCAGAAGCTGGTCGTGATCGCGGTTTCTCAGTCCTTATCTGCCTTTTCCCGTTTCTGGATTTAGCGAAACTTATGAGGGGGGGGGGCAAGGAAGAATGAACACTAATAGTGTCGTCAGTAGCTGTGCTTAATCACGGGGTTAGTTTGCCACCTCCGCCGATTCAGGTGCTGGCAATGGCGTTGGGGTCGAAGCCAAACAGAATTGCACTTTTGGCCCGACCCAATCTTCGGTGCGGTGCAGAAGAGCGTGCACCAAGGGCATGCCCTGCCTTCTCAGGTCAAGGCGCCAATTACGTGGATGCAACCATGGCCGGTCTCGGGCGCGGGGCGGGCAATTGCCTGCTCGAACTCCTGCTCGGTTTCCTCCATAATCCGAAGTACAAGCTTCGGCCGGTCCTCGAGTGCATCCAGGACCACATCGAGCCGCTCCGGGCCGAGTTGGGCTGGGGCTTCGACGTTCCCTATATGCTGACCGGTCTCTACAGTCGGCACCCGCGCTCGGCCATGGCCCATAACGCGGGTGAAAACCGCGGCAAGCACGTCCTTTTTTACGACCGGGTACTGGAGGATCAGTAGGAGCAGCTCGTTCGTCCACGATTCGGCATGCGGGGAAAGAGCAGTCGTGTATTAGAACACTGAATACTACGTAGGTGCTATGTAGGTGCTACATAGTTCCTACATAGGTCCTACGTAGTAGTCTTCGACGGCGCCCGACTACGCCAGAAGGTTTCGATGGGCAAGCTGTCCGGCCCTCCCTCGCATAAAGCTTCAGGCTTCGCGCGCTACGCCCAGACATGCCGGCCGGGTAGACCGGCCACGCCCTACCGTTGAGCGGGGGGCTGCCTGCTTCCCGGATCGGATCAGTTGAAGGTCCGATCCCTCCATGCCACCAGTTCATCCGCCTCCTTGGGGCTCTTCAGGTCCAAGACCCGGTAGGCGACCCCGTGAGGATCCAGGGTCTGGGCCAACTCACGGACTTCCTCGGCCGGGCATTCTATAAAGAGCGGGGTGGCGTGCTGCTGGATCATCCTGAACATCTCGACCTTTGCCAACGCGGACGGCGTGCCGGCGCCCGCAGTGAACTGGACGGCGGTGATGTCCGGGTCTTTCGCCAGGGTCTCTGCATGGCGCGCCGCGTCGGGGCCGTCCAGATGGAACACGCAAAGGCCGGCCCGCCTGGCCTGCTCCTTGAGCGACGGCATGCAGACCTGATCAAAATCCTGTCGTCCGATCAGGGCATTGAAGTCGCAGGTGGGCAGGGTATAGGGAGAGTCCGCCCAGGATGTCACCCATTGGATGATGCCTGCCCCATGGCCGAGCACGAGATCGTACATACGGGCAAAAACGGTTTCCCAGGCGTCAACACTCCTCATGGTGGCGGCCAGGACGGCGTCCCGGTTCTCGTAGAGATCGAAGCAGAGCTTCGTAGGGGTTCGCATATTGGCGATCGCGTCGATGGCTCCGGTGAGATCGGGCAGGCAGACGAGATAATTCCCACGGGCATCGCCGGCCAGGATTTCCATCAGCAGAAGAGTCTGTTTCAGCCACCGATTGTCCGGGTCGACCCGCATCGGGTTTTCATCCTCCCATGATTCGACCACTGGATCCTGCCAGGTGGTCTGTTCCTCCTGGGCAAAGTGCAACGGGGCGCCCATGAACGCGGCCAGGGCCACCGGACCAAAATCCACCCGGACGGAGGGGATGGCCTCCCCGGCATGGTAAGTTTCCTCGACCTGTTTTCGACGGGCGCTCAACCACTCTTCGGGTTGTTCCAGGAGATCAAAGGCCTTGTCCCAGCGGATCGTGTCCGTCTTGGCGACCTGGGCAACGATGAGTGGTTGCCCGGATCTGCAGGCCCACCAGTTGTTCCATTTTTCGGCGATCTCGGGAAACGAAGGGCAGAAGCTCAGAGGCTCGGATTGAATCGCGGTGAGCGAATCCTGCCAGGATGGTCGACGGGCGGCGATGGGATGGGGGGATTCAGGCATGATTGCTGTCTAATGGAAGGTCGGCACCCTCCGTCGCTAAAGCTATGGCGGACACGCAGCGACGTTGCTACAGTTCAGGTTACCCTAACGTTTCAAAAAAACCACAGAGGACACAGAGAGCACAGAGATAGGAAGAGTGAGATTGCTTGGATTCTCTGTGTTCTCAGTATCCTCTGTGGTTAATTAATAACTACCCTCTGCATCTTCACTTTTTGTGACCTTATGATCTCAGCTATACTCTGATTTAACTAATTGAAAATCCGGTCCTTATGGGCAATTCAGTCTGATTTATTGAGACTATGAGGGTCGTTCAATCGTGCACTGAGCGCATCAGGATGTTTTCGTACATCTCCTGCTTGCCGCTGCGGGGCTTTGGCTGGCTTTTCTTCAGCGCGATTTCCTCGAGTGCCTTGAAACCGATCTTTTTCTTTTCGATCTGCTTTCCGTAGTCGGTGTCGTAACTGGCGTAGCGATCGGCAACGAGTTGCTCCAGCGTCCCTTCGGCCAGGATCTTCCGGGCTTTCTTGAAGGCGAGAGCGTAGGCGTCCATGCCGCCGATATGGGCGTGGAAGAGATCGTCGAGATCGATGGAGGGGCGGCGCACCTTGGCGTCGAAATTGAACCCGCCGGATCCGACACCGCCGGCCCTCAGGATCGATACCATGGCCAGGGTGAGTTCGCGGACATCGGTATTGAACTGATCGGTATCCCAGCCCAGCAGCGCATCGCCGGTATTGGCGTCGATGGAGCCCAGCATCCTGTGGGCGGCCGCCAGCTCGATCTCGTGCTCGAAGGTGTGACCGGCCAGGGTGGCGTGATTGGTCTCGATGTTGAACTTGAAGTGCCGATCGAGCTTGTAGGTCTTCAGAAAGGCTATGCCGCTGGCCACGTCGAAGTCGTACTGGTGCTTGGTCGGTTCCTTGGGTTTCGGTTCGATCAGGAATTGACCCTTGAAGCCGATATCCCTGGCGTAATCGACCGCCATGTGCAGGAACGCCGCCAGGTGGTCGAACTCCCGCTTCAGGTTGGTGTTGAGCAGGGTTTCGTAGCCCTCACGGCCGCCCCAGAAAGTATAGTTTTCACCGCCGAGTTCAGCGGTCACGTCGATTGCCTTCTTCACCTGGGCCGCGGCATAGGCGAAGACATGGGCGTCGGGATTGGTTGCCGCGCCGCACATATAGCGCGGGTGGGAGAATAGATTGGCCGTGCCCCAGAGCAGCTTGATCCCGGTGGCCTTCTGCAGGTCTTTGGCGTGGGCGACCGCTCTGTCCAGGTACCGGTTGGACTCGCGCAGGCTGCGGCCTTCCGGAGCGATATCACGATCGTGGAAGCACCAGAAAGGCGCCCGGATTTTCTGGAAGAACTCAAAGGCGGCATCCATGCGACGCAGGGCGTCGGCCATCGGGTCTTTCCCCTTTTCCCACGGGCGGCAGATGGTCGGACCGCCGAACGGATCGAGCCCGGCCCCGCGGAAGGTATGCCAGTAGGCAACGCTGAAGCGCATATGCTCAGACATGGTCTTTCCATCGATGACCTCTTCGGGGTCGTAATGGCGGAAGGCCATGAGATGGTCGGAATCGGGGCCCTCGTAGGGTATCGGATTTTTGATCTTGGGGAACCAGGTCCTGGTCGTGGTCTTCTTCTTCATCGTTGGTCTTCGAGAAAGGTTTGTTCTTCGGTGGTGGGTGTCACTTTTGCGGCGTCGCAGATGCCGTCAACCTGTTTGGGACCCGGACGCCGCCGATGGGTCCGGATGACAGATGCAGGGCAGGTTCCGGTTGAGAGGGACCACGCAGAGCCGGGAATACGGGGAATTCGTTCTTGATCCCGCCTGTGCTTTGCCTCTTAAACGACCTTTTCCCGGACGCCTAGCTCAGTTGGTTAGAGCATCTCGTTTACACCGAGGGGGTCGGGGGTTCGAATCCCTCGGCGTCCACCATCTTTCCAGACCACCTTGCCCGACGCCCAAATCCTTGCCGCGCTGACAGTTTCGAATTAATCGTAGTACCCTTTATTCACCATCGCCATGAGACATACCATATCAGTCCTGGTTGAGAACAAATTCGGTGTTCTGGCCCGCATCGCAGGTCTGTTCAGCGGTCGCGGCTTCAATATCGACTCCCTCAATGTGGCGCCGACCCACGATCCCTCGCTTTCGCGGATCACGGTGGTTTTGCGGGGCGATGACAAGGTCCTCGATCAGATCAACAAGCAATTGCGCAAGTTGATCAATGTGATCGAGGTGGTCGATTTCAAGGTCGGCCAGGCGGTCGAGCGGGAATTGCTGCTGATCAAGTTGATGGCTGATTCCCGAACGCGATCGGAGATTCTCCAGATCTGCGATATCTTCCGGGCCAAGATCATCAACGTCGCCCCGGACTCGGTCATCATCGAATTGACCGGTGACGAGGGCAAGTTGACCGCCTTTCTCGGCATGGTCGAGGGCTTCGGCATGTCCGAACTCACTAGAACGGGCAAGTTGGCTATGCGCCGCTAGCCCGGCGCTTCAAAGGAATTGGAGGAAACGGACAAGGAATGGTGAATACCTGGAGAATTGTGCGCTTGCGCTTCGATGCAGGTTCACTGTGTATCGGTTTCCTCCAATCCATCTGGGCAGTATGCGCGAACCGCGGCGTTGGAGGCCTGGAAATCACTTGGTTACGCACTTTAGTGCGCGCCGGCGCGATTTCGGCCTCCGCTTTGCGCTTCATCACATCCTGACTTCGTGAAGCATCCGGGCCCTGGCCTCGATAAATGAATTTCAGAGCAACCCATCATCAATAACACCAATCATGCCAGCTAAAGTATACACGGACAAAGACGCCGATCTCGGTGTCCTGAAGGGAAAGACGCTCGCCGTCATCGGCTACGGTTCTCAGGGACATGCCCATGCCCTGAATCTCAAAGAGAGCGGCTGCAAGGTCATCATCGGCCTGTATCCGACGAGCAAATCGATCGCAGTCGCGAAGAAGCACGGACTCAAGGTCTATGAGACGGCCGAAGCGGTTCGCCGGGCCGATGTGATCATGATGGCACTGCCCGACATGGTGCAGGCCGAAGTTTATGAGAAGGACATCAAGCCAAACCTGGTGAAGGGAAAGACGCTCCTCTTCAGTCATGGTCTCTCCATTCACTACGGTCTGATCACACCAACCGATGATATCGATGTCATCATGGTGGCGCCCAAGGGTCCGGGCCACGTGGTTCGCAGCCAGTTCAGGGAAGGCAAGGGCGTTCCGGCCCTGATCGCGATTCACCAGAATAAGAGCCGCAAAGCGAAGAAGGTGGCGCTCGCCTGGGCAAAAGGAATCGGCGGCACCCGGGCGGGTGTCATCCAGACCACTTTCAAAGAGGAGACCGAGACCGATCTCTTCGGGGAGCAGGCGGTTCTCTGCGGCGGCACCTCCGCCCTGATCAAGGCCGGGTTCGAAGTTCTGGTTGAGGCCGGTTATCAGCCGGAAATGGCCTATTTCGAGTGCCTGCATGAGCTCAAGCTCATCGTTGACATGATCAATGAATCCGGCATTGCCGGCATGCGCTTCTCCATCTCCGAGACCGCCAAATACGGGGATGTTGTTTCAGGCCCCAGGATCATCACGGCCCAGACCAAACGTTCCATGAAGAAGCTCCTGAAGGAGATCCAGGACGGTAAATTCACCAAGGCCTGGGTGAAAGAGCACAAGGGCGGCCTGAAGAACTACCACAGATTGCTCAAGGCGGATGAGAACCACCAGATCGAGAAGACCGGCAAGCGTCTTCGCGGCCTGATGCCCTGGGTCTCAAAGCGCAACATCGGCGGCGTCCAAGCGGCGTATGGTTGAGGGTGAGTTAGGCTGTAGGCTGTAGGTCCGAACGGCGGGGTCATTGCGAGAAGTTGTGCATGCCAATGCACAACTTACACTTTGACCCCTTCAAACGGTCCGAATTACAGATCTGAACGTCGACACAGCGACGTTGCTACACTTAAACGGTCCGAGTGTCGTCCCCTTCAAACGTCCCGACCAGCAACCCCTTCAAACGGTCCGAATAACAGATCAGAACCTCGACATCCTCCTTCGCATGAAGCTCCGGCGTGACAGGCAGCGACGTTGCACCATTTAGCTTCTGCCCTGAATGATGTAGCAACGTCGCTGTGCCGACGTTCTCCTCAATCCGATGTCATACCCAACCGATCGCACATTGACCGTGGCCACCCGCCGCAGCCCATTGGCCCTGGCCCAGGCAGATCTGGTGGTCGACCACCTCCGTGCACGCTTGCCAGATGCCGAATTCGAGTTGTCGAAAATGGTCACCACGGGTGACAAGCAGCGTGAATGGTCGCTCGAAAAGCAGGGTGGAAAGGGGCTTTTCACCGGCGAACTGGAACGGGCCCTGATCGATGGCGAGGCCGACCTCGCCGTTCACAGCGGAAAGGATCTTCCCACTGTCCTTGGAGAGGGTCTGGTCCTGGCCGGTTTTCTGCCGAGGGAAGTCGCGCACGACGTGCTCGTTCTCCCGGAGGGCCGCGAATTCCCTTCGGAGATCGCAACCGGCAGTCCGCGGCGCCGACAGCAGCTTGAGCGACGCTACCCGGACGCGTCATTTGTCGAGATTCGGGGCAATGTGGAGACCCGTCTGCGGAAAGTGGCTGACGGCGAGGTCGGCTCCACCGTGCTGGCCGCGGCCGGGCTCCTGCGCCTCGGCATCAAGTCATTCCCTGGTGTGCGATTTGAGCCGATCGCGATCGAGGACTGCGTTCCGGCCGCAGGTCAGGCCGCGATTGCGGTGCAGTGCCGGGAATCGGAGGTCAAACGTTTCAGCCCCTGTTTGCATGGTGGTACCGGCATCGCGGTGACCTTGGAACGGACCTTTCTGCGGGCCATGGAAGGCGGCTGCCAGACGGCGTTCGCGGTTCACTATGCCTTGGGTAGGATCCATCTCTTCCATGAGCAATGCGGGGTTGTGACCTTCACCGTACCCGGAGACGACGCCGGCCAGGTCCCCGAGGAGATCGCGATGGCAATCCTGAGAGAGACGGGATTGATGCAATGAACTGATGGGATGGGTTTTTTTGGACAGGATTAACAGGATTAACAGGATGATTTGGGAATGAGGAGATTTGAAAGAGACGGGATTGATGCAATGAGCTGATGGGATAGGGTTTTTTTGGACAGGATTAACAGGATTTTCAGGATGATTTTGGAACGACGAGATGGAGCACGGTGATCTGACGGAAAAGATCATTGGATGTGCTTTCAGAGTCTATGGAACGATGGGCTATGGATTTCTGGAGTCCGTCTATGAGAAGAGTATGATAATCGAGCTCTCAGCGCTTGGTCTGGCTGTCGAATCCCAGAAACCCATCACTGTTTACTATCAGGATGAAGTGGTCGGAGATTTCGTTGCTGACCTGTTGGTCGAGGATGCAGTAGTCGTCGAACTGAAATCGGTCAGGACGCTGGCTCAATCTCATGAGGTCCAACTGGTTAATTACCTCAATGCGACAAAACTGAGTGTCGGCCTTCTACTCAATTTTGGAGAGAAAAAGGTCGAGGTTAAGCGTAAGCTCAGAATTCTTCTCCCTGACAGAGCCAGAGAATAATCCAGATAATCCTGTAAATCCTGTCCAAAAAACCCCTGTCTTGTTCCGTGCCTGAGCCAAAAGTCTATCTTGTCGGTGCTGGTCCGGGAGATCCCGGGCTGGTTACGCTGCGTGCGCGTGAATTGATCGGGCAGGCAGACGTGCTGGTCTATGACTATCTCGTGGATCCCGGGCTTCTGCGGTGGTGCGAGGAGGACTGCGAACAGGTTTATGTGGGCAAGAAGGCCGGTTTTCACGCCTTGCCTCAGGATGAGATTGAGGCGCTTCTGGTCGATCGTTTTCGAGCCGGGAAATTGGTCGTGCGCCTGAAGGGCGGAGACCCGTTCGTTTTTGGACGCGGCGGCGAGGAAGCGCGTCGTTTGGCCGAGGATGGTGTGGACTTTGAGATCGTGCCCGGTGTTTCCGCTTCATTGGCGGCCGCGGCCTTTGCGGGGATACCACTGACCCATCGGGACACAGCGTCTTCGGTCATCCTTGTGACCGGCCATGAGGATCCCTCGAAGACGGCGGTGTCGGTGGACTGGAGGGCACTGGCCGTGCCGAACACCACGATATGCATTTATATGGGAATGGGCCGGCTGCCTGAGATCAGTCGCGAGTTGATTCTCGGTGGTCTGGATCCGGAAACCCCGGCCGCCTGTGTTCAGTGGGCGTCACTCGGGCGACAGCGCACCTGTGTGGCGACGCTTGCCACGCTCCCGGAGGCCGTCTCCCGCGAGCGATTGACCGCTCCGGCCATGATCATTGTCGGTGACGTGGTCGGGTTCCGCGACACCATTGCCTGGTTCGAAAAGAAGCCGCTGCTCGGGCGCAAGGTTGCCGTGACCCGAAATCGGGAACAGGCCGGGAAATTGGCCAGTCGGCTTGAGGCGAAGGGTGCGGAGGTTCTCCGGTTGCCGTTGCTGTCCATCGTACCGGCGACTGACCCGGAGGTTGAGGAGGAAGTCTTCGGGGAATTGGGCAGCTATGAATGGATCGTCTTTTCCAGCGCGAACGGTGTAAGGTGTTTTTTCGATCTTCTGATAAGGAGGTACGACGATCTGCGATCGCTCGGAATGCTCCGCATCGCTGCGGTCGGCGAGGCGACCGCCCGAGCAATCCGAGCCCATCACCTACGGGTCGACATTGTTCCGACCCGGGCGACGGCTGAGGATCTCGCGGATGCTCTGATCGCGACCGGCGAGCTCGACAGTGCAAAGATCGTCGTGGTTACGGGTAATCTGGGGCGCGACGTCCTGATCAACCGGCTCAACGAGGCGCGGGCCATCGTGGATCGGTTTCCCGTTTATCGGACGGAGAAGACCGGCCTTTCCGACCACCCGGGCGCACAGGCCTTTCGCGAAACGGGTGCTGATGCGGTACTGTTTACCAGTTCCTCAGCCGTCCGATCCTTCGTCGACCAGGCCGAGGCGCTCAAGCCGGGACCGGATGCCAAACGCCCGATCGCCGGCAGCATCGGTCCGATCACCTCGAAAACCATGCGAAAGGTGGGCATGCCGGTTGATTTCGAAGCGAAGAAATCGACCCTCGACGCCCTGGTGGACGCGCTCTGCGAGAAGCTGGGGAGTCTCGATGCCTAGGGGCGATCGGGACGAAGATGGCAGATGGCAGATAGGAGATAGGGTTCTGATTCGGTTTCTGACATTTTCTTGGAGGCTGGCTCCTCAGTGCTTCTGGCCCGATCTCCTATCTGCCATCTTCGTTCCGATCGCTTCTTGCGATCGGAACTCCCGTCCCCATAACGATGTGGACCGACTATGAAGGTTCCCTTTCTTGATCTATCTCTCCAGCACCAGTCGATCCGGGAGGAATTGCTTGCCGCCTGGGCGCAGACCCTTGATGCCGGTCGCTTCTGCCTGGGGCAGGACGTGGTCGACTTTGAGGAAAGCTTCGCCCGGGCCTGTGGCACCGAAGCTGCCGTGGGATTGGATAACGGAACCAGCGCGCTCCATCTATCCGCCGTTGCCCTGGACCTGGGCCCGGAAGACGAAATCATCGTTCCGGCCTTCACCTTCATCGCAACGGCCTGGACGGCGGAGTATATAGGAGCAAAGCTGGTCTTCGCCGATGTCGATCCGGAGACCTTCTGTCTGGATCCGAAAGCATTCGAGGCGGCCATCACGAAGAGAACCCGTGCTGTGGTCGCGGTGCACCTCTTCGGGCAACCCGCTCCGATGGACGAAATCATGGACGTGGCGGAGCGGCACGGACTCGACGTGATCGAAGATTGCGCCCAAGCCCACCTGGCCCGGTATCGTGGCCGACCGGTCGGCCTGATCGGTGATGTCGGCACCTTCAGTTTCTATCCCACCAAGAACCTCGGAGGCTGCGGCGAGGGCGGGGCGGTCATCTCGCGGCGTAATGAAATTCTGGATGCAGTCCGGATTCTGCGGATTCATGGGATGGCCGTGCGATACACGCATGACCGGGTCGGATTCAATGCCCGGATGGAAGGACTCCAGGCAGCCGCCCTGAGCGTGAAACTCCCGCATCTCCAGTCCTGGACCGAAGGCCGCCGAAGGGTTGCCCGCCGCTACCGGGACGGCATCACGCACAAGGATATCACGCTGCCTTCCGTTCCGGAGTGGGGCGAATCGGTTTATCATCAGTTCACCATCCGCCATCCGGACCGGGACGCCCTGCGCGCCCATCTGACCAAGGCCGGGATCGGAACGGATATCATCTACCCGATTCCCCTGCACCTGCAGCCGTGTTTCCGCGATCTCGGTCACGAAAAAGGCGCCTTCCCTATTTCGGAATCCATCGCCGACACCTGCCTCAGCCTGCCGGTTTTCCCGGAACTGACCGAGAACCAGGTGGACTGCGTGATCGAAACCATCAATCGGTTCTGATGAGCAATCGTGCTCCAGACAGTGAGCCCCGTAGGAGAGGGTTTGTCCCTCGATCGAAGTCAGGTCGCCGTTCCACGGAAGCTGCATCGGGTAGGGCGTGGCCGCCGGACGCGCCGTTCCCCAGAATGGGGCAATGTCGGGCGACCATTCCTTCGACGGACGGCCCGGCGGTCCATCCCTACCCTTCTGACCAGTTGATCAGTGGTAGGGCGTGGCCGTCCGTCTTCGCATGGCTGCGCCGTGACCTGCCGGACGCGCCACCCGGAAGTCGATTACCTCTCCTCCACCGCTCATGATCAACCGCATCCAACTGAAGATCTGCGGGATCACCCGCCTGGTCGACGCGGAGGCAGCCGACCGGATCGGCGCGGATTTTTTGGGTTTCATCCTGTATCCAAAATCTCCCCGCTTTATTCCGTTGGCGACATTCGAGGAAATGAAGCACCGGCTGCCGCAGGGCAGGAAAGTGGCGGTCATGGTCCGGCCGACGATCGAAAAGCTGACAACAATCCGCGACGCCGGCTTCGACTTCTTTCAACTTCATTTCGATCCGGATGCCGATCGGAGCCTGGTTGAATCCTGGGGAAGCATCGTGACCCCGGGCCAGCTCTGGCCGGCGCCCCGCCTGGCTCCCGATCAACCGTTTCCCGAATGGCTCCCGCCCCTGGCCGACACCTTCCAGATCGACACCTTCCGCAAGGGTGGGTTTGGCGGTTCCGGAAAGACAGGCGACTGGGATCGATTCCGAAATCTGCAATCGGTCCACCCGGAAAAGAAGTGGGTCCTGGCCGGTGGGCTGGGTCCCTCAAACATGGCCGAGGCCCTGGCTCAGACCGGTGCGAAGGTCGTGGATGTGAGCAGCGGGGTCGAAGTGACACCAGGGATAAAGGATCCGAAAAAGTTGGAGGCGTTGGCCGCCGCGATCAGGGCCTAGTGGACGAGCCAGGAAGTTTTTTCTGATCCATCGATAGGAAAGCCTTCGAAACGGCCAGCCAAACAGAAGTGAATGAAGACTTAAGGGGAAAAGTTCTAGAACGGACTTTGCATCCGGAGTTTTGAACAGAAGGACACGAAGATCACTAAGAATCAGGCTATAAAAACTCAGAGCCCATCCAAAGCATCCGGCCCTTGGTGTCCTTAGCGTCCTTTTGTTCAAAAGAAAAACCGGACCCCTCATCCAAATCCCCTCCTGTAATTCCTGCTGTGCCCGTCGCACCGGAGTGAAAGAACTTTTTTGGAGCTCCACTAGTCCGGCTTCCCTTGGCCGTTTGTCACCTCTCCCGGCCGATCGTCACCGTTAGTTGGCGTTTTCTCCGGTCTGCCTTGGCGTCGGCGTGGAAGCATGGTTGAATGGGCTCGTTGATTCC
>Ga0164313_10002112_pt1 | contig 17813 bp, 14 predicted proteins | sample GuaBasSedimGuay4_FD_113735 | JGI IMG/M metagenome (GOLD analysis project Ga0164313, IMG submission 113735) | Subseafloor sediment microbial communities from Guaymas Basin, Gulf of California, Mexico - Guay4, Core 4569-4, 0-3 cm | ecosystem: Environmental > Aquatic > Marine > Hydrothermal vents...
GCTCCGGATGCCGGGTCGATCAAGATGACCCGCGCCTTCGCCAAACGCCTGAACGCGGACCTGGCCATCATCGACAAACGGCGGCCACGCCCCAACGAAGCGGTCGTCATGAACTTCATCGGCGATGTTGCCGGCAGGAATGTTATCATCTTCGACGACATGATCGATACGGCGGGTACCCTGACCGATGCCGCCCGGGTTTGCATCGAGAACCAGGAAGCCCTGTCGGTGACGGCCTGCTGTACGCACCCCTTGCTGTCCGGCCGCTCCCTGGAGCGCCTCAACGATTCGCCCATCAGGGAGGTGGTGGTCAGCAACACCATCCCCTTCGACCGGTTCGATGCCTGCCCCAAGATCCGGGTGCTGGACATGGCTCCGTTGCTGGCCCAAGCCATCGAACGGATCCATCTGGAAAGGACCGTCAGCGAGTTGTTCGTCTGACCGGCCGGATCCGCCTCCTCCAGGACCGCCTTGACATGGTCGGGGCCAGGTGCTTTTTTTGGCAGCCAAATTCCGGAATCGCCGTTATCCGTCCGGAGTAGCTTTCCCTTGTGGTTGGCGGAGCGGCGTGTTTCATGCAGGCCTTTGTGCCAGGAGGTTCCTTGCCGCCTTGGGTGGTGAGCCCTTTTTTCGGTTCCCGGTCATCTGTCCGGAGCCAAAATCTGCGGAGGAGACACCATGGGTCTCATTAATCTCAATGTCTATCCCCGGTCAACCACCGGTAAAAACGCCAACCGTCGCACCCGCGCCGCCGGCAAGGTTCCCGCCATCATCTACGGCGGGGATCGGACCCCCGAAAACATGGAATTGGACGCACACGAATTTAATGTGATCCTTTCCCATCTGGCCGGCAGCGCTGCCATTTTCCGGTTGAAGCAGGAAGGTGTGACCGAAGAGTCCATCGCCCTGCTGCGTGAAATCCAGAAGAATCCGGTAACCGACCAGATCCTTCACGTGGACCTCATGGAGATTCCCCGAGGCGTGCCTGTGACCGTGTCCGTGGTTGTCCAGGTAGTGGGCACCAACGCGACAATCAAGAACGGTGAAGGTTCCGTTGCCATGGCGCTGAATACCATCGAGGTCAGTTGCCGACCGAGCGAACTGCCTGATTTCCTTGAAGTCGATATCTCCGAAATGGAACTCAACGACAAGATCTTCGTCAAGGATGTCAAGACTCCGGTGGGCGAGATCGTCACCGATCCGGAAAGCCTCGTTCTGAACATCAAGGCCGCCGCGGTGTTCGTTGAAGAGGAAGAAGAGCTCGAAGAGGGTGAAGAAGGCGCTGAAGGTGAAGAGGGCGCCGAAGGCGAAGACAAGGATGAGGACAAGGGCGAGGACAAGGACAAGGGCAAAGGCAAAGGCAAGGACAAGAAGGGCGACTGACCACTCGCTTGTCCTGAGCCAGGATCCTTTTCTTTACGCAGCCGGCCCGGTTTCCTGGCCGGCTGCTTCTTTGGGAGGTGTTGTCCATGGATGAGGCATCGGTACGGTTGATCGTCGGTCTGGGCAATCCCGGTGAAGAATATCGGCACAATCGGCACAATCTTGGTTTTCTGGTGGTGGAGGAACTTGCCCGGCGCCTGGGATTTTCATTCCGGCAGGGGGGGGCCTCCTATCTGATTGCCCGGGGAAAAGGCCAACGGGAAAACCTCGTTCTGCTGAAACCCCTGACCTATATGAACCGCAGCGGCCACGCGATCGCGGCCTGGTCCCGGGACACGGGGCTCGAGTTGGTTCAGCCGCTGGTGGTTTGTGATGATCTGAATTTGCACCTGGGGTCGGTTCGCTTGAGGCCTCGCGGGTCCAGTGGCGGCCAGAACGGTCTTGTTTCGGTGATTGAACACCTTGGGGGAGAAGAGTTTCCCCGATTAAGGCTGGGGATCGCCCCCTTGGATCGGGAAATCGATCCCGCGGAATGGCCGGACCATGTCCTGGCTGATTTCGACCCTGATGAGAGGACTGTCGCGGACGATATGGTGGCCCATGCCGCCTCGACCCTGGAATTCTGGCTGGATCATGGCCTCGAACCCGCCATTTCCCGCTTCAACCGCCGGGTCCGGCCCGATCCGGAAGAGGCGGAGTGATCTTTCTTTCTTGCGGGATGCCCGGGTGGTGGATATATTGCCACACTGCCGCCAAGAGCGGGCATGGCCCAATTGGGCCCACAACATTTGAATACCAGCTGAAAAGCTGAGTACTCACATCCCTACCCTGGCTGACGCAGGGGCGGTCACAAGCTGGCCCACCCCCGTGAATAAAGACCCGGGTCGACCTGTCCGAGGGGAGGTGTAATCAGTGAAGAAGTACGAACTTATTTTCATCCTCAGGGCCGATGTGTCCGAGGCTGATATGGAGAATCGTGTCACGCGTGTTCGGGAAATTCTCGGTATGCACGACGGCGAGATCACCCAGGAAAACCACTGGGGGGTACGGCGTCTGGCCTACGAAATCGAATACGAGACCCGCGGAAACTACATGTTTCTCAGGTTCAAGAGCAAGGGCACGGCCGTTGCCGACCTCGACAAGTTCCTTCGTCTGGACGACCGGGTGCTAAGGCATCTGATCGTTGTGGATGAGGAATGGGACGAGCGGAACCGGGTAGCCATTGCCAAACGACGACAGAATCAGAAGCAGGATTCAGCTGGAGCTTCCGAGTAGGAATCCGGCTCTGACATTCAATAAAGGAGAATCCGGTGGCCCGTAAAAACCTTCGGATCAAGAAGAAGAAAAAGAAAAGAAGGCATGGCAAACAGAAGGTCTGCTTCTTCAGCAAGAGCGGCATGGTTGCCATCGATTACAAGGACGATGAGTTCCTTCGCCGGTTCGTGACCGAGCGCGGCAAGATCGCTCCCCGTCGGAATACCGGGACCATACCCAAGTTCCAGCGCCCCCTGGCTATTGCCATCAAGCGGGCCCGGCACCTGGCTCTGTTGCCCTTCGTAAAGGAATACTACCGCTAGCTTCGGCTGCGGTAGGGTGGAGCCCGAATGCCGAGGACCCGTTTGCCGAGTTCCTGGTCCGGATATCTGCCGTCCATGTTGGCGGTGTCCGTGACCCTGGGTCTCACCGCGGTTTACGCCGCGGTTGCTGGTGGTTCCGGACCGCCGGGTGCCCTGCGGATCATACTGTCGCTTTTCCTGATTCCGCTCCCGATCGGGCTGTCGGTGATCTGGGGAAGCGCGGTCCTGACCAGCCGGCCCTTTCTGGCGGTGGTTGTCGGCGCGGGTGTGTGGCTGGCGTTGAGCTACTTTTTGCTGCCGCATGATGTGGTTTGGCAAATGGCGGGCAACGTGGCTGCGGGATTGGCCGCCGGCCTGGCCCTGGGCTTTCGTTGGCGGTTGGATGGGGCGCTGACGGTTGTGGTGGCTGCCCTACTGACGGTGATCGTCTGGGCTTTGATACAGGTTCCGGTCCAGGAACAGCTCGATGTTGCCAGGCAGGAAATGCTGAACCTGATAGAGGAGAGCATTCCCGATAGCGCCTCACTGGACCAGCGGACCGAGGCGATGGAGGATGGGAAACGCAACCTGGAGGAGATATCCTCACAGGTTGAGAGGATCTATCCTTTTGTTATCGCCCTGGGCCTGTTTGGCCAGGCGGGGATCATTCTGGTACTGGTCCTTTTTTCGGTCAGGCGTCTGGGCTTCGCGGTCCAGGGCTGGGTGATTCCTCCGTTTTCCCGCTGGAGGTTGCCGTTCTACCTGGTCTGGCTGCTGGTTCTGGGCGTGGGCATGATGGTGACACGAACTCCATTTGTGGCCACCGCGGGTTTGAACCTGACGTTTTTTGTGGCCGGCATTTTGAGTATCCAGGGTATCGCGGTTCAGTTCCATGTGACGAACCTGATGCTCTCGAAAATGGGAAGACTTGTCTATTGGGTGGTGATGGGGGCCATTTTCGCGCCTCTGATACTCATCAGCGGGATCGTTCTCGGGCTGGTCGACCAGTGGGCTGACCTGCGGAGATTGCAGGTACACCACGATGATGAAGACGGGAACGCAGGGGACTCCAGCGACATTGAATAGCAATGGGCGACATTGAATAGAAATGACAAAGGTGGTTTGAGATGGAAGTGATCCTGATGGAAAGCGTGGAAAACCTGGGTGAGATGGGGGATACCGTCTCCGTCGCCCGGGGCTACGCACGCAATTTTCTGGTCCCCAAAGGTCTGGCTGTCCTTGCTACCGACGGGCACCGCAAGCTGGTCGCCGAGCACATGAAGCTCGAGGCCAAGCGCGACGACCTTCGCAAGGCCAGCGCCGAGGAACTGGCGGCCAAGCTGGGCGAGCTTTCCTGCACCATCACCGTGCAGGCCGGTGACGACGACAAGCTCTTCGGCTCCGTCGGTCCCCGCGATATCGCCGAGGCCCTCAAGTCCGACAACGGAGAGTTCGATCACAAGCAGATCGTTCTGGATGAGGCCATCAAGCAGTTGGGCGTCTACTCCATTCCGGTGAAGCTTCATTCCGAGGTGGAAGTGACCGCGAAGGTGTGGGTCGTCAAGGCCACCTAGGCCGGCGGCGCTCATGAGTTCCGCGCGGACCAATTCTCCCCGTTCGGACCGGCGGGGAATCTGCGTCATCATGGCGGGGGGCCGAGGAACGCGTTTCTGGCCCTTGAGCCGTACCGATCGGCCCAAACAGCTCTTGGCCCTGGCCTCAGGAAAAAGCCTGCTGAGGGACGCCTACGAGCGGGTCGAACCCCTGGTGGGAGCCGACCGTATCCTGGTCGTCACCAGCGGCAGTCTGGCCGAAGCCACCCGGTCTGAATTGCCCGAACTTCCTTCCGACCACATCATCACCGAACCGCAGGGGCGCAACACGGCTCCCTGCGCGGTCCTGGGTATGGGGCTTGCCGCGCGCCTGGATCCGGCCGCGCCGGTCGCCCTGCTGCCGGCTGACCACTTCATTCCCGACGATGATGCATTCCGGACGCAGTTGGCAGATGCCTTCGCCATCGCGGCCGTCACCGAAACGGTGGTGACCCTGGGTATTCCACCCACCCGGCCTGAAACCGGTTACGGGTACCTGGAGACGGTGGGACAAGAGGACTCCAGCGCGCCGGACAGGGGGGTGGCCTTCCATGAGAAGCCCGACCCGGCCACCGCCGAAGAATATGTCCGCAGCGGAAAACATTTCTGGAACAGCGGCATCTTCGTCTGGAATTCCGTCCGGTTCAACGCCGAGGCAGCCACGTATTTGCCGGCAGTCGTCGACCTGATGGCCGGTCCGGTGAAGTCTTTTGGAACCGGGGCCTTTTTACCGGCGTTGGAAGATGCCTATCGTGATTGCCCCGCCGATTCCATTGATTTCGCGATCATGGAAAAGCTGACGGAATTTCTGGTCCTGCCCGCGGCCTTCCGCTGGTCGGACCTGGGAAGTTGGGATGCCTGGGGAGAATTGGCTCCCGCTTTACCTGGTGACAACCGGGGGCGGGGCGACCTGCTGGCCATCGAAAGCAGGGACAATATCCTGCTGGGCGCGGACCGACTGGTGGCCCTGGTGGGTGTCCGGGACCTGATCGTGGTGGACACACCCGACGCCCTTCTGGTCTGCAGCAAGGCCGAGGCCCAGAAAATAAAAAAGATTATCTCGATCCTTGAGGACGAAGGTCGCTCCGACCTGCTCTGAATCGAATGTTCCGGCTCCTGTGGGAGCCCCACCAAGGAGTACAGCCCATGTTCGCCGTTCGCCGCCTTTTCATTTTCCTGTTGATCGTTTCTTCGGCTGCCTTCCTGGCTTCCTGCCAGGATGACGCCTCCTCATCCGGCGGTTCCGGATCCCGGTCCATCGCCAGGAACTTCCAGTGGCAGCCCCTGTTCGGCGACGGAGCCAACGACGCGTCCGGAGTTGTGGCCCGGGTGGGAGACATCGAAATCACGGCGAGGGATCTCGAATTGTATCTGGATGAATTGCCATCCAGCCAGAAGAACCGTTATGCCGGTCCCGAGGGAAGTCGCCTGCTGCTCAAACGCATGGTCGAAAAAGTTCTCATGGTTCAAGGCGCGGTGGAAAACAAACTCTACAATGATCAGGATGTGGCTCGGACAATCATCACCCAACGCCGCAACACCCTGGAATCCGCCATGATCAATTACGGCCTGCTCAGGGGGCGAAAGCCTTCCGAGGACCAGGTCCGTGAGTACTTCATGAACAACCGGGGCAACTACCGCCAACTGGGTATCGTCAACGCGCGGCATATCGAATGTCTGACAAAAACCGACGCTGAAAAAGCCTACCAGCGCCTGTTGAAAGGCGGGAAGGGCAACGATTGGATGAACGTCCTGATGGCGATGTCCGTCAACGAGGAAACGAAGTCCTCCGAAGGGAATGTAGGTTGGTTCAACCAGGGTGGCGTCATTCCCCATATCCAGGACTCCGAGAAGTTCACCAACGAGGTGTATGGGATGAAAATCGGGTTGCACCCACCTTTCATTATCAAGAACCGCTGGCACGTGGTGGAGGTTCTCAGGAAGGAAAATCAGCGCCCAATGACCTTTTCGGAGGCCAAGGTAAAGGTCGAACTGGATATGCTTCCGGCCTGGCAGGACGCGGTGGTCAAGGATTACTTGTTGTCCGCCCGTAAGAGCCATTCGGTGGAAATGATGGGTGATTTTGCCCCCGGCAAGGGGCTGACTGCCGAGGAACTGTTCACACGGGCCCTGAGCGCGGCCGATGGCGCGCGAAAAATTGAACTCCTCAATTTGATCCATACCGACTATCCTGAAAGTGACCGGGCTGACGATGCCCTGTTCCTGGCCGCTACCGTTGCCCTTGATACCTGGTCCGACGTGAAGGTTGCCGAGCGGTATCTGCGGATAATGCTCGAAGAGTATCCGGACAGCGAACTGGCCGAGGACGCGAGATTCCTCAAGGACAACCTCTACAATCCCGAGGTTCTGAATCCGAAGAGTATCGAGGATCTGCGCAAATAATTCGGAAGCATGCTCAACAGGGAGGTTGAATGATGTACCATGCCAACTTCAAGAGGAGCGGACGGCTGCTGGCCGGTTCTGTCGTTATGGCTGCTGTCTTTGCTTTGGTCGGGTGGCTGCCGGCGGCGGCCCAGGAGGAGAGTGCATCCTCTGTCCAGGAAACTTCGCTCGCCGATCCGGTTCAGCGCGTGGGCATCTGGGTGGACGTGATCTTCGGCTCCGATATCGACAAGGAGACACGGGCTGTCATCGGCGAGGGTTCCACCTTTCCGTTCGATGGAGGCCGAGTCTGGTGCTTCACCAGGATTCACGGTATGAGCCCTCCGACCACCGTGACCCACGTCTGGTACTACGAAGGTAAGACGATGGCCCGGGTGGAACTGTCGGTCGGGTCGGAAAATTGGCGGACCTGGTCCTTCAAGACATACAAGCCGGAGTGGACGGGTTTCTGGGAAGTGAAGATCCTGGACGGTGACGGCATGGTTCTGGGTTCAGCCGGTTTTGACGTTAAGTAGGAGGCTTCCATGGTGCGGTTCCTGAAGGGAGGAGGGACGCCGGTCCTGCTGCTCCTGGTTTTGTTGGGTCTGTGCGGAATGTGCGGTATTTCCGGTTGCGGTTCGGGCGGCAAGCCCGACACCGGCACGGATCAGTTGACGGGCTCGGATCTGGAGCAGGCCGAGCGGCTTTATTTCAGGCTTGTCAGGGAGCATTCCCTCCAACGCGACAGCGAAGCCCTTGCCGTCGCCGACCTCATTCTTGACCAGTATCCCGCCTTTGTCCGCAACGATGAAGTCCTGGATATTGCCATCGATTCGGCAGCCAGGCTCGGCCGTCAGGAGAGCGCCCTCGATCTGACCGACCAGCTTCTGGACCAGTATCCCGACAGTCCCAAAGTGAACCCGTCCCTGGCCAGGGGTGCCGAACTGGCAGTCGCGGCGGGGGATTCGCTGCGCGGGGCGGGATATCACGTTTCCCTTTACGACCGGGATCCGGCCGGTCAAACCGGGCCGGATGGCCGACCGCTTGCCGCTCCCTTCTTCAGCGGATTGGATCTGGACCAGTTGACGGAGCTTGCCTCCCTGAGGCCTGACGGTGCCATGGCTCCATATCTGGGTTACCTGCGTGTGGGCCGCATGATGGCCGAAGGTGGCGTGGCCGAAGCTGAAAACGTGGTCATTGATCTCGAAAACCAGGCTCCGGAAAATGTCTGGACCTTGGCTTCCCGCGACATACTGGGCGGCGGTTCCGGATTGGTCGGGCCCGGAATGGCCAGCGAGGTACTTGCCAACCAGGTGGGGGTCATTTGTCCCCTGACCGGAAGGTATGCCGTCCTGGGGAATGCTTTTTATGATGCAGCGCTTCTGGCCCTCGAGGTGAGCAATGCCGAAATGGGCACTTCCTATGAACTCAAAGTCGAGGACAGCGAGGGGAATCCGGTGGCCGGCGCCCTGGCTGCCAGGCGTTTGTGTCGGGAAGAGGGAAGCATCGCCCTTCTCGGTGCCCTGATGAGCGATCCGACGGTGGCGGCGGCCATCGTGGCCGATCACTGGCAGACGCCTTTGATTTCTCCTACGGCGACAAACGAGCGCATCTGGGAACTGGGGGAAGGAATCTTCCAGACCAACCTGACCGGCCTCTATGAAACACGAATGCTGGCGGCCCTGGCCACCACGGTGATGTTGAAGAAGCGGTTCGGCCTCATGTATCCGGACACGCCCGAAGGCCGACGTTACGCCGACGTGTTCCGTACCGAAGTGGAGAACCTGGGGGGCGAAATCGTGGCGGAGGTCACTTTCCCGTCCCGAGGCACCGATTTCAAGGATCCGATCCTGACACTGCGCAGGGAACGTCCCGAAGTTCTATTCGTGCCCGCCTCGGTTGATCAAATGGTCCTGCTGGGTCCGCAACTGGATTTCTACCACGCCGGGTCCCTGGTGCTGGGCCTGAGCAACTGGAACAGCGAAAAGCTCAGGGAGAGATCTGCAACGGTGCTGGAAAGAGCGATCTTTCCCAACGATCTGGCGCTGTTTCCCTCCGAGTGGACCTTGGAATTCCGGGAAAAATGGAACGGCGAGAATTACCCCCGGGAAGCCACTTCCCTGGCGCTCAAATCCTATCAGGCAACCCGCATGATCCTGGATACCCTCGCTCAGAGCGAGGCCGCGAGTCGTGTTCAGCTTTCCCTCGCCCTGCGGAACCGGCTGGCCAGCAGGGATTTTGAGTCGGAGGGCCCTGAGTCCTTTGCCCGCACGGTACGCATGTTCAGGTCAACGGAAATCATTCCCTTTCCAGGTGCGCGGTTCGCCGAGGGGTGGCTGCTGACGGAGGGCGCGGTGGCGGATTCGCTGCTGGCGGAACCCTTTGAAGCTGTTCCTGATTCGATTGATGCCATTGATTCGAGTCTGGACTGAGCTAGCGTGACTGTCTCTGGGGTGTGAAGTAGGGACTTTTGAACTGCCAGGGAATGACATACGACCGTCCGATTCCCGGGTCGATCCGCCAGCCAAACTTCCACTGTTTGGCGGCCTTGATTGCTTCATCGACAAACAGGCGGCTGCCGTTGGTGCTGTTGACCCAGGCATCGGTTACATTGCCGTCCGGCGCCACGAAAATATTCACGTTTACGAAAATGACGGGAATGCGGCGTTCTGCTTCACTGACCCCCAGGGGATATTCCGGGTAGACCAGGTTCAGGATGTAATAGTCGGGATTGGTCTGCATGGGCCTGGCCATCTTGACCTGCGGTTCGGATGACAGCTCCGATTCCTGGTTGGGGAATTCACTGACGGTTTTGGAATTGTTGGGTTTCTGAATATTGACCGGGGGAATGAATTCCGTTCCTTTCTCCGTAGGATCCTCTTTTTCGATCTCGATGTTGGAAGGCGGGGGCTGGGACAACAGGGACCTGGGAATCTGATGGATATCCTGGTTGCCTTCCTCGATGGAAATCTCCGGCATGATCTTCAACTCGCCGGGAGCCCCGTAGTATTCGAATCGATCCTTGATCTCCTTTTCGCTCGGGCCCAGAAGCACCAGCAGGACCAGACCGGCCACGGCGGCCACACCGGCCCAGAGCATTCTTTTGCGCCCCCCACGGTGGGACCCCGCCTGTACATCCGTCGTAAACGAAGCAGGCAGCTGCTCTGGGGGGGTGTCTTTTCCGGATCGGGTCAAGGTCACCTCAGGGGTTGTTCATCATCAGTCGGGCGGTAAAACCGGAACCGGATCTTTCAAGCAGCCACAACTGCCGGACATCGCCGGCGCTGATCTCCAGGGTATGCCGATCCAGCAGGGCGGGCAGACCCGGGCCTCCTGATGAATCTAGGGAATCGGTCCCGGCGGGGGAAAGGTCCTGTCCGTCGGTGGTGGTTTCAAGGACCGGAATGGGGGACCACAGCAGGTTCCCGTCGAGTTCCGCCCAGTCCACCTCCGCCGGATCCGGTGAACCGGGGAGATCCGTGATTACCGCGGCCACATCCAGCACAGGCACAAGCCCGGTCCCGGCTTTCGACAACAGGGAAGCGAGCGACAGCAGAATCGCCCGGGCTTCGGCCCTTTGCCATCCCCGTTGGGCAAGGCGCATCTCCTGCCTGGGAGTCCACGGTCCGGGCAGCCGCACTTCCAGGGCCGGGCAAGCCGTGTGGCGAAGCAGGTAGTCATAGGATGGGGCCACGGCCAGGGAGTCGTTCGGGGCGGCCAGGCCAGCGGTCCCCAGCAGGAAAAGTTCGCCCCACCGCTGCCCGGTTTCACTGCCCGGATGATGGCTGGCCGTCAGAAGGCCCGGTTGGGCGCTGCGGCCGACAGTGAGAAAGAAATCAGCGCCGACTTCACCGGCCAGGCGGATCTTTTCTTCGGCAGGCAGGCTTGTTTCGCCCCTGCGGGTGAGATGCACGACGGCGCCGCATCCTTCCAGCAGTCCCTGGGCCAGCAGGGCGGTTTCCAGATTCAAGGTGGCGCCACGCATACCCAGTGGACCGGTGCCGTCGGGGTCACTGCCGCCGCCGGCGGGATCCAGCACGATGACCTTGCCCCGCAGGCCGGGCACGATGAACTCGTTGTGCCAGATCCGGTCGCCCGCCGGGAAGGTACGCGCGGTATCGGGATTAGCGGGGTCAGGATCGACCAGGGGCAGGACACCGGGCACCGAAACCCACACCGGTTGGCCGGGTTGGTAGGGGATCAAAGGCACGTTCTGATCTGCCATGCCTGCCGGCAGGCTATCCGGAAGCCAGGTACGCAGAGACCAGGTTCCGCCTGGAGAACCATCCTGCCCGGCCAGAAGGCGCCATTGCCAGGGGCCGGGAAGTTCCGTGGTCCGGACATCGCAAGGCAGGATGGAATCCTTCGCCGAAACGGGATGGAAGGAGATTTCCAAAGGGATATCCACCGAGAGGGGCAACAGGGCGGCTCCCGATGTCCCGCCTTCCAGGGGCAGGCTCAGGTCCTTCGAAAATACGAACCGGCCCTTCGGGAGGGGCGCGCTGCCTGAAACGCTCCAGCGGACGGCCATGATCCCGTCCTGCCGGGAGACCTCGGGCATGATGTGGAGGCTGACGCGGCGTGGTGAGGTTGGCAGCAGAAGGGAACGGCGGACAGGTGTGGCGCGTCCCACCAGATTACGGCCTCTCAATTCCATGAGGGCGGGCAGCTCCAGACCCGGGTCGGAGGCAATCCAGTTGACAGTGCGGCCCTGGCCGGTGAGGTGGAAGGGGACCTGGCGGCCGTCCAGGGTCAGGTCAAAAGTGCCCGGATCGGGCGCGGGACCCCCGCTGCCCAGGGTGTCCTCGCTGAAAAAGGTCCAACTGACCATGGTGGACGGGCCGTCGGGTGCAACAAACACCGTATCCAGGCGAGCCCCGGACCAGGTCGGGGACCCCTGGGAGAAATAATCCAACAGGCCCAGGAAATAGGCTTCGGCCTCCAGGCGCTGGCTGGCCGCCTGCTTCAGTCGGCCTTCGATCACCGGGTTCGAGATCATGGCCGGTTCACCCAGCACCGCCGGGACCGTTGAGTTACGCAGCACATGGAAATTTCCGGGCAGGATCCTGGCCGGGGAAATTTCCAGATTGATCACCAGGTGGCGATGGATGGCGCGCGCCAGGTCCAGGGAGGCTCCGTCGGCGCCCAGTGGATAATAGGTCTGGGTCTCGTTGACGGTGCGATCCAATGAAGCAACGCTGTTGTGGTGAAGTGACAAGAATACATCGGGTTGCAGGGAATCGGAAAAGGAAGACCTGAAGGCCAGATCGCTGACCAGGGTGGAGTCTGTGGCGGTCAGGAAGTCATAGTCCGCGGTCCTGGTCATATAGACCTGGGCGCCCGTCCATTCCAGCAGGCCGCGCAGATACAGGGCTACGCCCAGGTTGACTTCGGCTTCGGTCAGGCCGTCCTGTCCGACGGCCCCCTTGAAGAATCCGCCGTGACCGGGGTCCAGGACGATCCTGCGGCCACGCAGGGAAGACATGTCCCGTCCCGTGAATTGCTCCTGAAGGGCTTCATATCCCGGAATTTCCACTACCGCGGGATCAGGCGGGGGACCGCCGCAACCGGCGGCCAGCAGCAGGCCCACCGTCGCGATGAAGATCTGGATGGAACGTCGTTTCAAGTTTCCTCTTCCCTGCTGAAGTTACCGGGCGGTCCGGGCATCCTGTCACCCCGGATCCGGATCTGGATCCGCCTGATCGTAACTCAAGTCCCCATTCCCTGCAAACCCCGGAACGGCGGGCAGAAATGCCGACAACGCCCTGCGTTGTGGGGGAGTTGTCATCTGGACATGGGGGGCTCCTTCTGATACCTTATCATCCGCGTGGATTTCCGGCCCAGGACCGGATTTCCTGGCCGCGCCTTTGCGGCTCGTTTCGTAATGATACCCCTTCTACCCGGCCGTCGAGGATCAATAGAGATATGTCCGATCTTCAGTCCCGCCTCAGGGAACTCCCACAGGTCAGCGCGCTGTTCGAGGATGATCGCCTCGCGCCGCTGATGACCGGCCGCCGCCGGGGATGGATGACACGTGTCATCCAGGGTGTGGTCGATGATCTCCGGCTGGAATTGAGGCAGGCCGACGGGCCCGTGAAAAGTCGGGCGGATCTCCTGGAGATTTCGGTGCGCCGGATCCTGGCCAGGAATAAAGCCCTCACCCGGAAGTCCTGGACCCGGGTTTTGAACGGCACCGGTGTGGTGGTTCATACCAACCTGGGGCGTTCCTGTCATCCTGTCGAAGCTGCCGAGGCGGCCCGGCAGACCGCCCTCTACAATTCGGATCTCGAATTCGATCTGCCTTCCGGCACGCGTGGTCACCGGGGTCGGGCCGTCGAGGGAAAAGCCGCGCTGCTGGCCGGGGCCGACGATGCCCTGGTGGTCAACAACAACGCGGCGGCTGTCTGGTTGGGCGTGCGCCATCTCAGCAAGGGCGGCCGTGTGGTTCTTTCCCGCGGTGAAGTGGTGGCCATCGGTGGATCCTTCAAGATGCACGAGATCCTCGCGGAAACCGGTTGCACCCTGGTCGAAGTCGGCACGACGAACAGGACGAGCCTGGAAGATTACCGCAAGGCCCTGCAGCCCGGCACCACGGTCCTCAAGGTTCATCGCAGCAATTTTGTTGTCGAGGGATTCACCGAAGACGTGACCCTGGCCGAACTGGCGGACCTTTGCCGATCGGCCGATTGTCCATTGATCTACGACGCCGGCAGCGGAGCCCTGTACCCCTATGAGGAACTGGGTTTGCCTGCGGGGGAGACCCTGCTGGCGGAAGATCTGGCCGCGGGACCTGATCTGGTGACGTGCAGCGGGGACAAATTGCTGGGGGGATGCCAGGCGGGTATCCTGTTCGGCGGGAGGGAAATGATCGCGGGCCTGAGAAACCACCCCATGCGCAGGGCCTTCCGGGTGGACAAGACAACCCTGGCGGCCCTGGACGCGGTTCTGACCCGGTACCTTGTCGCGGAAGACCGTCCCGCCCTGCCGACGTTGGATCAGTTGGCCATGTCCCTGGACCAACTCGAAAAAAAGGCCGACCGACTTTTGAGTGAACTGGTTTCCCTGGCGCCGGCCGGCTGGACCGGAGCGGTGGTACCTGGTCGTTCAAGCGTTGGCGGCGGCTCTTTCTCCACGGCCAGCATCGAGTCCCGGCTGGTGCAATGGAAGGCCGACAAGGCGCAGCTCGAGGGTTGCCACCAGCGGTTGCGGATGGGCGATCCCGCCCTGGTCGGCAGGATGAACCAGGACGGCCTGGCTGTGGACGTGCGAACCATTACTGACGAGGAACTGCCTCTGGTTATCGCGGCTTTCAAGGCCGCCTGGGCCAGCCAACCTTCAGCAGCGGGAGATTGAGGGTCATGGATCAACGACATAATTTTCCGGGTGATTTGCCTGTTATCCCTTCCGGTTTGTCGGGCGGGGAAATCGATCTGGTGCCCGGCGAAGGCTTCTGGGCCAGGATAGAACAGATCGCACTGAAGGGTGAAATGACTCGTGGCCTCGATATGGCCATGCACGGGAAAGCCTCGCCCCGCATCTGGCTTTTTCTCCATCAACCCGGCCGCGGAGAACTCAGTACCGCCATGGCCATGAGTTTCGCCCGCGAACTGGCTTTCCGTGACCAGGCGGTCCTGTTGCTCGATTGCGACGATGGGGACATGGCCCTGACCCGCTGGGCCGGCAGGGTTGAAGCCGAGGGTTGGATCGATCTCGCCAGGTATGGAACTTCCGTGCTGACTTCCGGAGTGCCGATGCCTTTTGTCGGGCGTCGTGGATATCTGCTGGGGGTCGGTTCTTTTGCTCCCACCCATGTGACCAGCGAGGAAATCGATACCCTTCTGACCCGCTTGCGCCGGCAGGGGGACGACCTGCTGTTGGTGGCCCCGGCTGATTCGTTGGGCCTGCTTTGGGCGCCGGGGGCGACCATTCGTATTTTCTGTTGGGACCAGCAGACCCTGTCCGCCGAGGAGGCGGGCACCATCTCCGCGGAATTCGCGGAAGCCGGCTGCCCGTTGACGACGGTGGCCACCTTCCAGGAGACCGGTGCAGCGGGGGCAATGCTGGTGGACGAGATCCTGTCCGAGGACGAGACCTCGCCCCCGACGCAGGAACCCGCCGAGCCTTCCGGTCCGGAAGTTGAAGAACCACCAGTCCAGGAAGAGCCTGGGGATGAACCGGCCGAGGAAGAGCCGGTTGTCGATGAGCCGGTAATGGACGAGTCCGTTGATGAACCTGTTGATGAACCTGTTGATGAACCCGTCGATGAGCCGGACTGGCGGGATCTTCCCCTGGAAGCCGCAGCCGAGTATGAAGAGCCCTCCCCGGCCAGAGAGACGTCTCGTGTGTTCTGGTACGGAGCCGTGGTGGCTCTGGTCCTGATCGCGGTCGTCTCCATCTATTATTTCAAGTTCGTACGGGTGCCATCGGAAGGGCATTTCAAAGAGATCAATGTCGCGACCGAAACCGAATCTCCGGTGTCCTCCAGCGAAGGGGCTTCCACGGAACCAACGGAAATGGATGGCATGCCGCTGACCACGAACGTCGGCGCCGATTCGGTGGCCGTGACTGGCCAGGCCATGGATGACACCCTGGAAACAGTCGCCGTGGCCGAGCCGGTGCGGGAAGCCGCTCCCGATACGGTCGCTGCTGTTGAGATTGCGACCCAAGAAACCGACCAGGTGGTGGAGTTCGATATGAATCCCTACCTCGAACCGGTAGGCGCCAAGGGTTGGGCCATCCACGTGTATTCGGTTTCCAACAGCCCCGGCACCGCCAAAGAGGTAAAGGAATTGGACCGTCGGGGATTCAGGAGCGAGGTCAAGGTTTTTGACCTGGGGGACAAGGGGCGCTGGTTCCGGATCTATCTGGGCAGCTTTGCTTCCAGGTCCGAAGCCAGGCAAGCCATGCCAGCCCTTTTGGAAAAGTTGGGGGAAGACTGGGCGCAGCCTGTAAGGTTTGAGACTTCCGCACCGGAATAAGACAGCTTTAAACACACCAGATTGCAGCGGAAAGGTTTTTCGTGAAACTGAAATCCATTGAATTGCAGGGATTCAAGTCCTTCGTCGACCGCACCCGTTTGGATTTCGACGAGGGAATCACCGCCATCCTGGGCCCCAACGGATGCGGCAAGTCCAACGTCGTGGATGCCGTGCGGTGGGTGCTGGGTGAACAGTCGGCCAAACAGCTTCGCGGTGGCAAGATGGACGACGTGATTTTCAAGGGCACGACCAAACGGCGCCCGGTGGGCATGGCCGAGGTTACCCTGGTTTTCGAGAACGAGGACCGCGGCTTGCCTATCGATTTCAACGAAGTGGCCATCAAACGCAGGGCCACCCGTGACGGCGGCAGTGACTATTTCCTCAACGGGTCGCTCTGCAGGCTCAAGGATCTGCGGGACCTGTTCTACGACAGCGGCGTGAACAATACCTCCTATTCGATCATCGAGGAATCGATGATCAAGCTGATCCTGAACGACAACAACAAGGAGCTGCGCAACCTGCTGGAGGAGGGGTCGGGCATCACCAAGTACAAGGCCCGGCGCAAGGAGACCCAGCGCAAGCTCGACCGCACCCAAAACGATCTGTTGCGTCTGTACGACATCATCGAAGAGATCGGGCGCGAAGTCCGCTCACTCCAGCGGCAGGTGGGCAAGGCGCGGCGCCACCAGAAACTGTTCAAGGAGATTCGCAGCCTCGATTTGCTGGTGGCCAATCGCCGGCACAGCCTGTTGGACAGGCAGGAGACCGAGGCCAGGGAGCATCTGGAGGAATTCCGAACCCAGGCCGAAGCGGGCGTGGGTGAACTGGCTGAACTCCAGGCCAGGATCGAAGCGGCCCGTCCGACCATCGATGAGCGGGAAGCGGAACGCCGCCAACTCGAGGAAGCCCTCCTGGCCTTCGAGGAGGAGTTGCAGGAGACGGAACGCCAGGTCCTGGTGATGGAACATCGCATCGAGGAACACCAGCGCCGCATCGACGACAATGGCCTCAACATCCAGGAAGCCGAAGCCAGGCAGAAGGAAATCGAAGGGCAGATAGGCCGGTTGACCGAACATCTGACCACCATCGGTGATGAGTTGGAGACCTCGGGCCTGCTCCTGGCGGAGAAGGCCGAATCCCTGCAGATCATGGAGGATCGCCTGAGCCGTGATCGGGCGGCCCTGGATGACGCGTCCCATCGCAACCTCGAATACATCGAAAACGACGCCACCAGCCGCAGCCATCTGCGGGAACTCCAGGTCAAGCAGGAGAACCGCCGGGAACGCATGGAGACCCTCGCTACGGCACGGAAACAAATCCTGAAGGAAGGCAGCGAGGCCGAGGCGAACCTGGCGGGGTTGGCCGGAACCCGGGAGGAGGCCGCCGTCCGCAGGTCTCGTCTACTGGAAGAGTTGGCTGCCAGGGAGCGGGATGAAACCCAGCTCGAGGTCGACGGAACGGATCTTCAGGAAAAGGTGGCCGCGCTGGCCGGTCGGCGGGAGGCCGCCCGGTCCACCAGCGACCTGCTCGAAAAGCTCCATAACGAATATGAGGGCTATGGCCAGGGACCCCGGGAGATCCTCAAACGCCACGGCGGCGAAGCCAGGGTGACCGGTGGTCTTGTCGATCAGTTGCAGGTGTCCAAAGAGGATACCGCGGCGCTGGAAATCCTTCTGGCCGAAACCCTGGATGCCGTGGTGGTGGATGGCTGGAGCACGGCCGTCGACCTGGTGCGGGAACTGCGCGAAGATGAAATCGGGCAGGCGAGTTTCCTGTGCGGCAGCGGATTTACCGGAAGTGATGCCGATAACCTGCCCGACTTGCCCGGAGGCCGTCCCGCCGTGGAGGTCATCACCGGACCAGGGGCGGAGATACCGGCCCTGAAGAATCTTCTGGCCCGCACGGTCATCTACGACACGGAC
>Ga0164313_10002113_pt1 | contig 17810 bp, 12 predicted proteins | sample GuaBasSedimGuay4_FD_113735 | JGI IMG/M metagenome (GOLD analysis project Ga0164313, IMG submission 113735) | Subseafloor sediment microbial communities from Guaymas Basin, Gulf of California, Mexico - Guay4, Core 4569-4, 0-3 cm | ecosystem: Environmental > Aquatic > Marine > Hydrothermal vents...
AAATCCCATGTACTTGGGGAAGCCGGGATAGTTGGTTCCATCTTCGCGCACCACGTACAAATAACGGGCACTGTCGAAGAAGACGATTTCCAGTTGACCGTTGTTGTCCAGGTCACCCACACAGGGGTCAACGGAAATACCGGCATTGGCGATGTAGGGGAATCCGGCAACATTGGTGCCATCGTATTTGAGGGCCATCAGACGCTTGATTCCCGAAGCGTCGTTTTTGGTGCCGAAAATAATGTCCTTGGCGCCGTCGCCGTCGAGGTCAGCCAGGGCCGGACCACTGCGCGACCATTCCCACTGGGCTCCATCGCGAACGTAGAACGGACCGATGGTGGAAGGCGTCGCGTCGCCGTCCCTGACTTCGGTGCCATCGGCATGCCAGGCAAAAACAACACCGTTCAGGGTATTTACCACGATTTCGGGTTCGCCATCACCGTCGATGTCGCCCACCGCGGGCGTGGCCCAGTTCCACTGGCTTCCCAGCACGCTGGTCAACGCTTGCGGCCAACCTTCAAGCTCGTTTCCGTCCCGGGTGAATACATGGATGGCCCTGGCCGGGGATGATTGGGAAACGATCATCTCCAGACCGGGATTGCCGTCCAGATTGCCCAGGGTCACCCCGGCAGGTCCAAAAACATAACCGGACGGGTAATCGGTAAACACACCCAGGGTCTGGGAGTCGCCGTCACCGTCCAGAAGCTCCATGCCGTTGTGATGGAAAACGTAAACCTGTTCACTGGCCAGGACGATTTCCTGATCGCCGTCACCGTCGACATCGCCAACCGCCAGATGGCTGCTGGTTTCGTTGGCGAAGGGCACGGGGAACCCGACCAACTCGGCCGGAGCCGTGGATTGAACCACGACATCCGACAATACGCTGGGGACAAAAGAGGAATCGACCGTCGCAACCTTGTAGTAGTAACGCGTCAACTGGTCGAGATTGTCGTCCATATAGTAGGAAGTACCCGCAATGACGTCCTGGTTGACCCTCTGGAAAGGACCGAATTCATTGAGACTCCGGTAGACATTGTAGCCAAACCGTCTGGGAGAAGTGGAAGGATCCCAGCTAAGGGCGATGACATCGGCCCCCAGTGACGTGTCGGTGATGATGTTGGCCGGTGCAACCGGGCGCCAGGGACTGAAGTATTGGCTGAAGACGCGACCGTGGTTGTCCACGAAATCAAAGCGGCTTTCCACCGTTCCCAGGATATTGGAAACCGAAAGGGAATAAACCACGCTGCCGGCCTTGTCGTCCAAAAGATCGAGATTGCTCCAGGTAGCCAGGGAGTCATAGAGAACTATGTTGGGATCATCGGCACGCAGATACCCGGTGATGTTGTCGGCCATTCCCGCCCCGAAATTCTTCAACCGCGCGGTGATGCGGATCCTCTCACCCATATCCAATAAACCGTTGCCGTTGCCATAGGTTTGATCTTCCCACTGCATGGAAACGACTTCCACTTCGGGAGCTTCCACCACCACCGACCACTTCGACAGGAAGGTGTTGGACCCGTCGGCGACATCCAGATCAAAGGTGATATTGGCGGCATCCCTGACATTGGAATGGAATTCCACCACAAATGGACTTTGGGCAACCGTCGATCCACCGGTTCCCACTGCCGGGAACGTGGCGGTGTCCGTCAGGATGCTCACCGTGGTGTCCGCGCAACTCAGTACTCCCGTCAGACCCGACAACCCGGATCCACCGGTTTCCAGGAGGCTGGCCAGAAGAAGGACGGTCTCCCCCGCCTCAACTGTATGATTGCCGTTGCCCAGGCTTCCCCCGGTCCCGTCATCGGTCACGGCCATGGCGGAGAGGGAGGCGTAACCCGCACCGGAAGTGACAGGCACCTGCTGGGTCTGCATGACAAGATTTTCTCCCGTCACGGTCAAGATCGCGTTGCCCGTGGTCACGGGCAGGAAATCCAGGGCGACTTGACCCGCGGCATCGGTCAAGCCGTAGACATGACTCTCGGTGCCCTTGGCCAGACACACCAGAGCATTTTCCACAGGATTTCCGCCCTCGGAAATCGTCAAATTGAGGGACTGGGGACCCAGGTCCAGACCGGAGATGCCCGCCACCGCCACGGGTGCGGGACTACCAGTCCAGATCGGCAAAGTGGGGTCGCCCAACAGGGTATAGTTCTCAAAAGTCCAACGGTCCACATAGTTGGCATCCGTCAGGCCTATGTAGGGAAGGCGGCTGAGGGCGATGAGTTTACCCACCCGCATTTCATTCGTGCAGTAGAGCAGACGGAAAAATTCCTGCTGATAGTTGTTCGAGTTGTTGGGGAAGGCCGCCCTCACCGAACCGACCGAGCAGATGGACCCGCCGTTGGGATTCTGGACGAACCGCTCCATCAGGCAGGAATTGTCAAAGGCGGCGGAGGCGCAGTTCAGGGCATAAATCATGAAAAGGTTGTCACCGTTGGTGAGCTGGTCGGCATCGGTGGTAATGAAATTGGCGTCCGCAACCGACATGTTGAAATAATAGCCGTGCCCGATTTGGTTCACGATACCGTACCGGCCCGAATTGAGGGTGTCGATCAGAGCCGCCCGGGTAAGTTGGGTATCCCAGGGAAACAGGGTATCGGTCTGATACATCCTCATGTATTCCATGTCCGTGCAGGGAACAATGTTGTCGTTGATCTGCTGGTCCGAATACTGGGCACCGTCGAGAATGATGTAGTCGCCCGCGGGGTAATCCGAGGGGAACAGGACTTCGGCCGCGAAGAGGGCGCGATTGGCCCAATCCGCGGTAACATCGGCCGTTTCATAGGAAATGACTTTGTTGACGAATACCGTGGCGGCCGCCGGAGTACTGACCGCGGCACGGCCGATATAGACTTCCTCGGCGAAATCAACGAGGTCGCCCATGCTTCCGGAAATGGAGGGTTGCCCGAAATTCGCGTCCCCGTCCGCGTTCCAGTTGCCGTCCAGACAGGCAAAATAGAGATCCACGGGAATAGTGGTGTAACCGTTGGTGGGATAGAAGGAATTGTCGATGTACCGCGGAGGCAGGATATCGGAATCACCGGCCAGAAGGACGTATTCGATCCCCCACTTCTGATAGGCATCCAGAATATACATCCGCATGGTTTCCTGGATGTCCGCGCCGTTGCGGTAATTGGCCGCGATGAATTCTTTCGTGGCCACGACCGTAGGTAAACCCTGGGACGTTTTGAAATCGGCCAGAATCTGGAACTCGGACGCCATGTCCTCGTTGGTGATGATCAGGTAGGTAACACCGCTGCCTTTGAGGCTGGGGGTCTGATTGGGTTCGAAAGCGGCGGACTTCTCTTCGATCTCCATGCCGTGTTCACGGTAATAACCGGAAATGACTTCCGGATTGGCCACCAGGTCGGCCAGCATGCTGGCGTTTTCCTCGGCTTCGCCGGAAACCAGTCGCTGCCTGACGGCAATATCCCGCGGATCAGCAGCCTTGCCGGTATCCAGACGAACGGCAAAACGGTCGAGGAATTCCAGTTCCACACCGTTTGCGGTCTGGATCTCCCGGATGGGGTAAACGCTCACGGTGACCAGACGATATCCACGCCAGACATGGTTGCCCGAATAGTCACCCCAGGAGGAAGGAAATACGGGTCCCTCGCGGTTCATGGTTGTGTAGGTGACCATGTCCCCTGAATCGGAGTAATGGGGAGATGCCAGAGCCAGGGGATTCTTGGGGTACTCCCGATGGGTCTCCAGGGGTTCTATCCACAACCGCTCAACCGGAGTGTCGATCGGCACCAGAAGAACCAGATCGCGGACAGGCAGTTGCGGCAGGCCCGGTTCATCCAGGCGACGGGTCCCGTCCAGTACAGGATATTGGACGCCCTGCGGATCAGCTTCCCACCTGAGGTCGTCAACGCGAAATCCACCTTCGTGGAGGACTTCACCACCCGCGGCGGCTGCGTTACCCGGCACCCACAAAAGTGAACCGGAAAGACACAGGGAAAAAACCAAAAAGAGGGAAACAGAACTAAATGCACGGAAAGTCGAACGAAGAGGGCGAACTCCGAAAACAGACATGCGGGCCTCCAGATCGGTCGGCAATGCAAAGGGGCTATTCCCCGCGTTACCGGCGATTACACAAATGTTGGCGAGGATCTGAACAGCTCTCTACCATCTGAACCGACTGAACCTCAGGGTCATGATCTAAGATGCCGAATCTCTCCCCTGGTCCGTGGAATTCCGAAGAATTTGCACCCGGGGAATTGTTGCACGTTAGCTTTGGCTGTCTGAGAGACCTCCCAAAAAGCTCCTGGTGTGACCCTGAAACTGTAAACGCGTTGGAAAGTGCGCTTATGAATTAGGCTTTGAATAACCGCACGCTCACGCCGCGGAATCAAGAAATAACTATACCACAAACCTTCGTATTGGTCAATGCCACAAAACGGATCCCCATTGGCATGAAATTGACTTAATCCTGCCAATTTCCCTTTGTTTGGACAAACCATCACCGGGGAAGTTTTGATTTCATAAACGATAAAAGGTTGTCACGGAATAAGATCAAGGTTGGTACCAGCGGGCAGGGACACCAAAACCGGTTGTCTGGACGTGTGCTCATCACCTCGGGCGGCAGCGGCCCTGACAAGAGCCACGGTGGGAATAGCCAGGATCCTCGTACTGTGGGTCGCGTTACGGACAATGACCAACCCGCCTTTGACCCTCCAACTGGTGCCGGAGAGATAAAGTTGGGCGATTTCATGATCCGTCAGAAACACCGGGGAATCGGCCCGGTCGCCCGCCACGAGATCCAGATAACCGTCCAGGGACGCCAGGCCGGTTTCCACGACGGACGCCTCGGTGTGGGCGAAATTAATCCGATGGCTTTCCACGATAGCCGGCTGGCCGGAAGCCCAGGCCCGGCGGGTTTCGGCTGCGCAACGAAGCACCACGGCCCCGGGATCCGGGGCTTGAGCAGGTTCCAAACGGCAGTTTCGCTCCAGGTAGGTGCGTTCCGGGTGGCGCCAACGGTCCCAATGGCGTCCGATGAATTTCCTGAGACGGCCGGATTTCCCCGATCCCCAATCGGTATTGATTTGTTCCCTTTTGGCCTGAATCACCCGCAAATTCCGACTGCTCCACAATTTTTCAATTCTGGCGTTCCAGTGGTAGTCCGGAGCAATGACGGATTGGACCTTCCTGCCGAAGAGCGCTTCGAAACCAGCCAGGGAACTGTCCAGTTCGTTTTGGAGAACCCCCAGGTTTCGCCAGTCCCCCAGTTCCCGGGCGCGTTCGCTTCCCGGAAACAGCATGATGTTCCGGCCGGTAACCGTCAGGGCTAATTCGCCGTCGAGAGCGCCCTCTTTTCTTCTGTCGGGATCATAATGCCAGGTTGCGTGGAATTCGGGGCTCCAGGTTCCGCCTTCGATCCCCTCGGCAACAACTTTCCAAAGGCCGGGCCGATGATATCCCGGAGGAAGATCCGGCAGGTCATGCCTGACCCACCGGTCGCCCTCATGGGAAAGGGAGGACATAACGTAGTTGGGTTGAAGCACGGCCGGGTGTCCATCCCGCCCGGTGTGGGAGGCCAGAACCCGATTGAGACGGCCCACCATGCTGCTGTCCTCAAGGGTCGACAGCCAATAAACCTCGGGAAAATTTCCGGGATCCAAAGCCCTGCGATCCAGATCCCGCCAGGAATCGCCCCGCGGCACAAAACCGGCCAGTCCCCAATCATCACTTTCGATGGCAATTGCCCGCACCGAACGCCAGGCAACGGCACTTCTGGGACCGCCGAACAGAAAAGAGCCCGCTACCAACCCGCAGGCGACAATGCCCAACGCCACCATCATTTTACCGGTCTGTTTCAACTGGCTGCCCCTTCCTTTGCCGTGGTGGCCCGCGCCCACCAGAAATGCCCGGGATCAAGGCCGTCCCGGGCAATGCTTCGTGCCAAGCTTCCCGGATCACCGTCAGCCTCGAGGTCCGGTCCCAGCATCTCCAGAACGGGTTCTGACGCAATGGTCTGCCCGTTGCGAACCAGACCAAATTCCCAGAAAGCTTTTCCCTGGAATGAGGAACTTTGGGCCCGAAATTCCTCCAGAGGAATCAGGTGGCCCCTGGATTCCGGCAACAGACGGGCAAGGAATACCTGAAGATCACGGTAGTTGGCCTCACCGGCGGAGGTGGAACCCGGTTCATCCTCGAAAATGAACAACGCTCCTTCGGGTTTCAACAAATCCAGCCATCGGCCCAGGAAGGAAAAATCGGACAAGGCGGGCACCATATGCCTCAGAAGGTTCGGCACCACCAGCAGGTCCAGCGATGCGGGGACCACCGGGGGGCAAGCAGCTTCCCCGACGACGTGGGCGACGGTCCCGAATTCAGGGGAAACCCGGTCCAGGCCCCAGCAGGGAACGCCCAGATCGGACAGGACATCGTGGAAACGCCCGTCCCCACAACCGAATTCCATAATCTGCGAACTTGGGAAATCCAGCTTGCTGCAGAAATCAGTGAAGATCTTTGGCAGGGGAGTGAATGACATCCGGACCTTCCTCCACCACCGTTTCATTTCCCGAGGTTCCCTCCCGGACAATGCTCTTGGCCCGGTCCACTTTGGCCCTTTCGACCTGGAGGTCGATGATGTCGGCCACATTCTGCCCCACCTGTCCGGCCAACTTGTCCAACCGGTCGTCAAAACCCAGGGCATAGAAAAGCTCGGTAAACAGATCCAGGCCGTGCTTCCGGTTTTGCAGGTGTCGCAAAGCACCCAGTTGACCGGCCCACATCCAGAGGCCCATGGCGGGCAGGCCCAGCCAGGCCTTGCCCAAAAAGTCGCTCAGGGCAAACAGGGTGGTCCCGATGGTTACCAGCAGCAGACAGGCAACCGCGCTTGCCGGTGAAAATCCCAGGCGCAGCAACCGGTGGTGAAGGTGGAAATCATCCGCCAGAAAGATCGAGGAACGCCGGCGGTAGCGGCGTACGATGGTGGTGCCGGTGTCCCAAATGGGAACGATCATGGGCGCAATCATTACCGGGAGACTGATGGGAACCTTCTGGCTCAGATTCAGAAGCAGGCTGGCCAGAACCAGGCCCATCCACATGCTGCCCGAATCACCCAGAAAAATTTTTCGCTTGCTGATGTTCCAGTAGAAGAAGGCCACGGTCGCGCCACACAGGGTGGCTGCGAACAGGGTGGAAAACATTTCGCCGACGGCCAGGGAAATCACCATCAGGGCGATGGAGGCCACTATGCTGATGCCGCTGGCCAACCCGTCGAGACCATCGATCAGATTCATGGAATTGATGAAGCCCAGATACCAGAAAAGGGTAAAGGGCCATGCCCAGCCCCCCAGTTCAATGGACCCCAGGATGGGCAGATACACCGTATCCAGACGTTGCCCGAACAGCATCAGTCCGACAATGACGACAAGCTGGCCATAGAGCTTTTTCTCGGCGTGGATGCCAAAGCGGTCGTCGCCGACACCGAGGGCGAGAATGCAGACGCCCGCACCGATCAGGATGCTCAACCACGACCAGGGCAGCGCTGTGCGTAAAATTACATTTTCCAGGAAAAACAAAGCACAGAAGAAGGAAATGAAGATGGCCATGCCACCGGTTCGGGGCACGGGTTCACGGTGGGGACGTCGGTATCCGGGGTGATCGACGATGTCCGTCAGAAAACCCAGATTCCTGAAATGGGGCTGGACCAGCCACGACATTAGGAACGCCGCGGTAAATCCAAGTGCAGCAACAATCCCCAGGTCCACGATTCCTCCTTGAAGTATCCCTGATTCCCTATGGCTACTATTTATTCACAGAAGCAAATTACAGTATCAGCCTCCGGTGGGCAATCCTTTTTTATTTTGTTCAATATCAAGCAATTTGCGGTAAACGGCAACAGTTGACTCCGCCGTTCGGGCCCAGGTCAATTCCCTGACCCGGGCAAATCCCCCTGCGATCAATTTAATTCGCAAATCATTATCACTGGCCAAACAAGCTAAACCGGCAGCTATATCAGCAGATTTTTCCGGATCGACCAGGAGAGCGTTACCCCCGGAAATCTCGGCGGTTCCACTCCGGTCCGATGTCAGGACCGGCAGGCCTGCCGCCATGGCCTCGAGTACCGGCAGCCCGAACCCTTCATCCAGTGATGGAAAAGCGAGGGCCAGCGCACCGCAATAGTATTCCCACAAATCGTCGAGATCACAGTAATCCACCACCCTCAACCGCCCTCGGGAGGTCAGGTCGGCCATCCTCTTCCTTAACCGCGAATCCTTCCAACCCTTTCCTCCGACAAGGACCAGGTCGGGAACGGTTTCGGCAGGCATGCCCTGGACAAGGTCGCCGGACAGAAAGATTTCATAGGCTTCCAGCAGACGGGGCAGGTTTTTCCGGGGTTCAAGGGTTCCGACAAAAAGGAAATATGGCCGCACAGCCTGTTCATGGTGAACTGAATTTGGGCGGGAACGGTTCAGGACCCATCTGGGAGTTCCGTGCAAAGTCACATGAATTTTTTTGGACACGTGCGGAAAAAATTCCGCCGTTCGCGAGGCGGTGGACCGGCTGTTGGCCACGATGGCGTCCACCCTGGCCAGACTGCGGGGCACCAGAAACCTGTAATAACTGAGACGCGGTTCCCCGATCGTTTCCGGATATATCCGCCAGGAAAGATCATGAACCGTAGCCACCTGCGGGAGGGGACACCACAACGGCGCCAGGAACTGCATACAGTGCAGAAGATCCCCACCCAGTCTTTTCACCAGCCTCGGAAGCTGAAACTGCGTGAACACCGCCTTCCTGAACACACCACCGCCTGCCCGGGGACAGACGACAACCTGCCAACCTGGCCTCCCCTCAAGTTCGGTGAACATTTCAGGATCCGCAGCAAGGACCGAAAAATCCATTCCCCGGTCCTGTTCGGACAGGGCAACGCAAAGGTCGTGGATTCCCCGACCCGTCCCGGCGGGGGACGGCCCTACCTGAAGGGCTTCCAGGATAATGTGAGGTCGGCGGATCATGATTCCGTTTCTCCGGGCCCGGATGATTGCGGCTGGCCGTTTTGGAATTCCGCGTCGGTCAAAAGGGCCATCATCAATCCCAGCGATATCCAGATATGCGGCAGGTTGTACTGGGAAAATGTCAGTAGTTGCAACCAGATACCAACTCCGGAAAGGGCCCCTGCCATCAGGAGGCGTCCCTGGAAAAGAACGCTGACCCCGGAATCGGTTCCGGACATGAACAAATCCATCCAGCGCCGGCTTATCCCCTTGACCAGCCCGCCTCCCCAACCGAGAAAAACGGCAAATCCCACCAAGCCCGTCTCACAAAGGACAAGGAGGGGGAAATTATTAACCACCGGCCAGGTGAACTGGCTTTGTAGGCCCAAAGGGTCAACCAGGACCGGAAAATGCCACCCGAATTGACCCCAACCGATTCCCAGGACCGGGCTCAGCAAAAAAGCGCGCCATGCGGCCTGCATACTGTAAAGGCGGGTCAGGTTGGACCAGTCGTGGCTGCTGAAGGTCTGGATCAGGCGGCGAAAAGGGAACAGCACGCCTTCCCAGCCGAGGGCAAGGCCCACCAATGGTACGGCCACCAGCAGGAGCATCAAACCGGCGGCCACCGCCTTGGCCTTCCGAGGTTCAAAACCGAGAAAAAGGTGACGAGCTTCACCCCGGAGACTGGAGATCATTGCCAGCGCCAATACCACTTGTCCCAGGAAACCGAGCCAGGCGCCGCGGGACCAGGTGGCCAGCAGAAGCAACAGCAGCGCACCGCCCAGAAGACGTCTGGTTCCGGCCGACCAAATTGGCACCAGGATCAGCGGCCACAGGAAAAGAAGGTAATTGCCCAGGTACAAGGGTTCGCAAATCGTCCCCCGCAAACGGGGCACGTGACGAAATGAATCACCCAGATAAAGTTCACCAGACCCCGAAAGAATGGATGGGTTGGAAGTGAAGACTCCGTCCAGCCAAGCGTAACCTGCCAGCGGATGGAAATAATCCATACCCTGGAAAAGACTGTAGACGACTTGCAGCCCGCCACCGAGCAACAGCAGCTTGACCGTCCACCGCCAGCGGTCGGCACCGCGTGTCCACATAGCCGGCCACAGGGCAAAAACGGCCATGACACCCAGTTGCACCACTTGTTTCAGGAAACGCCCCAGGGTTGTACTGATCGGTTCGGAAGCGGGGGCCAACCACAGCCCGGCAAGGGATAAAAATATGCTGACCAGAACGGCGACGGTCCCCCAAAGCCACCAACGGCGCAACCCGGAAGCCAGGGGATTCGGGGAATCGGTCCATCGGTTTCCCTGCTGCAAAAGAAGAACAATTCGACACAAAACCGCCGCGGCTAGAAACGCCCAGGAGGGTTGAAGCCCCCCACCCCAATCCCTTCCGGTGATAAGTTTCAGGACCCCCACCCCCGCCCACGGAAGCGTCACCAATGCCGCCCCGTAAAAGCCGGTTGCACAACGGGACAGCATCACAAACCCGGCCTCTGGTTGGATTTGATTCTGGCGCGCCGCAACAGGACGATGATCATGAGGGTCATGCCCGCCATCAGGAGTAGTCCCGACCGGAAATCCCCGGACCGGGTATCGGACCTGCGGTACCGGATCATGGCGCCACGGATTTCCAACTCCCCTCCGGTGACCTGCAATTCCAGAAAGCCGTCGGTCAGGACCACCGGTTCGGATACGGGGAAAATTCCATCCCTGAAAACCAGCTGTCCGCTGGACCCGGAGCCCGCGAGAGATTCGGCGCACCGGAGCCCGAGGTCCCGCCTGCCGAAATCCTCGACCAGAAGGGAATCCGGAACGGTCAGACGGCCTTCAGGCCATATCAACGACCGGAACCCGGGACCGGGTCCTTCCTCCCACACGAAACCGGAAGCAGAATCCCGCGCTGCTTCAATAACGACATAACCAGATTCCCCCAGACCATGGTTTGATTCCATTTGCGCCCGAGCAATCCCACAGGAAAGAAATACGCCCAGGCAGACCGATACACACCACCGGACATTTGTCCGGAGTTTCAAGTTCTTTCCCTGAATCAAGGTCATCATTTGGTCAGGCCCGCAATCATGGCCACCGCCACGCGGCGCCACAGGGAGTCGGCCCCCTCCCCTCCCGGAAAATTGGCGGCCAGATTGTCCGGGCCGATAACCTGATGGATCCCCACGGAAATCCCAGCGCACGCCTTTTGGGCCAATTCCACGATGGGGGCCAGATTCCCGGAATCATAAAGAAGAGCGGAGACACTGCGGATTTCCTCGAGCCAACCGGGCTGGCCTGCGGATGACCACGCATTGGGGAAAAGCATGATTTCGATGCGGCTTGGCTTGATCACCTCGGCCAGTCTTCCCAGCAAATAGTTCGGCCCCAGGCGAACCGCTTCATCCTCCTGCAGGCACCAGACCAGACCGCCGGAACAGGTTACCGGAAGCAATCCGGACGACCTTGCCGAGGCGAGTGATTCCAGGTGAGACATTTCCATTCGGCCCACACACCCCAGGTGATTCCAGTGGATTTCCCTGGTTTGCTCCGCGGGAATGGTACCCTGGGAAACGAGAGATTTTGGGCCACCGGTTTCCGGGGCGACGGTCCAGGTGTTCCGATCCCCTCCTTCCGCATCCGCAAAGACCCTCGGATTGCCGTTCTCACGCGGGATATAGGTACCGGCCGACCAGCGGATCCGTCTGTCTTCCGCGAGGGCGGCCGGTCCGGGGGAACCCAGAGCCAACCCGGCCGCGGCAAAAGCCGAAATGGCCGCGCCGCCCGGTGCGGCCACGGCGCATTGACAAATATCCGGGACGGATTCCCGCGCACCTGCGGTGGGCCTTTCCTCGAGGAAAAGATGGGCTATGGATGATATGTGGTGGGGCCGTCTTGGAACGGCCCCGGAATCGATTTGCGCCATGTCAGTCTATTCTCCGGACAGACCTCTTCGGACTGTCATGCTGGCCCCCACCCGGAAAGGGTTCCCGCCATCGGGGCAAAAAACCGTTCAGGTGACGACTACCAAGCTGTTGGCTCCGCCGAATTCATTGGCCACCGTACGGCTGTTATGGGGATCCGGAAGCCAGGAGCCGTCCACAATAAAGCGATACTCGTGCTGGCCGCGCTCCAGATCCAGGTGGCATTCCCACATGCCGTCCTCGCGCTTGTTCAGAGGAAGTCCTTTGGACGACCAGTCACAGAACGAGCCGGTGATCCTCACCGTCCGGGCCCGGGAGAAATCAGCTTCGAAACGAACTCCCGACTGGGATACGGCCGGCCCGTGCAACAGGGCGGACCAGTGGTCCAGGGCCACTACCTCCAGGGAGACTTCCTGCTCGAGCAGTTCCCGGGCGAGTTGCCGGAAGTCATAGGATGCGCGGGATTCGGGATCCAGTTTGGCCACCGAAATACCCAATCCTGCAGCTTCCTTGATCTTCACCGTATGGTGCACAACCGAATCCAGGAGTTCGCTGGCGTACAACTCCTCCAGTTCCTCCATGATCTTCCTGACAAAACGGGGACGGGTGTCGAAATTCGACATCAGAATGTGGGGAACGACGTCATGGCCCTTCTTTTCCCGCAGAATCGAAAGGGTTTCCCTCATCTTGCGGACCGCCTGCAGACTGTATCCGCTGGGATCCACGGGAATGATCACCTCGCCGCAGGCCAGAAGGGCGTTGAAGGTAAGCAGACTCACGCTGGGAGGGCAATCGATCAGGATGTAATCGTAAGGCAGAGCGCTGCGACGGAGGTTGTTCCGCAGGCGCATTTCCTTTTCCTTTTCCCGGGCCAGGGTCATTTCCACACCGCTGAGTTCGATGCCCGCGGGAACCAGATGAAAGCCGGGACCGACTTCCACAAATGCATCCTCTACCAGGATGTCGGATGTCAGGAAAAGATCATAGGTGCTGAGGGTGAAATCACGTTCGTGGAAACCACAGGCCAGGGTGGCATGCCCTTGGGGGTCGCAGTCGATCAGAAGGACTTTTTTCTCGAGTTGGGCCAGAGTTGAGGCAAGGTTGGTGGCGGTGGTGGTTTTTCCGCATCCGCCTTTCTGGTTGGCCAGAGCAACGACTCTCATATCGAATCCTTTCGATTATGAATCGTAGAGCGCAACCTCCCGGAAATGAATCCGTCCGGGATATTGTGTTTTTCCTCTATCCTTAAGGCCCGCGGCCCCCCACTCCGCCGGCTATTGTCCTGAGAGTACGGGCAGAAGATGGCCTGTCAACAGGTTTCACAGGAATCTACCCCTTGGCGGGGATCCCCCACAGAAGGTAAAAAAGGACTCCGACCACCATCCCCCCAACCACTTCTCCCCAGGTGTGGCCCACCAACTCCCGCAGGCGGGATCCGGGAACCTTTTCACCGGCCAGGGCGCTGTCCATCAAATCATTGAGGACCTCAGCCTGTTTACCGATTTCCTGACGCAGACCGGTAGCTTCGAATATAACAAACAGGCCGAACACCAAAACCAGGCTGAACAGGGAGGAATCGAACCCCTCGGCGCTGCCGACGGCCAGGGTCAAAGTGGTCACGGTGGAAGTATGAGAACTGGGCATGCCCCCGTTGGAGAAGAACAGGCCCGGGCGGAACCGCCGCTTGAGGACCAGTTCGATGATGATTTTGGAGGCCTGAGCAGTGAGGCCGCTGATCAAAGCCAGAATCCCGAGATTGATCATCAGCCGCCGACCTCTTTCCTGCGGATCCGACCGCCGTTAGTAGGCACCCACACTAGCAGAAAACACCTTCAAATCAACGTGCAACTTGAGAATTACTCCATCTTCTACCACTTTATGGAATTGTTAAGAGATGCCGGGGACCTGACGGCCCCGAACGGGGTCAGTTTCCCTGCGGTCCCGCCACCCTTCTAAGGATGTCGAAAATGTTCAAGTTTCTGCGTTCCCAGGCCAAAGTATTCTACTGGGTGATAGCCGCCACTTTCATCCTGTTCCTCTTTCTGGGCGGGATGACCGGCCGTGGCTGTCAGGCTCCCGGATCAAAACAATTTGAGGCCGGAGTGATCGGCACCGTGAACGGAGCCCAGATTAGCGCTCAGCAATACGATTACGCCGTTCGCCAGCAGAGAGCCCAGATGAGGCAGCAGGCCCAGGGCAGGGAACTCAACGCCAACCAGTTCGCTGCGGCCGACCAGCAGGCATGGGATTCCCTGATCCAGGCATCCATCTTCGCCGAAGCAATCGATGAAATGGGCATCACCGTTTCCGACGAAGAGGTTCTTTCGGTATTCGAAAACAGTCCTCCGCCGGAACTGCTGGCCCAGTACCGGGATGAAAATGGAAATGTCGACATCAACCGCTATTACGCCGACCTGCAAAATCCCGAGGTCGACTGGTCCCAACAGGAGGCCTACATCCGGGCCATGCTGCCCTGGCAGAAACTGACCGAAACGGTGGCGGCCGGGGCCGTGGTATCCGATGAAGAGGTCCGGGAAGAATACATCCGCCAAACCGGCAAGGCGGTGGCGGAATACATTGGTGTCCTTTACATGGACCTAGAAGGTGAATTCGAACCCACCGAGGATGAAATCAACGCCTGGTACATGGCACATCAGGATGACTATCAGGCTCCCGAAAAGGCCTCGTGCCTGGTGGTTAAATTCGCCAAGGAGCCCAGCGTCCAGGACAACCAGGAAGTCCTGGATTTCCTTTTGGAAATCCGTGAGGAAATTCTTTCGGGAACCAGGACCTTCGAAGAAGCCGCCAGCGAGTACAGCGAAGACGCCTCCACCGCCACCGGCGGTGGCGACCTGGGCACCTTCGACCGCTCCCGCATGGTTGCCGCTTTCACCGAAGTGGCCTTCAATCTGCCGGTTGGCGAACTGAGCGAACCGGTCAAGACCAAGTTCGGCTACCACATCATCGAGGTAACGGACCAGTCCATTGACCAGGAAACCGGTGAGGTCTACGAAATCACCGCCAGGCACATCCTGGCCAAAGTCACGCCCGGGCCGGACACCCTGGACCTGCTGCGGGACTCCGCGGATGATTTCCGCAGCCGTGTGGACGGAACAACTTTCGCCTCCACCGCAGAAGCCGAAGCACATGACTTGATGGCCCCTCCGGAATTCGTCAAAGGCCGGGACATTCCCGGACTGGCCCTTTCCGTTGCCGGGTCCAATTGGGTTTTCGCGGCCTCGACCGGCCAGGTGAGCCGCCTGTATGAAAATCGGGACAACATCTATGTCGTTCTGGCAGGAGAAAAAACGCCCGCCGGCCTGGCACCTCTCGAAGAAGTCACCAGCCGTGTGTCCCTGGCCGTAAAGAAGGATCATCAGCTTGAGGCCGCCAGGGCCAAACTCAGCCCTGCCGTCGGGGAAATCCAGATGGGCCGGACCATGGCTGAAGTGGCTGCAGCCGGTGAGTTCCTCCATGCGGTAACGGACACTTTCACCGTCAACGGCAACGTCCAGAATGTCGGCTACGGAACGGAATTCAACAAGGCTGCCATCGACGGCACCGTGGGAACACTCATTCCCGAGGTGGAAACCCTGCGGGGGATTTTTGCCCTGACTCCCCTATGGATCGCCCCCTTCGACCAGGCGGATTTCGAATTGCGCAGGCCGGGAATCCAGGGTGCCCTGTTGTCCCGGGCCCAGAACGTGGCGGTCGAGGAATGGTACACCGCCCGTCTGGAAGAGGCTGAAATCGTTGACCTTCGCTACTATCAGCCGTAGTCCGGAGTTATTTCACGCACTGTGGTCTCGAAATAAAAGAGCCCGGAACCAAATGGTTTCGGGCTCTTTTTGTGCGTCATTGCAGGCCTGAAAAATCAACCGTCCCCAAAGGGATTGAGAGGCTTTTTATTCCGGAATTCCTTGAGGTCCTCCCCCATCTGATCCAGTTTCTTCTGCTGCTGTTCCGCGTGTTCACCCGAATCGAAAAGCTTGGACATCTTTTCAGCTTCCTCGGATTTGCGCCGGTCGAATTCGCGCAGATCCTCGGATATTTCAGGTCCTCCCTTTTCCGGAAATTCCTCGATGACAGAATGGTCCCTGATTTCCGCATGCGTTTCATAAGCGCTCTTGACCAGGGCAACAGCCCCCTGATCCTCCAGGAAAGCCAAGTGCAGCCTTACCGAACCGCCTGCTTGCTGCAACAGTTCCGCCAGCTCTTCGGGAGTAGGCGCCCTGCCTGTCAGGTGGACCAGAACCCTGATCCCGGCCAACAGCAGGTGAGCTTCGTCCCTGGTCAGATTTATCATTTTCCGGTCTCCGATCCGCGCCGGTGAGGCGATTCCGTCATTTGTTAACCATCATTTTCCGTATTCTCGCCACCCGATGATCCTCGCCCGATTTCAAGGCGTGGTCAAGAGCCTTCGGCAAATCGGCCAACCGGTGTTCATACAGAATGGCCGCTTCCCGGTGGAGCCAGGCTGCTTCGATTCCCGCAGCCAGACCACCCGTTATGATTTCCTCAACCAAAGCCCAATCTCCCCCCCTTTTCAGAACCCGCACCGCATCTCCCAAAAAACGCGCATTTCCCAGGCCCCCGCCGTTTTGTCGGGGAGCCTTGGCCGCCGCGGATTTCAGACAGGCTATGGACAGGTCGGTGTCGCGGCGCCTTTCGCAGATCCGGCCCAGGGCCCACCCATCCAACCAGTTCATTTCAGACGCTGGATTGGAACCGGGATCCACCAGACGCGCGGCCTCGATCACCCGTAGAAAAAGCGAGCCCATTCCCAACATGTCCCTGTGGTTGTGGATCAGGACACTGGGCAGAAGACCCGGCCGTCCGGTAGCCAGAAAATCGAACCATGTCTGGGGAATGCGGGAGCCTTCGATGTCGTCTACGTCCCTTTCCAGGCGGCATATTTCCTTTTCAAGGGTCTGCTGCCGGCAATTATCAAGGCGATTACCCCACAGGCGCCGGGACGGAACCAGGAGATCCCACCCCACCAGGGAACCGAAGGGGTCTTCCAGACGATTCAACCGCGCCCGTGTTCGCATCAAGGGCAGGTCGTAGGAAGCCCCGTTGAAGGTAACTACCATCTGGAATGCCGCCGCGAGATCCGCCAATTCACCGAGCAGGGCGGCCTCGTGTCCCGGGTCGGAAAGAAAGTATTGTCGGGTATGCAGACCGTCGGCCACCCACCAGGATACGCCCACGAGAAAGGGGATGGTTCCGGTGCCTCCCGCAAGGCCGGTGGTTTCGGTGTCCATGAACAGGATTTTTCCGGGATCGGGCGCGGACTCCGGCAGGCTGGAAAAAAACTCCAGCAAACTGGGAAAGGGAAGTTCAGGAACAGGCAGGGTGTCGAAATGGGACCGGGTCCAAAACGTGCCTCGGGAACCGGATTGTTCTTCCAGCCCGATATTCCGGAGGGTTTCCATAGGGTCGGCGGAAACCGCCGTGTCCGCGCCGACCGCGGAATGGGGATCGGGCCGGCGGGAAAGCCGGTCCAACTGGGCCAGTCTCTTTTTGAGGTCCATGGTCAAGCCTCGCCGGCGGCCTGCCTTGTTTGCCCCAGCAGCCACCGGGCGCCCTGGCTGGACGTTGTGCCGGATTCGACCGCGGGGCCAACGCAGGACGGGCAACCCTGCTCGCAGGGGCACTGCGAAAGATGCCTTCCGGCGGCAAGGCAGATTTCTTCGAACTGCTCGAAAATTCTTCGCGCGTATCCGACTCCCCCGGGAAAAGCATCATAAAGATAGAGCGTGGGGTTCCCGGTAAATGGAGACCGGACCATGGCGGTGGCATGAAGGTCTGCCGGATCGGCCATGATGAACAGCGGAGCCACGCGTCCGAGCAGATGGGCCACTCCCTTGAGGGCGTCTCCGAGGTCAAGCCCCTCGGCCGCCATGGCCGTGCCCAGGTCCGCGGGCAGTTCC
>Ga0164313_10002114_pt1 | contig 17810 bp, 22 predicted proteins | sample GuaBasSedimGuay4_FD_113735 | JGI IMG/M metagenome (GOLD analysis project Ga0164313, IMG submission 113735) | Subseafloor sediment microbial communities from Guaymas Basin, Gulf of California, Mexico - Guay4, Core 4569-4, 0-3 cm | ecosystem: Environmental > Aquatic > Marine > Hydrothermal vents...
TAATTACTTCGGTAAAAGAACCTAAATTGAATGATATTTATCTCGACAAACTAATAACTCTATTCAATTCAAAGAATGTAGAACCAATAATAATATTCACAAAGATAGATTTAGATCCATCAGGTGAAAGTAATGCATTAATTGATGAATATTCAGAACTTGGATTTAAAGTTTTCAAGTCATCAATGGACAATCCTGTTACACTCAAAGAATTAGAACCAATCATAGCTAATTCATTCGTTGTTATAACTGGTCAAACTGGAGCAGGTAAGTCAACGTTATTGAACTTGCTTAATCCTTCATTAAACCTTAAAACGGCAGAGATATCTAAAGCTCTTGGTAGAGGAAAACATACTACTAGACACTCAGAAGCCCATAAATTCTTTGGCGACACATACATTGTCGATACACCAGGGTTCTCTTCATTAGAAATAGAACTTGAACCACTTGTAATTGCACAAAATTTCTTAAATTTCAGCAAATACATTGGAAAATGTAGATTCAATGATTGTATTCATCTTGATGAAGCTGGCTGTGCCATGAAACTGACACCACCTTCAGATAGAAGGATTGAGTCATACAAACATCTCCTAAATGGTGTAAAATAAATTTGTACAAGAAAGTAATGCATTTGCATTCACCTACGAACCTTTATTGAGTGAGTAGCGTATTGGTTAACATTAAATTTTTCATAATTTTAATGTTCTTTACGAAAGGTGGACGCTTATGCGCCACCTTTTCTTGTAATAAACACAATTAATAAAACAGGAGGCTTCATATAGCTATCAAGATTAAAAAGAGATACCAAGGTAGACAGAGAGATACATTCTCAGCAGTTAAAAACAATGAAATCAGAGCAAAAGAAATGCTTGTCATTGATGAAAACGGTGAAAAACTAGGTATTTTATCCAAAGCAGACGCAATAGCGAAAGCGGAAGAGGCAGAATTAGATTTAGTTCTAATCGTTGAAAAAGCCAATCCGCCAGTTGCTAAAATAGTCGACTTCGGAAAATATAGATTCGAAAAAAAGAAAGCTGAACAAGCTGCCAAAAAGAGTCAAAAGAACACACAACAAAAAGAGGTCAGGTTAAATGCTAAGACTGGAACACACGACTTACAAACAAAAGCCAAAAAAGCAATAGAGTTTTTAGGTAAAGGTCACAAAGTGAAAGTCTCGCTTCAATTCAGATATTTTGAATTACAAAACCAAGATCAAGGAAAAGCTACAATGACAACATTCTTAGAAATGTTAGAAGACGCAGCGGTGATTGAAAAACCACCAAGATTAAACAATAGATTCTACGACGCATATCTTGCGCCGAAGAAATAAAGGAAAAAAAATTATGCCAAAAATGAAAACAAAATCTTCAGTAACAAAAAGACTTAGAAGAACAAATTCAGGTAAACTAAAAAGAAAGAATGCAGCGACATCTCACCTTTTTGGTAACAAATCAACAAAACAGAAAAGACAAAATAGACATCACAGAATACTAACTAAAGGTGATGCTAAAAGATATAAGGATATTATTTAAGGGTAAATTATGGCAAGAGCACAGAATTCAGCACCAAAGAGAAATAGACATAGAAAAGTCATCAAACAAGCTAAAGGTTATTTTGGTCACAAACACGTCGGTTTCAAAACAGCAAATGAAGCTGTTACAAAAGCAAATCAATATGCTTACAGAGATAGAAAAAATAGAAAAAGAAACTTTAGAAGACTTTGAATTACAAGAATCTCTGCAGGTACAAAAGCGAATGGAATGACATATTCAACATTCATCAATGGTTTAAATAAAGCAAACATCGAGATAAACAGAAAAATGTTAGCCGACATCGCATTAAACCAACCAGAACAATTCACAGTATTAGTTGAAGAAGCAAAAGCTGCACTAAAGAACTAAGGAATTAAATGACAATTTCAGCATCTTTAAAAAAGGATATTAAAAACCTTTCAAACTTAAATGGTGTCTCTTCGAGAGAAGAGAATATTTCAAAATACATCAAGAACTCTTTAAAGGGAACTTCATTCAAATTTGAATATGACAATTTAGGTTCAATAGCAGTAATTAAAAAATCAGCTAAAAAAGACGCACCAACAATCATGTTGGCAGCACACATGGATGAGATTGGTTTCATGGTCACAAAGATCGAGAAAACTGGTTACATTAAATTTACACCAATTGGTGGATGATGAGGACACGTTGTCTTAGGACAAAAATTCATTATCACTACCGAAAAGGGTAAAGAGTACACTGGAGTAGTTGGTTCTACACCACCACATATCATGGAATATGCACAAACAAAAGCAGTTGTGAAAATTAAAGATATGTACATTGACTTAGGAGCATCTAATGCTAAGGAAATCGAAAAACTAGGGATCAAACCTGGAGATATCATTTCACCTGATTCAAAAATGTTCACTATGCCTAATGGTGACTTCGTAGTTGGTAAAGCTATGGACAACAGAGCAGCAGTTGCTGTTGGTATCGAAGTAATGAAAAAGCTTTCTAAAGTAAATTTAGATTGTAATGTTACATTCGTTGGTACTACACAGGAAGAAGTTGGTCTAAGAGGCGCAAGAACATCAGCATATAAATGAACACCAGATGTTGCATTTGCTGTTGATGTTACAATAGCTCATGATACACCAGGCGTAACTCCATCGGACGTTAAGCTTGGTTCAGGGGTTGCTCTATCATTGTTTGATTCATCAATCATTGCTAGTAAACCGTTATTCAACCTAGTTGAACAAACAGCTAAGAAGTCAAAAATACCTTATACGTATGATGGCTTGACTGGTGGAGGAACCGATGCAGGTGCAATCCATTTAGCAAGAGAAGGTGTAATCACTATGACATTATCAATGCCATCGAGATACATCCATTCACACAATTCAATGGTTTCATTGAAAGACATGCAGAACACTGCAAATTTATTAATAGAGTTTATTAAAGGTTTTGATAATTCAAAACTTAAAAAACTAAAATACTAATTAAAGAGCCAAAGGGCTCTTTTCTTATATAATTTACTTATGAAAATTGAGAAGAATAAAAAATACCTAATCGCTACTGATCTAGATGGAACATTCCTAACTAGCGAAACACAATCAATGAATATACATAACCAACTTGTAGTAAAGAAACTACAAGAACTTGGTCATCACTTTGTTATTGCAACAGGAAGATCATGATGATGAACAAGTAAGATTTACGATCAACTTGAATTAACAACAGCTGCAGTTCACTTTTCTGGTTCGCAAGTACATCACCCAACAGATAAACAATTCAAAAACTACTTTGCGCCAATCTCAAAAGAAATAGTACTTTCACTTTCTAGTGAAGATTGAGCAACACAATCAACAATGACAATGGTCATTGGAGAAGTTCACCAAGCTCATTTCAACAACAGAGAAGAAATGAACCACCTGTTCTTCGATGGAATGGAACTAATTTACAAATATGATAAAACTGTAGATAGTAAAGCACTTCATCAAGACGTTTTAGAAAAGCATGGAGACAAATTTGAAATTAGACATTGAGAAACAAGTGATACAGCTAAATACAATGAGATTGTATTCAATGCAAAAAACACTTCAAAAGCAATTGGACTACAAAAAATAGCTGACTTTTATGACATTCCAAAAGAGAGAGTTATATATTTCGGAGATAACATCAACGATGTAGAAGCTCTTGAGTGAGCTGGAATAGGTATTGCGGTAGCTAACGCAAAACCTGAAGCTAAAAAAGCAGCAAACTATGTCTCAGAACATACAAATGACTACGCAGCAGTAGCGAAAGAAATAGAAAAACTATTTGAACTATAATGAACACAATCGACTCAACAACAAATCAACACGTAAAACATTTAAGTAAACTATCAAACAAGTCTGCGATCGAATCGCAAAAAAGATTCTTGGTTGAAGGTTTTCATTTGGTTGATGAAGCATTTAAGGCAGGAATTCTTCAAGAAATCCTAGTTTTTGAAAAACAAAAATATGATGTGGAACAAACACTTGTTTCACCTATGGTTATGAAGAAACTTTCATTCAACAAATCAAACCCCGGAATTATAGGTGTTTGTAAGTATGTTGAACCAAAGGCAGATATCACAACAATGCAAAAAGTAATTGTTCTTGATTCTGTAAATAACCCAGGTAACCTTGGAGCTATAATTAGATCAGCAAGATCATTCTCATTTGATGCTGTTCTCTTACTTAACGAAAGTGTGTTTGCACACAATGATAAAGTAATCAAATCAGCACAAGGAACAAACTTCAACTTCCCGGTTGTCAAAGTAACTCCTGAAGAACTAAAAATATTCAACACCTATAATTTTGTCCTAGGAGATAAAACAACAGATATGGAAAATGTCGAATTCAAGAAACCATTTGCATTAGTATTTGGTAATGAATCAAAAGGAATTGCTCCAGCAACACTAAAAACAATTGGTGGACAAAGTATTAAGATAGATATTAAGGAGACTGAGTCGTTAAACCTATCGGTTGCCGCTTCAATTGCAATGTTTCATGGAAAATAAACCTACTACAGATAAAATAGTTATTGTTGTTCACGGATTCAAAAGACAGGGAACAAATGATTTCACTGATTTTGTTGAATATGCAACAGATAAAGTAAAGTACCCAATACACAACTTTACATTCTTTGAAAATGAACAAAAGAATACATTAGGATACAAAACAATGTCTTCAAGAATTGGTACAGAGTTCTCTAAGTTCGCTGACAAGGAAATAATTGTAATTGGATACTCAATAGGTGGATTATCTGCCATTGCTCATTCTGTTAAGATGAACAATATAACTGCTATCTATTCAATAGTTCCTGCTTATAAGATTAAATACTTTGAGTGAATCACTTCACTAAAATCTAACTTTAAGAAATCAAGGCAACTAAAGAAACGTTTATCTAAAAAAGCTTACAAAAGAATGATCGAAATCAAAAAAGCTGGTCTTAAAGAAGAATATCCATTAAAGATTGTCAACAACATGAACAAATTAAGGAAGTATTCTGGTAAAACATTGAAAAATGTTGAAAACAAGGACATTAAGTTTGTTTTTTCTAAAAACGATGAAGTTATCGCAATGGATAGAACTTTAAGGTTCATAGACTCAAAATTAGACAACTCAAAGAACAATATAGATAAATATAGATGAGTAGAACAAACTCATGGAACGATCCTAACAAAGGGCAATTATGAAGCTTTTGACGACATTGTCAACTGAATTAATAAGCGTTAAATGATATATAATAAAATTATGGAAAACAAAATAATTTTTAAAGACTTAATCAAAGGTGAGAAATCAATAGCATTATTCTATGCTGATTGATGTGGACCTTGTCAAATGTTCAAACCAGTATTTGAATCAACATCACAGAAAAACAACTTCGTAAACGGATTGTTTAATGTAGATGAAAATCAAGAACTTTCAACAGAACAAAGAATCCAAGGGATTCCAACAGCAATCATCTTCAAAGATGGTCAAGAAGTTGATAGACGTTCAGGATTTATGTCAGCAGACGACTTCAAATCTTGAGTAGAATCAAAATAAAAAAAAGAAACATGGAACAGATTAAATCATTTTTGGATAAATTACAAAATGAAATAACTGATGTACAAGATTTGGAAGCACTTAAGCAAATTAAAGCTAAGTATTTATCCAAATCTGTTTTTCTTATAGAGCTAAAATCTAAAATTAGAGAAGCTTCACAAGAAGAAAAACAAGAAATCGGTAATCAAATAAACTTGTACTCAAAAGGAGTACAGGAGATTTTGAATGATAGAAAAGATCATATTGAAAATAACTTCACATTCGACGAAGTTGAAAACCCATTTCTTAATGATGAAACAATGGAACTGCCTAAGTCGGCAGGTTCTTTGCACCCATTTACAATACTTTCTAATGAAATACAACAATTCTTCAACAAGAATGGTTATGTATACTCGCACGGTATAGAAGTAGAAGAAGAGAAGTATAACTTCGACATACTTAACATGCCAGCAGATCACCCAGCAAGAGCTATGCAAGACACTTTCTACCTAGACAACGGAAAACTACTTAGAACTCACTGTACTAATACAACAGCGAGAGCGCTTGAACAAACAACATCGGACACATTCAAACACTACACAATAGGTACAGTGTTCAGGAATGATGATAATGATGCAACTCATTCATTTCAATTCAATCAAATTGATATATTCTCATTAAGTAAAAACACTTCAATAGCGAATCTTAAATGAACTTTAGATTCACTATTGAAACACATTTTTTCAGAAGAGTTGGAAACAAGATACAGAATATCTTACTTCCCATTCACTGAACCTTCATTCGAAGTTGATGTTAGAACAAACAAAGATTCTAACTGAATCGAAATACTAGGTAGTGGAATGCTTAACCCTAATGTAATTAAGAACGTTGGGAAAGATCCTGAATCATTCATAGGGTTCGCAGCAGGAATTGGTCTTGAAAGACTAGCAATGAATAAATGATTAGTAAAGGACATAAGAGATTTCTATACAAACGATATTAAATTCTTAAAACAACAATGAAAATCTTAACAAGTGTAATAAACAAATTAATAGATAAACAAATGACAACTGAAGAACTTACTTCAGCATTTTTACTACTTGGTTATGAAGTTGAATCAGTAATTAAAGCTAATCAAATTGAAGGTGTTAAGTTTGGTAAAACAATCTCTTGTTCAAAACATCCTAACGCTGACAAATTATCATTATGTGAAGTTGAAACAGAAGGTCAAACATATCAAGTTATCTGTGGAGGAAAAAATGTTGCTTCTGATCAAGTAATTGTTCATGCGCTTCCTGGATCAAAGGTTAATGGTTTTGAATTACAAATGAAAGAACTTAGAGGTATTGAATCGGCTGGTATGATTCTTTCAATAACAGAAGTTGGTGGATTCTCAAAAGATCTTCTATCAATTGAAGAACAAAATAACATTATTGTTATGGACTCATCAGTGGATCTAACTAATGATGTCGTATCAACATTAGGTTTTGAAGGAGATGTTATAGAGATTGACATCCTTCCTGACAGAAAGTATGCAGAATCGTACATGATGATAGCCAGAGAGCTTTCAGCCCTTCATGGCGAAACATTAAAAGCAAATTCAACTGTTGATACAAAGTACATGAATTCAATCCTTGTGTTTAACGGAATCGAACTTAAAGATGAACAATCCAATTCATCAGAGTTCAAGACTATAATTGGAATTGATAAAGAACAAACTCCAAAAACAACAGTATCGTATAACGATGATTTTGCAGTTAAATATATTGGTAACGATATTGATCTTAACGATGCAAAAATAAAACTAGGTTTACTAGGATTCGATTTCAGTGATGATAGTGTTTCATTCCCTGAATGAAGAACAGACATAGAGAGCAAAGAACATATTGTCGAAGAACTTCTTAGGTTTATCGGTATCATGAACATAACTCCTGTAGAAGTCGTTTCTGAAAGCATTGAACAAGATAATAAACATCTAACAGTTAAAAATGAAATCAATGTTGAAATTATCAAGTATGGTTTCCGTGAGATATCAACATACAAATTAGTTGAACAAGAAGAGTTTGATAAGTGAAATATTTGAGAAATAAACAAGCCAACAAAACTTGACTCAAAATATTCGTTAAAGTTCAATCACTTACAACCTTCGTTAATCCCTGGATTAATTGATACGTTCAAAACTAACTACAGAAAAGAATATGAAGATCAACTTTTATTCTTTGAAACATCAAATGTTTTCATCAATGACGAACCGAACTTCATGTTCTCATTCATCCATGATGAAAAAATGGAGAATCCATCTCTGTTTTCAAAATCAATAATTTTAAAAACACTTGAGTCAATAGGTGTCAAAAGAGAATCTATTGAATTCAAACAAACAACTAGAAACATTTTTAACCCATTCTTATCATCAGAGATATACGTTAATGGAGAGTTAATAGGTGTTACTGGAGAAATTCATCCAAAGATCTTAAGACAATATAAGTTCATAAGATTGGATAAAGTAAAGACTAAAATATACGTGACAGAACTAAATGTGGAAAAACTATTAAAAACCACATAAATCTTATATAATATTAAGGAAAAAAGAGGTAAGTAATTATGGCAGTAGGACCAAGACGATTATCGAGACATAGACAAGCTAAAAGAAGAACACATCAAAAACTATCAAAACCTGAATCAGTACTGTGTACAAACTGTGGTGCAGTAGCAAAACCACATAATGTATGTACATCGTGTGGATTTTACAAAGGTAAAGAAGTCATTAAGATTAATGAAAAATAATTTAACTAATAGATTCGAAAGAATCTATTTTATATACAAGATATATCTAATGGAATTGTCAGAAACGGCTATCCAAGAAGAATTAGCTTCTAAAGAGTGATCACTAACTGAAGACGAGAAAAATACAATAATTGAAATCGTAGTCAAAAGAGAAGAACTTGAAACAGCTATCAAAGCAAACATTCTTGAGCCACTTAGGTGAGAGAGATTTAACACAATGGAAAGAGCCATTTTATTAAATGGAGCTGCTGAAATATTACTTTTTGGCAACATCAAAAAAGTTGTAATCAATGAATCAATCGAACATGCGAAAAGATACGCAGACTTCAATTCTAAAAAGCTTATAAATGCCTTATTAGACAAGATTAAATAGACAAAAAAATGTCTATTTTTTTTGCGATTATCCCTATTTAAACTCCGCTTTTCACTATAATTAGATTAGAAAGTGGGAAATTGTGGGACAACTATATATAGGTAATCATTTACTATCAATCGACGAAAAAGGAAGAATGACTATTCCAGCTAAATTTAGAAAAGATTTAGGTGGCAAAGTCGTGCTTTCATTATCTTTTGATGGTAACTTAGAGATTAGATCTAAGGCTTCATTCAAAGAATGAGCAGCCTTCCTAAATGGACAACCACAACTTAACCTTTCTGCACAACAACTGAGAGACGCTATATTTGGTAATTCAGAAGAATTAGAAATTGATCAAAAAGGAAGAATACTGATTCCTGGTCAAATTTCTAAAGTAGCTGGACTTGACAAGCAAGTCAATTTAATTGGAGCTGGAGACAGAGTGAGAATTATCTCTGCAGCAAAATGAATTGAATTCCAATCAAACCAGACTTCAACTTTATTAGCAGCAGCTAAAAAATTAGATGAATCAAAATAGTAAAAAGCACATCTCAGTATTAGCATCAGAAACGATAAAAAAACTAAACCTTAAAAAAGAAGGCATATATGTTGATGCAACACTTGGTATGGGAGGTCATTCAAAAATGATAGCTCCGAACGTAAACAAATTAATTGTTTTCGACCAAGACATCAACGCCATAAACCAAGCAAAACTAAATTTGTCTGAGTTTACAAACATAACGTTTGTACATGACAACTTCAGTAACATGAAAGCTCGTATAGAGGAAATGGGAATTAGTAAAGTCGATGGAATATTGTTCGATTTAGGAACAAGCTTCTATCAACTTACAGATCCCGATAGAGGATTTACATATCATGGTGAAACAACCCTTGATATGAGAATGAATCAATCCCAAGAGCTAGATGCTAAAATCGTACTTAATGAATATTCAGAAGAAGATCTGGCGAATATTTTTTGATGGTACGGTGAGGAAAAGAAGTCTCGCACATTAGCCGCTAAGATAGTAGAAGCAAGAAAGCTAAAGCACTTCGAAACAAACAAAGACTTAAATAAAGTTATTGATACGCTCAAGTCGTTCAACAAAGACAAACACAGATATAAAAACATCTACCAAGCGATTAGGATAGAAGTTAATCATGAGTTTGAATCTTTGGAGAAATCTTTAACCGAGTCACTTTGTTTAATAGGAATAAACGGAGTAATCGCTGTGATTACTTTCCATTCGCTAGAAGACAAACTTGTAAAGCAAGTTTTCTACAAAGCGAAACAAGAAAAGTTGGAAACATTGTTTGAAACAAAACATAAGTATTCAACTAAAAAAACAGTTTACCCTAAGTCAGAAGAAATTGAAGCGAATCCCGCGGCAAGATCTTCAAAACTTAGAACATTAATTAAGAATTATGAATAATCACCTATTGTTTGAAATAAAAGATAGATATGTAAATGTAACACTTGCTAGTTTAACTAACAAGTGAAATATCTTATATTCTAAAAAGTTTGTTTTCAAACGTAATCAAAAGAATGAGCAATCATCTTTCGATGCTTCGTGAATCCCACATATGAAGCAACAGGTATCGCAAATCATAGAATTTGACTTAATTGATGACATTTCTCTTATCTTGAATTCAAGACAAGTGATTTTGGGAAGTAAAATTTTCAAAACACCAATCATTGAATTTGATATTAAAAAAGGGAAGAAAGAATTCATAGACCAACTACGTTCTGACAATAAGAACATGTATGTTCTTGGAGTATCCAAGGCAGTCATGGCTCAACAGGGCGTCTATGCAAACATGAAGTTTGTCTATGAGTTGTTTCCAGAAAAACAATTACAAACTATAATCTCTTCATTTCAATATGAAGGTATAAAGATCAAGAGAGTCCAATCTGGATTCAAAGCAATCAAAAAGGCTACACAGCCATATATGCAACTCTCTAAATCTGTAGTTAATATCGACTTTGATAGTTATTTTACAACTATCACACATACACTAGATGGTGTAGTACAGAATGTTTCTAAGAAGAACATTGGTATCGAAAGCATCTACATGGCAGTTGCTCAGCAGCTGGAAGTTGATATCTCAAGCGCGGTAAAGCTTGTTAAAGCTTTCGGGAACATACCGCCAGAAAATATTGTGGACAACAGAATAATTTCATCAAGATTCAATAAAGAGACAGGTCTCTATAAAGATTTTGATAAGAAACAATTATCATCTGTTATCACACAAGTTGTCAACTCGATTTATGAGCACATTTATGAAGATGTGAACATTTCAAAAGAATCGAACCCACTATTCTTATTCTCAGGCCAATTATCTGGCCTTAAAGGATTTGTGGAATATTCAAAAACAACATTAGATATTAATAATGTTAAAACATACAAATCAAACATCGTTGGAATTAACGATTACGACGCTTTTGTAACATCTGGAGCACTTGCTAAAACAAGAAAAGTCTCAACAGAAGATGCAAAGCAACAACCTAAAGCCCAAATTATCTCTTTGTTCAATAGAGTTAAAAGGCTTTACAATTACATATAAGAAAGAAAAGGAAAAAATATTATGTCATTCGAAGAATTTAAAAAACCAGTGTTTGAAGAATTTAACACTTCATTCGCTAAACAATCAGCTGGTAAAGCAGCAAAAATTAAAATCATTGGAATTGGTGGAGCAGGAAACAATGCCGTCAACAAAATGATTGAAGACAAGTTCAAAGGACTTGACTTCATAGTAGCCAACACAGATGTACAAGTTTTAAAACAATCTAAAGCTAACATCAAGTTAATACTAGGAGAAGAAACTACAAAAGGACTTGGAGCCGGAGCAGATCCAGAAGTTGGAGAAAAATCAGCACTTGAGTCAATCTCAGAAGTAGAACAATTTGTTAAGGATACAGATCTTGTATTCATAGCAGCAGGAATGGGTGGAGGAACTGGTACAGGTGCCGCACCTGTAATCGCTAGAGCAGCTAAAGAAGCTGGAGCTCTAGTAATTGGTATTGTAACAACACCATTCGCATTTGAAGGTAGAAGAAGATCTGCATCAGCAAAAGCTGGTTTAGAAGAACTACAGAAGCATGTTGACTCAATCATCGTTATTTCTAACGATAGATTACTTGACGAGCTTGGAGGAATCTCTCTTACAGAAGCATTCCATTACTCAGATGCAATCTTAAAGCAAGCAGTTAGAACTATTACAGACATTATTTCTAACCCATCAATGATCAACCTTGATTTTGCTGACGTTGCACAAGTTATAAGAAACGCAGGACCAGCACTAATCGGTGTTGGTAAAGGAACTGGTGAAGATTCAGCTGTACTTGCAGCTATTGAAGCAATCAACTCACCAATTCTTGAATCATCAATTGAAGGAGCTAAAACAGCTATCATCAATGTTGCTGGTTCATCAAAATCACTTACAATCGCAAAAGCTCAACAAGCTGTTGACACAATCATTCAAGCATCAGGATCACCAATCGATACAATCTTTGGTGTAACTATTAATGATGACCTTGGAGACGAAGTTGTAGTATCAATCATCGCTACAGGACTAGAAGAAGTTAAAGAAAGAACACAACAATTAAACGCTGTTCCTAAAACAAACTCTCTAATCTCAGATGATGCAGATATCTCAGCATACAAATCACAAGAAACAACAACAGAAATCAACATAAACAACATTAAAGATTCAAATGAATCTACAAATGAATTATTTGATGGATTATCACTACTTGACTCAGACGAAGAAGAAACTCAAGACCAAGATTTAAAAGATCTATTCAGATAGGAAAACAAATGAAATTTAATTTTAAGAAAATATTTTCAAACCCAAAACTTGTAACTATTGAAATTTCAAAGTACTCACAGGTTAAGGAAGTTGTTACAAACATTATCGATGGTAATGTTGTACTACTTAAACTTGGAGATATCCAAAAAGTTCAAGCTATAAGAGCCATGGACTTTATCGCAGGAGCTTTACTAGCTACTGGTGGAACTTACAAAAAGATTGACAGAAATGTCTTTCTAATGGCTAGATCAGAAACTCTGATCAAATCATTTGAAGAACTTGTAGAAGTTGCTTCAGAAGAACCAAAACAAAACCAACCAACACAAGAACTTACTTCAGAAAACACAGTTAATGAAGAAGAAAACACTTTTGTACAACCTAATGAATAATAACTGACAACAAATTCTGGAAGGAATCATTAAGGATGAAGATACTTTAAAATCAATTATAGATATCTTTGCCTTTCAATACGACATTAAGTCAAAACCTCTATCAACTTCTGAAACTAGAAAACTAATTGAACAATTATCAGAAGAAGACTTAGACGAAGAAGTACTTAATCGACTAATAAAACTAATTAAATAACCTATGGTTATTTTTTTTGTTAAAAATGTAAAATTATATTGAAAAGATATGGAAACAAAAATAAATAAATACATTGACCACACGATTGTGTCAAGAGATGCTACAAAAGCACAAATAAACAAAGTTATAGGAGAAGCAAAAGAATACGATTTTGCAACTGTATGTATTACACCTACATGAACAAAATACGTTTCTTCACAACTTGAAGGAACAACAGTTGGAACAACTGTTGTAATAGGATTCCCCTTTGGTACATCCTCAACAGCTACAAAAGTATTTGAAGCTAAAGAAGCAATTCAAAATGGAGCAACAGAACTTGATTTCGTTGTTAATATTGGAATGGTTCATGACAGAGAAACAGATTACTTAGTTAAAGAATTAGCTGAATTAAGAGCAGCAACAGTTGGAACAGTAATCAAAATGATTATTGAAACTGGTGAACTTAACGGTAGCGAAGAAATCGCTTACATTACTGAATTAACAGCAGCAGCAGGTTTTGATTTTGTTAAAACTTCAACAGGTATTGCAACAACAGGAGCAACACTTGAAGATGTTAAATTAATGAAAGAAACAATCAACGGAAGATCAAAAATTAAAGCATCTGGTGGAGTAAGAACTCTTACTGATGCAAAAGCTATGATCGAAGCTGGAGCGGACAGAATTGGAACTTCAAACGGAATCTCAATCATTGAGGGAACTGTTGCTACTGAAGAGTACTAATATGAACAAAAAAATAGTTCTTGTTGGCGCAGGATTAGTTGGAACATCATTTGCATACTCAGCAATTAACAGAGAAATAGCAGATGAAATAGCAATCATTGATATTAATCAAGAGTTAGCTAAAGGTAACAAACTTGATCTAGAAGATGCTATCCCAACAATAAACTCTGATGTAGAAATCAAAGTTGGAACTTACGAAGATGTAAAAGATGCATCAGTAGTTGTTATCACAGCCGGAAGACCTCAAAGAGAAGGCGAAACTAGAATGGATATGGTTGCAGACAATGCTAAAATCATGAAGTCTATTGCTCTATCTATTAAGGAAATGAACTATGAAGGTATCACGTTAATAGCAGCCAACCCAGTTGATGTTATGACAACTGTTTACCAACATGTAACAGGTTTTGATAAAGCGAAAGTTATATCATCATCATGTTCATTAGATTCAAACAGACTTAAGATTGAATTGTCTACAGAATTTTCTGCAAGACCAAAAGAAATTGAAGCTTATGTAATAGGAGAACATGGAGATTCATCTGTCAGTGTTTTCTCAAACATTAAAATCTCAGGCGTAAAAATAGAAAAACACAAAGCTAAAAATATTTTAACTTCTGAAACTTGTGATAGATGTCATTTTACAATGTTCAACAAAGCATATGAAATTATCAACTCTAAAGGTTCAACTTACTATGGTATTGGATCAGTATTAGCAGAGATAACTGCATCAATCATAAATGATGAAAAGAAAATATTCGCAGTAGGTAAATACCTTGAAGGTGAATATGGACAAGAAGGCGTTTATGCCGGAATTCCAATAGTGGTTGGAGCAAATGGTATAGAATCAGTATACCCATTAGAAATTAGTGATTCTGAAAAAGAAAGATTCGCTAACTCAATATCTACTCTTAAGAAAGCAGTAGTTGTTGCACTTGAAGCGATAAAATAGACAAATGTCTATTTTTTTTATATAATTAATTATGGGCGCTTTATGAATAACTCTTTTCCTAATTTTTGGACTAATGTTTCTAACATTAGGTCTTTATCTCGGTTACAAAGCTAAGGTAATGAACCAGGAGAGAGTATATAAAGAACTTGCAGCAAGAACAGACAGTGGTTTATTAAAGTGAGTCTACTCAAATGGATTCATATTTATGTTCCTTTTATTCATTATGTTTACAATGATGGGTATCTCACTTATTGTCACTGCGTTCGCATAAATAATTGGTATATACTTTTGGAAAACAACAGTTTTTAATATATATAATTTTCTTGTCATAAGATATTTGAATGATATTTTATGAATAGGAGAAAAATGACAATTCAAACAAAAAATAATTTGTATAAATGATCAAAACTGATATCAAAAATATCAATATTTGTGATCTTCCCTATACTAATTATCATTCTTGCTTCAGTTTCAGCTTCGGGTGTCGTTTCAGATGGGTTCTATTTTTTATTTAATGGGAATTACTCACTAGCTACACACCTAACATTCTGAATTTGAGCTGGGTTGACACTTGTTTCTTTTGGAACGTGATTCTACTTTTCGAAGTGAAGGGATATAACATAATATGGCTTCAATCAATAAGGTAAAATCTGAAATTTCAACAAGAACAGGTGGCAAAAAAGGCTCAATGAAATCTTGAATGCAAAAACTTTCAAAAGGGTTAATGTTGCCCATTGCAATTTTACCGATAGCGGGACTATTCTTAGGGATAGGTGCCGGTATTGAAAACATCTTGATCCAAGCAGGATCAACATCTAACGGAGCTTATGTATTTGCCAATGTACTTAAGCAAACCGGTGATATAGTATTTGCTAACTTGCCGATACTATTCGCTGTCGCTGTTGCGATAGCATTCACCGACGATGCCGGGGTGGCTGGTTTATCAGCTGTTCTAGCATGGGCGGTTATGAACGGAACCCAACAGATATTCATTAATGATATATCTGTTGCAGAAGGATTCGATAAAGGGACGATATATTCTATATTGTTCTATAGCAGAGTACCAGGTTCAGTGGTAACACAAAATATTGGAATTACCTCGATGCAGACATCTGTATTCGGTGGTATTATAGTTGGACTAACTGTAGCTGGACTTTATAACAAGTTTAAAACTACACAACTTCCAGCAATCTTAGGATTCTTCTCAGGAACAAGATTTGTGTTAATAGTAACATTCTTAACATCAATACTTCTTGGTTTCGGATTCTTAATGCTATGACCTTTCATCGGTATACAACTTGAAGCATTTGGTAGAGCACTAGCTGGAACACCAGCTGGAATAGATGCATTTGCGTTTGGTGTTGTTGAAAGAGCGCTAGTACCATTCGGATTACATCACGCATTCTACACACCACTTTGATTTACAAGTGTTGGTGGAGTTCTAGTTGATGGACTTACAGGAGAAATGATTGCCGAAGGTAATCAAGGTATTTGATTTGAGTTCCTTTCAGTAGGGATTGACTTCGGAACAATTGGTTCATCAACAATAGTTGATGGATCAGTAATAGATGGAGGCTCATGAACTGGTAGCTACCATCTTCTAACAGGAACGGGTGGAGAAACATTCTACATGACCCAAGGTGTAAACCCTGGTTCATATATGCAAGGTAAATACCCATTCATGATCTTTGGATTACCTGCAGCAGGAGCTGCAATAGTAATGTCGGCAGATAAAGAAAATAGAGCATCAACTCTATCAATCATATCAGCTGCAGCATTCACAGCATTCTTAACAGGAATTACAGAGCCATTAGAATTTACATTCTTATTCATAGCACCTGGACTTTATTACGGAGTACACGTGTTCTTGGCCGGAATATCCTTCTGAGCATTAGACATGTTAAATGCTAACTTAGGAATGACATTCTCAGGAGGAATATTTGACTTCATATTATATGGAATTCTTCCAGGAGCAACAGGATTTAGAACAGGTTGATACCATGTTGTATGAATCGGAGCATTGCTTGCACCGATCTACTACTTCACATTCTACTACTGAATCAAGAAGTTTAATGTTGCAACACCAGGTAGAAATGGAGCAATTGTTGAAACAAAGACAAAAGCTGACTACCAAAAAAGACAAGAAGGAACTTCTAAGAAAGAAGATAGATCTAAAAGAGTAGATCTATTAGTAAAAAATCTTGGTGGTTTAGATAATCTTGATAACATTGATGCTTGCATCACAAGATTAAGACTTACTGTTAAAGACAGATCAATTGTTGATGATGCAGAACTCAAAAAAATGGGTGCTGCTGGAATAGTTGGTAATGGCACATCAGTACAAGTAATATTTGGCGGAGAAGCTGACATATTCAAAACTGAGATTAAAGCCCTTAAATTTAATCAATAGACATTAAAGAACCATTAGGTTCTTTTTTCTTTACTTTAAACTCTCAAAAGGTATAATTTACTTAATGTCAACAGAATATAAAAATACTTTGTTCATGCCAGAGACTAACTTCGATATGAAGGCTGGGTTATCTGCCAAAGAACCAAAGTTCATAGAAATGTGAAAGAAACAAGATCTATATAACAAACTAGCTTCAGAAAGATCTGAAGAATTTATTCTACATGATGGACCACCATACGCAAATGGAAACATTCACGTAGGACATGCCCTTAATAAAATAATAAAAGACTTCATTGTTAGGAATAAAATACTTGAAGGTAAAAAAGTTGAATGAAAACCAGGTTGAGACACTCATGGACTTCCAATCGAAATGATGATTCAAAAGAAAGGTATTAAACTTTCTGAAATAGGAGTTGAAGAGTACATTAAGGAATGTACTAACTACGCTCTTGAACAAGTTGAAATACAACAAAAGCAATTTGAAAGACTTGCTTTGTTTACTGACTTCAATCAAAAGTATTTAACATTAATGCCGAAGTTTGAATCTAAGCAAATTGGTATATTCTTTAAAATGTTAAATAAAGGATTAGTTTATAGAGATTTAAAACCAGTCTACTGATCATGATCATCTGAAACAGCATTAGCTGAAGCTGAAATA
>Ga0164313_10002115_pt1 | contig 17808 bp, 19 predicted proteins | sample GuaBasSedimGuay4_FD_113735 | JGI IMG/M metagenome (GOLD analysis project Ga0164313, IMG submission 113735) | Subseafloor sediment microbial communities from Guaymas Basin, Gulf of California, Mexico - Guay4, Core 4569-4, 0-3 cm | ecosystem: Environmental > Aquatic > Marine > Hydrothermal vents...
CCACTCTTTGGAAGAGGATGGTTTGCACAGCAGGATAGGTTAAGGATTGAGGGAGCTCAGAGGAAAGAAGGAGTTCTTCAATTTCGAACTCTTTTTGAGGCTCAAGTTCATAAACAGTTACACTGTAGAGCCTGCCATATTCTACCTTCGTCCCCACAGTCACCTCATAATCACAAATCACCTCCAGCGAGGACTTCATCACACCAGCTTCTTCAAAGAGTTCCCTTACCGCAGCCCGATCGGCCGATTCATCAGCCTCTATATGTCCGGCTGGCATCTCCCAGCTCTTCCTGTCGCGATGCCGGACAAAGATCCATTTGTCCTGGTACCGTGCCCCCATCACCACATAAGTCAGCTTCTGATCTTCCAGTAAACCTGATTCAAAAAGCCGGGTGGTGACTTGTCCCATGGATGAAGATTAGAGGAAGTCGCTGGCTACCCAGTAGAGATCTACTCTCTCTCCACCCCTGAAAACTGTGATCTTATGTCTTGCGGTGGATCCTGCTTCTTCCAGATGATTAAAAATTTTGAGCACACTGTCCATATTCTCTACTACAATATCATCTACAGAAAGAATGATATCGCCACCCAGAAGGATTTCTTGCTCCTCGATGATCACTTTTCTAAAACCTCCCTGGATTCCGGAGACTCCGGCCGGACTGTTCTTCACCACATGCTGCACCAACCAACCCGATCGTTGTGGTACATTGAGTATGACAGCCAATTCCTGGGGAAGGAGTACCGCATCAATGCCAAAATATTTGCTTCCCTTGGAGCTTAAAAGGGTTTGAGCAATCTCAGAGGTGGCAGCAAAACCTATTCCTTCAAAACCGCCCGACCTGCTCAGGATGGAGCTCACAATACCTATCACTTCACCCCTGTAATTGAACATGGGTCCGCCCGAATTACCCGTATTGATGGCAGCATCGGTCTGGAAAAATTCAAGGATTTCGCCTTCAAAGGTCTTGTTCTCCTCAGAATGCCGCCCACTGATTACTCCTCTTGAAAGAGAATAGGTAAGACCCATGGGTGCACCAATGACAAATACTTCCTCTCCAATGCGTGTATCGTCGGATACTCCCATGGTGGCTAACTGTGGATTTTTAAGGGGTTTTAAGAGCTGAATTACGGCCACATCAGCCGTTTTAGATATGCGAACAGTCTTAGCCGGAACCGCCTGTCCATCAAATAGCTGAACCATAATCTCCTCTGCATTCCCAACCACATGGGCTGCGGTAAGTACCATGTCATTTCTGATCAATACACCTGATCCCAGTCCCATGCTCGATGTAAATGTTCTCGGATCACCCGCACCCGTATTAACAGTCTCGGCTGTATAGATGGTTACCACCGAATTTTTAACTTCATCAAATAGATCGGCCAGGTCCTGTGCCGGGATTTGTAGTACAAAGGTTGCTGCCAGAGCTACCAATAGAAACTTCTTCATTTTCTGTTTTCTTAAAGTAAATATGGTTATCAATACTCAAAACATTTAGTACCTACAAAATGTTCGGAGAATGAAATTAGAATAAAAAATTCAGATCTCATGGAATTTAAATAATTTAGTGGCCTTAAACGGATCTAATGAATCAAACTCCCCTTATATTAATTACCAACGATGATGGTATAGAAGCGAATGGTTTTAAAGCCCTGATTTCGGTAGCCCGGGAATTTGGCGATGTGGTGGCCATATCATCTCAGATTCCCATGTCGGGGATGTCCCATGCCATCACCATCAAAGTCCCGCTCAGGGTAAAGTTGGTGGAAGAGTCTCCGGGAATAAAGAGATACCTGACCAATGGCACCCCTGTGGATGGTGTGAAGCTGGCATTTAACAGCCTGATGGAGCGAAAGCCCGACCTGTTGATCTCCGGAATTAATCATGGAAGCAACTCCTCCTCCAGTGTACTCTACTCGGGGACCATGGCAGCAGCCATGGAAGGAGCAATAAACCACATCCCATCCGTTGGTTTTTCCCTGCTGGATTATCGCCCACAGGCCGATTTTACAGCCTCGGGTCAGATAGCCAGAGGTGTGATTGGTAAAGTATTGAAAGAGGGATTGCCAGATGGAATCTGTTTAAATGTCAACATTCCGGCTGTTAAGGTTAAAGAAATCAAGGGAGTAAAGATTTGTAAACAGGCCAATGGATACTGGAAGGAGGAGTTTGAGAAGCGAACCGATCCCATGGGCCATGAATATTACTGGCTTACGGGATTCTTTCACAACAGAGAGCCCGATGGAGGGGGAGAGGAAACCGATGAGAAGGCGCTTAAGGAACACTATGTTTCCATAGTGCCCATCGATACAGACCTGACTGCACACCACTATCTGCAGCAACTGAAATCATTCGAACTTCCACTTGGGTAAAATGAAAGTCAATAAGCGATTTGATAACATGTGGTGGGGGCTCGTTCCGGGAATCATCCTCCCTATGACTTTCCTGATAATATTTTGGGCTGTAAAATTCGATGGAGGACTATTCGATTTCCTGGCAGAGTTTCAACATTCGAGACTCCTGTCAAAAATAATAAGTCTGTCGGCCATTCCCAATCTACTGCTCTTTTTCCTATTTATATGGACAGACCGGACATTTTCATCCAGAGGGGTTATATTTGCAACACTGGTGCTTGCATTTTTGATGTTGGTCCTTAAATTTGCCTGAGATAGCATGAAGTATTTTCTGATAGCAGGGGAAGCCTCCGGTGACCTACACGCCTCAAACCTGATGAAGCAGTTGAAAAAGCAGGATCCCAATGCCGAATTCCGGTTTATGGGGGGTGATCTGATGCAGGAGGTGGCGGACGGTTTTGTGATGCACTACAGGGAGACCAGTTATATGCTGATCGATGCTTTGCTGCATCTGCGAAAGATCTTCCGGAATATGAGGAAAATGAAGGATCTTATGGGTGAATGGCAGCCCGATCTCTTTATTCCGGTTGACTATGCGGGATTTAATTTTAGAATGGCCCGGTTTGCCCGATCTCAGGACATTAAAGTATTTTACTATATCTCTCCAAAAGTTTGGGCCTGGCAGGAATGGCGGGTTAAAAAAATAAAGAAGTATACAGATCAGGTTTTCTCCATACTGCCATTTGAAGTGGACTATTTTAAGCGTTTCGATATACATGTGGAGTATTTTGGAAATCCACTTGTGGACGAAATTGCCAGATTCAGGGGCAAGTTTGAAGGAAGCGATAGTTGGAAAAAGAGACATGGGATTGACCAGAAACCACTAGTGGCTCTGCTGGCAGGTTCGAGAAAACGAGAGATTGAGACCACCCTTCCTCCCATGGTAAAACTGGCAGGTGAACATCCTGAATATCAGTTTGTGGTGGCAGGCGCTCCCTCCATAGACCCTTCATTATATGACGAGTCACTGAAAGGTACCGACGTGAAAATTGTCTTTGGAGAGACCTACCCATTGCTGGAATCCTCATTTGCCGGACTTATTACTTCTGGTACAGCCACCCTTGAAGCCGGCCTTTTCAATCTACCCCAGGCAGTGCTTTACCGGACCAGCGCTCTGGGTTATCGCATTGTAAAACCGCTAATAAAGATTAATTTTATCAGCCTTGTAAATCTGATTTATGGAAAACAGCTTGTGGTTGAGATTATACAGAAGGATCTGTATGGACGCTCGGCCGTTGAGCTATCAAAGATTCTGGGCGACAAGGAGTACAGGGAGAGAATGTTGAAAGGGTATGAAGCCATTGGGGCCGATCTTGGTACTCCCGGAGTTTCAGAGCGAATTGGAAAACGAATAATTGAATTGTTAAAAGAACCTGGTGAATGAGGCGGATTTTTACTTTAATATGGATTGCCATTGGATGGATCGGGGTGAATGCACAGCCAGTGAGTGTTGGATTGTTCCATAACCAGCTGGTTAATGCTGCTGTGGTCTACTGTATGGAGGGAAGTTATCAGCTACTGGTGGATGGTTCGGAAGTAACCAGGATGGATGCTGGTGGAGTCCTCTACCTTACCCAGGAAAAAAACGGAGTGAAAGTGCTTGATGCCAGCACCGATTTCGGGCATGCCAGTCTCATCGAGTTCAACGCACTCACCCTTGAATCGGTATTTCAAATCAGACCCATGGACCCTGAGTTGGAGACCCGGCCCTATGATGACGATCTGGTTGTGTTTACCAGCGATAGTTGCATGACCCTGGTGAACCGGGTTGATTTTGACAAATACCTGGCCGGTGTGGTAGAATCTGAAGTAGGTCCGAAGGCAGAAACGGAGTTTTACAAAGCACAGTCTATTCTTTTCAGGACCTTTGCCATGAAGAACCTGGACCGGCACCAGGATGAAAGGTATTCCCTTTGTGACGGGATACACTGTCAATCCTACCATGGAAAAAGCAGAATGAACCCCATGATCCTTGAGTCCATTCTGGAGACCACCGGTTTGGTGTTAGCCGATTTTAACTATAAACTGATTTCAGCCGTATATCATACCAACAGTGGAGGACAGACACAGCGGGCATCCAGTGTATGGATGAACGAAGTGGATTACTTACAATCAGTAGTGGATCCCTATTCGCTTCATCAGCCCCATGCCAAATGGCGCGATACCATCTCTTTTGAGGATTGGAAGAATTATCTGCTGGACAATGGAATGAAATCGGTGACTAAGATTCCTGAAGAGATTATCTATGTGGAACAGATGCGGCGAAGAGAAAACTTTATCCTCGACAAAGATTCCATTCGAATGACTAAAATCAGTGAGGACTGGGGATTTGAGTCTTCGTTTTTTGATATGTTTCCCGATGGGGATTCGGTCCTTGTGTGGGGAAAAGGTTATGGCCATGGAGTGGGGATGAGTCAGGAAGGGGCCCTGAAGATGGCACGGGATTTTTTCAGTTATCAGGATATCCTCCAATTCTATTTCTTTGATGTACGATTGATGGATTTCAGAGATCTGCCGGCATCCAGTATAACCCAGGTAGATTTTAAGTATTAAGGTGTGAATAGCCATGTGGTCGCAATTTAGCAAAGAGATTAGTGGATTTTTCAGCAGCCTGACGGGTTATGTGGTCATTGTTGTGTTTCTTCTGCTCAATACTCTTTTTATGTGGATCGTACCCGGACAATTCAATGTGATTGAAAACGGATATGCCACATTGGATACCCTGTTTGCCATTGCTCCATGGGTATTCCTGTTTCTTGTACCGGCCATCACCATGCGCATGATCTCCGAGGAGAAACGAATGGGGACACTGGATTTACTCAATACCCGGCCAGTTTCAGAGCTTCAGATTATTCTTGCCAAGTTTCTGGCCTCATGGGCCCTGGTGCTTTTCTCCTTACTCCCCACACTGGTCTATTTCTGGTCGGTGGCCCGACTGGGCAGTCCGCCTGGCAATATGGACATTGGAGGTGCCTGGGGATCTTACATTGGGTTGTTGTTTTTGGGAGGAATCTATGCGGCCATAGGAATCTTTGCTTCATCACTTACTAGTAACCAGATAGTCGCTTTTATCATAGCAGTATTTCTTTCGTTTATGATGTACCTGGGATTTGAGTTCCTAAGTGGTCTGGCCCAATCGGGCTCAATCGCTTTACTGGTCTCAAGACTGGGTATCAGTCTCCATTATAACTCCATTAGCAGGGGGGTGATCGATTCCAGGGACCTGCTCTATTTTGCAGGCGTTATGGTGCTGTTTATTATGGGTACCAGAACCGTGCTACAAAGCAGTAAATGGTAGAAGAGAATGGATAAGAAACAACTTAAAAAGCGCCATTTATTTCAGCTGGTCCTCACCCTGGTCCTGGTTCTTTTACTGGGATTGCTGTCGGGTATGAAATTTTTCAGAATCGATCTGACCTCAGAAAAGCGCTATACCCTTTCCAAATCGTCAAAGCAGTTACTTCGAAGTCTGGATGAACCTGTATTTGCCAGGATCTATCTGGACGGAGACCTGCCGGCAGAATTCGTGAACTTCCGAAAGTCTATTCATGAGCTCATGGATGAATTCAGGGCTTACGGTGGAGACAAACTGCAGTATGAGTTTGTCAATCTTTACGACGAAACGGATGAAGCCATCCGCAACCGCATGATTGGTGAGTTGTACCAAAAGGGACTTAATGTGACCAACATCCAGTTTAACGACGGGGAGGGAGGGGCCTCTACCAAACATATTTTTCCGGGAGCCATGATCAGTTACAAAGGATTTGAGATCCCGGTGAACCTTTTAAAGAATAATCCATCACTTCCCCACGAGCAGAATCTGAATAACTCTATTCAGACCCTCGAGTATGAGTTTATGAGGGCCATACATAGCCTGACCCTGGAGGAGATTCCCAACATTGCTTTTATTGAAGGACATGGAGAACTGGATTCTCTTCAGACACACAGTCTGATGGATGAATTAAAAAACTTCTTCCAGGTAGACAGGGGCTATATACATGGAAATGTGGAGGCCCTGAAAAATTACCAGGCCCTGATCATCGCTAAACCCATGCGACCATTCAGTGAGGCCGACAAGTTTGCCATTGACCAGTACATTATGCAGGGGGGAAGGGTGCTCTTCTTCCTGGATCCGGTTCATCCCTTTGCCGACAGCCTATCGGTCGGAACCACAGTGGCCCTGGCCAACCAGGTGGGATTGGAGGATCTCCTGTTTAAATACGGAATCCGCATCAATTACAACCTGGTAGCCGATCTACAGTGTAACCTGGTCCCTGTAAATACAGCACCTGCCGGTGAGCAGGCCAACTTCACCATGGTACCCTGGGTTTACCATCCTCTGTTGGCGGGACCATCCACCCATCCTGTAACACGCGGACTCAACTATGTGAAGAGCGAATTTGCCTCCAGCATCGACACCATTGATGATGGGAACCGGCAGGCCTCAAAGACCGTGTTGCTGGCCACTTCACCCGCCAGCCGGACAAGAGATGTCCCTATCTACATTAGCATGGAAGAGGTAACCCGGCAGCCCGATCCAGCGCTCTATTCCTCTTCCCACCTAATTGTGGGAGTTCTTCTGGAGGGAGAGTTTGAGTCATTTTACAAAAATTACCCCAAGCCCAACGGGGTCTATCCACCCGATTATCAGGTGTTGCCCAGAAGCGAGGCCGCCTCCATTTTTGTGCTTACCGATGGAGATATTATTGCCAACGAAGTGCAGTTTGAACAGGGTGCATACAGAGCCCAGCGCCTTGGTTACGACAGGTATACAAGGCAGACATTTGGAAACATGGAGTTTGTGATGAATGTGATAAACTACATGACCGACGACACCGGCATCATGGAGCTTCGTTCCCGGGAGTTTAAACTGCGACTGCTAAACAGCGATTTGATCAATCAAAAGAGCCAGGTACTAAAATGGAAGTTAATCAACACCCTGCTCCCCCTTCTACTGGTCCTCCTTTCCGGACTGGCCATCCACTATATAAGGAGGAGGAGGTATACGTGAGGAGGTTGATCGCAATGATTGCACATAGAAAGAATTGAATTCTGGGTAGAATGCTCAATGGTAGTCGAATGAGATTTATTTGCATTTTGATTATCAACATCTTATCTTTGTATTAACATGCTTACCCCGCTTCCCATTTGAACAGCGCGCTCAGGGTAAGCTTTTTTTTTCCTTCAGTGACTAAAGTACCATATACCAAACCAGCGTTAACTTATAAAGCCCAATTATCTCAACTAAAAGAGAGAGGGTTAAGAATTGAAGATGAGGGTTCTTTCCTTGATATCCTTGAAAAGAAGAGTTATTACCGTCTAAGTGGCTACTGGTACCCCCTTCTTGCTGACAAAGCAAATCATACTTTCAAGAAAGGTGCGAGATTTGAAGATGCATATAGTATGTATTGTTTTGATAGGGACTTGCGTCAGTTGATTGTTAAGGAACTAGAGAAGGTTGAAATAGCTGTTAGGGCAAAAATGATATATATCTTTTCACACCAGTTTGACCCATTCTGGTATACCCGCACTGAAAATTTCAAAAAATCTATTATTCATAACGATACACTCGAAAAGATAAGAACCGAATTTCGACGCAGTGATGCTCAATTTATTCAAGCATTTAGGAAGAAGTACAACAATGTACTTCCTCCATCGTGGACTGCATTTGAAGTAATATCCTTTGGTGCGATTTCAAAACTATTCTCAAACGCTAAGCCAGGGAGGAGTAAACGGCTCATTGCTGATTATTTCGGTTTAGATGATAGGACTTTTAGTTCATGGTTGCATGGTTTTGTATATGTTCGTAATGTTTGCGCCCATCATTCAAGATTGTGGAATAGGGTAATGCGAATTCAACCAATGATTCCAAATTCACCTAAACATCAATGGCTGAATAATCTATCAATACCAAACGATCGAGTCTATTATATTCTCTCAATGATTATTTACTTATTGAAAAGTATAAATGATCAGAATTCAATGATAGATGACTTTAAAAACCTTTTAACATCGTATCCGAATATACACGTTGGGGCGATGGGCTTTCCTTCCAAATGGGATAATGAACCACTTTGGTCTGTTTAATACTTAAGACATGAATAGTGGATTCGAAATGAAGTACTAATACACAACCAATTTGATGCAGACAGCTTCTACCCGAAAAACAGTGACAGTTATTGCAAGCATAGTTGTGCTTGTGGTGGTGCTGTTGGTATTTACAAATCCCTGGAGCACCATGAGGGGTAACAGCAGGCAGGTAGCGCTAAAATCTTCAGGTGAAGTGGATCGCATTGTGCTATCCGACCCCATCGATTCAACTATACTTTCCAGAGAGAACGATACCTGGATACTTAACGGGAAAGAGGAGGCTGGTAAGGTTCAGGTGGAGAACCTGTTGATTGCCGCAGAGCGAATGGAGATCAGCTCCATCATCTCCAATGATTCGGAACCTACCCACATACCAACCAGATCCATTACCTTTTACAGAGGCGATAAAATCTTGCTTACTTATGAGTTGAAGGTGAGGGAAGGCCGATACCTTATTACCCCGGTGAGTTCTGAAAATTCATTCTACGTTTCGGTAGCGGGTTACCCAGGCTTGAATTTGGAGAAGGTCTTCTCTAGCGCCCCGAACCACTACCGGGAACATTTGCTGATTGACCTGTTGCCTTCAGAAATCTTTAAAATTGAAATAGAATTGCAGGACGCAGCAGGCTTCCGTTTTGAGCAGGATTTGGAGGGCAATATCAGCTGCCTGCCTGCCAATAATGAAACTGCTTTATCCACCGGAAAACTTAATGAGCTGGCCATTCGGTTGCTATTTAGTTACTTCACTTCCATCGTTTATGAGGACAAATTTGACATAACTGCCTCTTCGTTGCTTCACGCTGATTCTTCTCACCAACCAATGGCCCTTTTACATGTGGAGTCATACAGTGGAGAGAAACATAGCCTTCAGGTTTTTTCCTACGTTGAAAACCAGGGTGAACAACCCCATATGTTCAAGGCCCTGGTGTTTTACAATGATGACCCTGAAGCGTTGATTGTCAACTATATATATCTGGATGTACTTATGCGTGATTTGTCCCACTATGTTGGGGATAAGTAGTCGAGGCTTTCACATTTTTTTTTCGTATAATTGATGGATTAATGACTTATTTTTTAAAACTCAGATAACCATGAAATTTGTTGTATCCAGTATGGAACTGTTGGGCCATCTTCAGGCCGTCAGTCGTGTGATAAGTAATAAGAACACGCTTCCAATTCTAGATAATTTCCTCTTTTCTCTGGAGGACGGTAACCTGGAGATTACAGCGTCGGATCTTGAATCCACTCTGATTACCCAGATTCAACTGGAGAATACCGATGGCTCAGGAGCTCTGGCAGTTCCTGCCCGTATACTTACCGATACATTAAAAGAGTTTCCGGATATTCCACTCACTTTTGAGATCAATACAGAAAGCCTGATGATTGTGATCCAGAGTGAAAATGGAAAGTTTACCATCATGGGTCAGAATGGCGCTGAATTTCCCCAAATGCCTGTGATCAAAGATGACCAGAAGCAGTTGCTGGAACTGGACCAGGAGGTTCTGCTCACTGGAATCAATAAATCCCTTTTCGCCACTGCCGATGATGAGTTACGTCCGGTGATGAATGGTATTTTCATGGAGCTTTCGCCCGATGACATTACTTTTGTAGCTTCAGATGCACATAAGCTGGTTCGATACAAAAGGACCGATGCTGCAGCAGAAAGTGCATCCAGTTTTATTCTTCCCAAGAAACCGGCTTCATTGTTAAAGAACATTTTACCCAAGGAGGAGAATAAAGTGGTCCTTGAATTCGACGACAGAAATGCTTCATTTACCCTCACCAACTACAAACTGGTATGCAGGCTTGTGGAGGGCAATTATCCCAGCTACAACTCCGTGATTCCTACGGAAAATCCTTATAAGATGAGTATCGATCGCCTCTCTTTTTATAACACACTTAAGAGGGTATCGGTATTTTCCAACCAGGCCAGCAATTTGGTAAAGCTTGCTTTGACCGGAAACCAGCTGAATATTTCAGCCCAGGACATTGATTTTTCAATCTCAGCCACTGAGAGGCTAAGCTGTCAGTACGAAGGCGAAGACATGGAAATTGGATTTAAATCTACCTTTCTCATCGAAATTCTTGCCAACCTGGCCTCTGATGATGTGATTCTCGAGATGAGTGATCCCACCAGGGCTGGAATTCTGCTTCCGGCAGTAACTGATAATGAGAGTGAAGATACCCTCATGCTTCTGATGCCTATGATGATAAATGCTTAGCGAATGAAGCTTAATCTGAAAAATCCCATTGTCTTTTTCGATCTTGAAACTACAGGTATCAATATCGCTGCCGACAGGATTGTGGAAATCGCCTATCTCAAAGTAGACCTTAACGGGAACGAAACCTCTAAATCCCAGAGGATCAATCCCGAGATGCCCATTCCCGAGAAAGTAACCGCCATTCATGGCATCTCCAATGAGGATGTGAAGGATGCTCCCACTTTTAATGAGATCGCCAGGAGCCTGGCCAATGAGATTGAAGGATGTGATCTGGCCGGGTACAACTCAATCAGGTTTGATATTCCCTTACTGGCTGAAGAATTTCTGAGAGCAGGGGTGGATATCGACCTGAGCAAGAGAAAGTTTGTTGACGTGCAGGTCATCTTTATGAAAATGGAGCCTCGTACCCTTACCGCAGCATATAAATTCTTCGCCGGAAAAGAGTTAACTGATGCTCACTCGGCCGAGGCCGATACCCTGGCCACATACGAGGTATTACAGGCCCAGCTGGATCGTTATCCAAACCTGGAGAATGACATTGGTAAGCTGGCTGAATTCTCTGCGCACAACCGAAATGTGGATTTCGCCGGAAGGATTATTTACAATGAAGATGATGTGGAGGTATTTAATTTTGGAAAATACAAAGGAAAGCCGGTTAGAGAAGTGCTGCAAAGCGATCCAGGGTACTTTGGGTGGATGATGAATGGAGATTTCCCCCTCTATACCAAAAAGGTGCTCACTTCCATAAAATTAGATTCCAATAAGAAATAGACCCATGAAGATCATCTGCATTGGCAGGAATTACGTGGCTCATGCAAAAGAGCTGAACAATGAGGTACCCACAACTCCGGTCTTTTTTATGAAACCCGATTCGGCACTGGTGATTTCCAACCGACCGTTTTTCTATCCCGATTTCTCCAGTGATGTGCATTACGAGCTGGAAGTGGTGGTTCGCATCGACAGGCTTGGAAGAAGCATAGAAGAAAAATATGCCAACAGGTACTTTAGTGAGATCGGACTGGGGGTGGATTTTACCGCCCGTGATTTGCAAATGAAGCAGAAGGAGAAGGGCCTTCCCTGGGAAATTGCCAAAGGATTCGATTATTCTGCGCCCATCAGTGAATTCTTTCCGTTGAAACAATTCAAGGACATTCACAATCTCTCCTTTAAACTGGACCTGAACAGTAAAACAGTTCAGGATGGAAATACCTCTCTGATGATCTTCAGTTTTGAGAAGATTATCTCTTATGTGTCCAGGTATATGACTCTCAAAACGGGTGACCTTATTTTCACAGGGACGCCTGCAGGAGTAGGGCCTGTGGCCATCAATGACAGGTTGGAGGCATACCTGGAAGGGGAGAAGATCATGGATTTCCCGGTAAAGTAATGGCAAAAGCAACATACAAGGTTCACAGGATCTCTCTTGTGAACGTATCTGCCTTTCTTATCTACAGACCTGGTGAGGCCATTCTGGTTGATTCAGGAAATGGCGGTTCGGAACAGAAAATACTGGATACCCTGTGGGATCTTGGGCTCGAACTTAACATGCTAAAGCTGGTGATCCTTACCCATGCACATTTTGATCACGCCGGTTCTGCCGGTAAGTTGAAGGAATTAACCGCCTGCAAGGTGATGTCTCACAACTCGGAGATTAGCAGGCTCAAAGCCGGTTATGCGCCTCTACCCCCGGGTACACGCTGGAAGGCCAGGTTATTGGTGGGATTGGGCCGTACATTCAGAAGCAGTATGGGGAAATTCCCACCTGTGGAACCAGATATAGCTATACAGGATACTTTTGATCTGAACGAATTTGGATTCCCGGGCAGGGTAATTCACACTCCAGGACACACCCATGGCTCCATGGTGGTCCTTATGGATGGGGGCGATCTGATAGGGGGGGATACCCTTTTTGGAGTGGCAAACAAGCAACACTTTCCTCCTTTTGCCGAAGATCTGCCTGCCCTGGTCAACAGCTGGAAAATGATCCGGGGGTTACCTGTCAAAACCATCTATCCCGCACATGGCAAGTACTTCTCATTCGATAGCTTTATGGAAGAGTTTGAGGGAGCCATGGTTAGGTATGGGTGAGTTCACTGCTTGTATTTCAGAGTCGTTGGTATTTATAAATGCTTTTGCAACCCTATTCTCCAGACAATAAGTTCAGGTTTAACCTGGGTTATCAACGATAGAAATATCCATGCAAAATGCAAGTATAGATTTCAATATACATGGATAAACTATCAGAATCTGTATCCCAATAACAGGGTGAGCTTTCTGGTTTTCGATTGTAAATCTAAATATGAAGACATGCAGAGCAAGCTGGAGAAGTCCCATCCGTTCAGATAATCTAATAAAAGTTACCATATAGGGTAACTTTTATTAGATTTGTATTGAATGAGGATAATAAAAGAAAAAACACTCACTGATTACTTCAAGGCAGATAGATACAAACCGGCAGCAGAACCTTTAAAAGCCTGGGTTTTTGAAGTAAGATACTCGACCTGGGACAATGCAAATGAACTGAAATCGAAATACAGGAATGCCAGTGTATTAAGTTCTAAAAGAGTAGTGTACAATATCAAAGGCAATGATTACCGGCTAGTTGTTGACATTGAATACAAATTGAAGATTGTTTTTATAGTGTGGTTCGGCACCCATGCTGAGTATGATAAAATAGATGCTAAAACGGTAAGTTATGAGAACTAAGATATTAAAGACAGAACAGGAGTATAATGAGGCTTGCGAAAGGATCTACAGCCTGATGAATAGCTCGGATAATGCCATAGAACCTGACAGCCCAGAAGGAGAAGAGATAGAGCTTTTATCCTTGCTGGTTGAAAAGTATGAGCGGGAGCATCACCAGTTAGAAGCTCCGGATCCCATAGAGGCGATTAAGTTCAGAATGGAACAAATGAACCTAAGGCAGGTAGACATTGCTCCTCTGTTTGGTGGAAAGACAAGGGTGTCAGAGGTGTTGCATCGAAGAAGGCCCTTAACCCTGAAAATGATCACCCTGTTAAACCGGTATCTTGGAATCCCCCTGGAATCTCTGGTCAGCGGAAATGAAGAAATAGAACTTGAAGCTGAAAAGAGGGATAAACTCTTAAGTATATCCTCCATCCAGGAATACTTAAAAGGTGGCCGGGCAGCAATGATTTAATCCTCACTCCCCGCCCTTCTGCAGAATCTTTTTTGTCATGTTTTTTGCAGTTGCAAATGCGCCGCTGGTGGTAACGGCGTTATCAGAAAGTTCAGAATCTTTCTTTTTCACTGAGACATACGCTTTAAACAAAGGCGGGGACTATAAAATGGTATCAAATCTAGTTAGAGTCTATGGACAGACTCTAATTAGCAATAATCCTGATTTAAGCAATCCAGCAAAAAGCATCCGGATCAAGAATCCTTCTCATAGAATGGCACATGACCTGTTAAACAGAGAGGAACTTGATGCTCTTTATAAATCTGTTGAAAGCAATGATGTCCGAAATATCAGGAACAAAGTTATCCTCGGAATTTTGATATTCCAGGGAATTTCGACAGGTGAATTGCATAGGCTTCGTGCAAATGATATATTATTTAGAAAGGGAACAATGCTTATTCGTGAAAGTCCTGCCAGTCAATGGAAGAAGGGATCAAATGCAAGAGAGCTTGAATTGGAAGCCCTCCAAATCATAGACCTAATCGATTATATTGATAATTTCAGACCAAGAATTCTTGGGGATAGATATAGACATCTCCCAGGGCGAAAACCGAATATTGAAAATCTATTCCGAAAATCTGATCAATTATTACTCAGTGTTGCTGGATCGCAAGAATTGAAGAATAGTCTGCATCATTTATTCATAGATTTATCCAACACGTATCCCAAGGTCAAAAATGCCACCCAGATCAGACAAAGTGTTATTGCGCTTTGGTTAAAGCAATATGATCTAAGAACCATACAATATATGGCCGGACATAGATATGTAAGCAGTACAGAGTTCTATAAGCAAATCAATATTATAAAGCTCAAAAGGAAAATCGATGAATATCATCCCGCGAATAGGATTGCAAGGGAAAGGAATTGAATGTGTTTAACTGTTATATTACACAATATTGATTCTGTTGGGAAATCCTTAGGCATCATACCGTTGTCTAAGTAAGAATATTATTCTATTATAGAATGTAGTGGGTAGGCTGCCACTTTATGTGTCGATTCTTCCTTAATATTTAATAACTTTGAGTAGATTCCTATTCAATGGCAAGCAAGAATCAAATACCTGCTGAAATTAAAGCAATCGCCAGATTATATATTTCTGACGCAGATGTAATGTTATTTGGTTCAAGAGCTAAGAAAAGTAATTCTGCTGACAGCGATTATGATATATTAATTGTCACTGATCAGACGATCTCAGTAACGCAAAAAACTCCTTTACGAACTAACATTCGAAAGGATCTTCTTTCAAAAGGGATTAGATCAGATATTCTTATTCAAAGCAAAGCTGAGATTGAAAAAAAGAGAAAGTTACCTGGTCATATTATTAGGCGGATACTTAATGAGGCAATTATTCTATGAACCCAGAGAAGATAGACTATATCCAGAATTGGTTGTTCCGGGCACGAGAAGATATTGCTGTAATGAATAGACTCTCAGATTCCGAGATTGAGTTTTACACCAGTACTATTTGTTTTCATGCTCAACAGTCAGTAGAAAAGTATCTTAAGACATTCTTAATTTATCACGATATTGATTTTCCTCGAACACATGATGTAGACTTCTTGCTTATGGAATGTCAGAAAATCGATGATACAAATTTCGATCTTAATTTAAAAAGCCTAACGGAATTTGGAGTTTCAGTAAGATATCCTGATGATTTCTATATTCCGAGCGTTAAAGAAACTAAGGAATACCTAGAAATAGCTCTTACCGTCAAAAGTATAGTCGAAAGCTTAATCCCAATATCAAAATTTTAATCAAGTTCTTTAAAAAAAAATCAGCGAATCTCAAGTCAATTTAGACTGGTATGACTATGGGGCTCGGTTCTATGATCCGGCTCTGGGACGCTTTACCACTCAAGATCCTTTATCGTTTTTATTATCTGATGAATCTCCATATAGTTATGCAAAAAACAATCCTGTTAAGTATATTGATTATGAGGGACTGTGGCCTTGGGATTCTGAGGCAGAGAAAAACAGAAAAAAAACACAACGGAGACTTAATAGAGCGAATAGACAGAGGGCAAGAGAGAGAAGAAGAAGTGCATTTAAATACCCCAGAGGCAATAAGTATAATCCGAATTTTGCAACGATTGCAATTCATGGATCTGGAGTCAATAATAAAGATTTAGCTCCTCAAGCGCTGAATGTCACCTCACCTCCATTTGGCTTGGATTTTAATGGGGATGCTATTGCCAGGCTTCCATTTGACTTCTCCAAATCATCAAGCCCTTTTGATGACTGGACTAGAAGAACAGGTACCCGAAAGCCTATTATTAGTGGAAGTATTTGGATTGGTGGTGCAGCAAATTTCGGTAAAGGATATAGCAAAGAGGACGTCAAAAAGCTTTTGAGTCCGCTCGCGGATTATATAAATTCTAATCCAGGTTTTATAGTTCAGGTTGTGAATTCAACCCCTTGGTTTAACGCACAAAAAGATGGACCTGCATTTTGGGATGCTAAAACCGGGAATATGTCTCCCTATACCAAAAGTCAAATTATGGGAGCCAGGAGATCCACAATAAGGACAATACTAATTCAATTAGGTGTGTCTCCTAATCAAGTAAGTATTATTAATGAGTGGGGATCTAGCTTCGGCATAGACGCTCAGCCTAATTAAAGAGAGTAATGTATTGTTATATTAGAATTCGATTCCTTTTAATCGTATTATCCTATTTGTTTGCTACTGCGAATAATGGAAACTGTCAGGAAACCATTGATTGTTATAAGTACTGGGCGCTTGATCATGAACTGGTGTGGTCTGATTTCAGGGGTTTTGTGGATAGTACTCATATTACCCAATATGGAGAGAGTCCAAGTGCTGTATCAGTGATTTCCATCAGTTACACATTTGATTATCTTGGCACTGCATTATCTGATATTAAGGTTCATTGCGTATTTAACAAGGAATTGTCTTGGACGAAAGATACATGTTCGAAGAGTCTATTGCAACACGAACAGCTGCACTTTGACATAGATGAATTGTACACCAGGAAGATCCGAAAAGCGATTCAGGAAATTACGACAAAGGGGATAGCAGATGAGTCTGTCTATAAAGATGTTATAAATAGCATAAAAGATGAAGCAAATTTGAAGAACCAAACATATGATGATGAAACACATACAGGGACCATTGAAAAGGAACAAGAGCGATGGCGTAAGATGATAAAGTGTGAGCTAAGCAAGTTGTCAGAATATTACATCGCTCCTGACTTGCTGAATGACTAGTGGTAGAATACTGTAACATATTAAACCCGGTTAACTGTCGGGTTTTTTATGCTGAATAAGCTTGACGGGCCTTGTGGTCTCTGATGTAGGTATTAATCATATCCAGCACGGTTCGCTTTTTATCTTCTTCTAGCTGGTTGAGATCCTGAAATTTTTTGAGAGTTTGTTTGTCGAATTGACTATTGATCCCTTCCCCGACCAGGTAATCCATCGATACCCACAGCAAATCCCAAAGTAAAATTGGAATTTAGTGTTGCAATATTACAACATGATGGTAACACGATCCTATATACCATTCAGGTATAGTTTTTATATTACAGCTCTATCTACTGATGGACTAAAACTGCAAATCCGTAGTGGGATTTTAAGATATTACTTCTGATCGTCCCTGGGTTTAACATATTTCACATGGTTCTTTGGCGTTTTGCTGAAGTCTTACCTGCTTGGCTTCCTGGATTTGCTGTTGCCATTGCTCTTTAGGCAAATGGATTCCGATCAAGGCTTCATACGGAGTTCGTCCTTTCAGTGGGTGATGGGATCGTTCATATTGATAATCAGGAATGATCCAGTCCAGCAGTTTTCTTAATTCATGAATATCCTTGAAGTCGTGTTTGAAGAGATAGTAGTATTTGATGATCTTATTCTGGGCTTCAACCATTGA
>Ga0164313_10002117_pt1 | contig 17796 bp, 12 predicted proteins | sample GuaBasSedimGuay4_FD_113735 | JGI IMG/M metagenome (GOLD analysis project Ga0164313, IMG submission 113735) | Subseafloor sediment microbial communities from Guaymas Basin, Gulf of California, Mexico - Guay4, Core 4569-4, 0-3 cm | ecosystem: Environmental > Aquatic > Marine > Hydrothermal vents...
CGTTGGCGATGACCTGGACGACGTTATAAAGCAGGGGGCGGCCACTGACTTCGGCCAATTCTTCCAGGTGGGCGCGGTCACTGTCGTGATCGTCGCCGAGCATGGTGACCTGCATAAAACCTTCGTTGCGTCGGGCCAGTACTTTGGCCAGGGCAATTGCTGTTTCATTGTGCATAACATCAGTGGGCATGGGTGTGCCGTCAAAATCTCGTTGTACGTCAGCACCACAGCCAGGGGCCAAACGCTGTGCAGACCAGCCGCAGCCGCCTGCATCCATAGACTCTTCCAGCAAGCGAATGATTTCTGCTTCTTCCTCATCAGTGGGCAAAGCTCCAGCCTTGGCGCGATCGAAACCCATTACCCAGATCAGTAAAGGTGTCAGTGGTACATAGGGTAATATGTTGACGGCTTTGGGCGTGCGCTCGACGCTGTCGAGGTAATCCGGGAAAGTGATCCAGTCCCAGGGCATACCTTCTTTCATAGAGTCAAAGGGGATGGCCTCGACGCGGGTCATGGACAACATGGAACGCTCGCGCAGTTCCGGTGCTACTGGCGCAAAGCCAAAGCCACAGTTGCCGATCACGACCGAGGTGATGCCATGCCAGCTCGACAGGGAGCAATAGGGATCCCAGAATAACTGAGCGTCGTAGTGGGTATGGAGGTCGATAAAGCCGGGGCATACATGTTTGCCCTCTGCATAAAGAACTTTGTCAGCATCGCTGGCATCAAGCCGCCCGATTTTAGCGATGATACCGTCCTTAATGCCAATGTACCTTTGTAACGCGGGATGCGCGTGCCATCAAATATCGTGCCGTTCTGGATAATCGTATCGTAAGTTGCCATTTGTCTTGCTCCTGTATTTATGGTTATTTTATAGACCGTTACTTACCTCTCATGCATTGACTTATTTTATGCTCTACCGAGGTATGTCTTATTTGAAAATATATAGGAACACTTAAAGTGTAGTCGAATATTGCCAGTGTTGATTGTTTAAGTGTCCGGTTTTTTATTCTTCATTTAAGCTATTCTTGTTGGCACCTGACTTGCCAACACCCACAAAAAAGCCGGCTTAAGTGCCGGCTTTTTTGTATCCAGTTCAGTTTACTTAAGAATCAGGCGACCCCGTGACGCAGTAATTTTCCTGAATAGTTATGAGTTTCCTCATCGTGGTCGATGGTGACTTCACCGTTAACAAGAATGTAGTCATAGCCCTTGGCTCTTTGAATACGACGCCATTCGTTAGCAGGCATATCGTGAACAATTTCACCATCGAGGATTTCCAGATTCTCGTAATCGTAAACGACGATATCAGCTGGAGCACCTTCGACCAGTGTGCCGCGGGCTTTAAAGCCTGCTAATGAGGCAGGCAATGCGCTCAGACGCCAGTGAACTTCTTCCAGCGAGAGCATGTTGTGCTCACGGACGTATTTAGCGATGGCCTCAGTCGGGAAGCGTCCAGCCGTCAGGAAGCGAGTATGGGCACCACCATCAGAAATCCCGAAAGTAACAAAAGGATCATCAATGATCTCTTTCATATACTCTAGATTACCTGCATTAGGGAGCATAGCGTAAAACTCTGCCTTGAGATTGGTGCCGACGGCGATATCAAGCATGGCATCGATGGGATCAACGCCCATTTTTTCAGCAATCAAGCTGATTTCGTGATCTTTGTACTCGGTAAAGTCATCTGAGTTGGGTCGTACCATGACCACTTCCTCAATGGGGCCAGTCGCTGAGATGCCGGGAGGATTGTCTTTGAGCTTCTGGCGCATGGCAGGATCAGCCATTTTACGCATTTTGTCTTCGTGACTACCTGTGGTGGCTTCGCGCCAGGCATCGGAGTCGTCCCACAGATTCCATTCGTCGAGGGCAAAGGTGAAGCCGCAATCGGTGGTGAGCCCCTGGCCATAAACTTTGTTGCCACGGGCGTGAACTTCACTTAACCATTTCAGGGTTTCTCTATGCACTGTCGGGTCATTGGCAACTGCCTGAACGACGTTATAGAGCAAGGGTCGGCCACTAATTTCGGACAGTTCTTCCATATGGGCACGATCCTTTTCCGGATCGTTGCCACTAAGCATGGTGACCTGCATAAAGCCTTCGTTACGCTTGGCCAATACTTTGGCCAGTGCGATAGCGGTTTCATCGTGCATCACGTCAGTGGGCATGGGTGTGCCGTCGAAGTCACGCTGCACATCGGCACCACAGCCGGGTGCTAGACGTTGGGCGGACCAGCCGCAGCCGCCGGCGTCCATGGACTCTTCGAGCATGTCACATAATTGCTCTGTTTCTTCCGGCGTTGGCAGGGCACCAGCTTTGGCGCGCTCAAAACCCAGTACTGTAATCAGCATCGGTACCAGTGGCACATAAGGAAGAATATTCATCGCTAAGGGCGTGCGATCGATACTGTCGAGGTACTCAGGGAAGGTTTCCCAGTCCCAGGGCATACCTTCTTTCATAGAGTCAAAAGGAATGGCCTCAATGCGGGTCATGGACAGCATAGAGCGTTCTCGCAGCTCTGGTGCGACCGGAGCAAAGCCGAAGCCGCAGTTGCCGATAACAACAGAAGTGATGCCGTGCCAGCTAGACAGCGAGCAGTATGGATCCCAGAATAGTTGCGCGTCGTAGTGGGTATGCAGGTCGATAAATCCCGGGCATACGTGTTTACCTTCAGCGTCGATGATTTTGTCGCCATCACTCTCATCAAGGCGGCCAATTTTGGCAATTAAACCATCTTTAATGCCGATATCACCCTTAAAGCGCGGAATGCGTGTACCGTCGAAAATCGTGCCGTTTTTAATAATCGTATCGTAAGTTGCCATTAAACTTCTCTCCTGTATATGGTGTATTTTGCTCGTGTCACCATGGGTAGCTAATTTGGTGTCGCTGCTTTTGTACAGCTTGTTTAGCAGCTTAGTGCGCCAATAGTGACTTTATTGATTTTGTCTGAAATACCCGGTTAGATTTTTGAGCCATATTAATTTGGACGTCTAAAGGTACTGTGTCCCCATTGTTCTTACAAGTACAACTTGTGCTTTTTAAAAAGGGCAGGGGATAACAGAGAAACCCTCTAGCAAGTATCGGGCTTCCCTGTTGTCAGCGTTACGGCCTGCGCATCAAGCGATTCCGTGGCGCAGCAGTTTTCCAGAATAAGTGTGTGTTTCCTCATCGTGGTCGATGGTCACTTCACCGTTGACGAGGATGTAGTTATATCCTTTCGCCCGTTGTACGCGACGCCATTCGTTACCTGGCATATCGTGAACCACTTCGCCATCGAGTATTTCCAGATTCTCGTAGTCATAGACGACGATATCCGCTGGCGCGCCTTCTACTAGCGTGCCGCGACTTTTAAAGCCGGCTAATGCCGCAGGCAAAGCACTCAGGCGCCAATGGACCTCTTCCAGTGACAACATATTATGCTCGCGAACATAGCTGGCGATAGCCTCCGTGGGGAAACGTCCTGCAGTTAGAAAGCGAGTGTGGGCGCCGCCATCGGAAACCCCAAAGGTAACAAAGGGATCGTCGATAATTTCTTTCATGTACTCGAGATTGCCGGCGTTGGGCAGCATGGCAAAAAACTCTGCTTTGAGGTTGGTACCCACAGCGATGTCGAGCAGGGCATCGACCGGGTCTTTGCCGGTTTTTTCAGCGATCAGGCTAATAGTGTGGTCTTTGAACTCGCTAAAATCATCCGAGTTAGGACGCACCATAACCACATCTTCAATGGGGCCTGTGACCAGGATTCCCGGAGGGTTATCCTTGAGTCCCTGCCGTCTGCCTGGGTCACCCAGTTTTTCTAGACGCTCTTCAAAGGTACCAGTGGTGGCTTCCCGCCAGGCCTCGGAATCATCCCACATATTCCACTCGTCCAGGGCAAAGGTAAAGCCGCAGTCGGTGGTCAGGCCCTGGCCGTAAACCTTGTTGCCACGGGCGTGACACTCGCTTAACCACTTCAGGCATTCACGATGGATTGAGGGATCGTTGGCGACGGCCTGTACGACGTTGTAAAGGATCGGGCGACCGCTAATTTCTGCTAGCTCCTCCAGATGAGCGCGATCATGGTCGGCGTCTTTGCCGCTGATCATGGTGACTTGCATAAAGCCCTCATTGCGCCTGGCCAGTACTTTGGCCAGAGCGATAGCGGTTTCATCGTGCATGACATCGGTGGGCATAGGCGTGCCATCGAAGTCCCGTTGTATATCGGCACCACAGCCTGGAGCCAACCGTTGTGCAGACCAACCACAGCCGCCAGCGTCCATAGACTCTTCGAGCATGGCACATAATTCTGCTTCTTCCTCGGGCGTGGGCATATCACCAGCCTTGGCGCGATCAAAACCCAGTACGGTAATCAGCATTGGCACCAATGGTACGTAGGGCAATATATTGATCGCCTTGGGGGTGCGCTCCACACTATCGAGGTATTCCGGGAAGGTTTCCCAGTCCCAGGGCATGCCTTCTTTCATGGAATCGAAAGGGATTGCTTCGATGCGGGTCATCGATAGCATGGCTCGCTCGCGCAGTTCCGGCGCCACCGGAGCAAAGCCGAAACCGCAGTTACCGATCACCACTGAGGTGATGCCATGCCAGCTCGACAGTGAGCAATAGGGATCCCAGAATAGCTGGGCATCGTAGTGGGTGTGCAGGTCGATAAAGCCGGGGCATACATGCTTGCCTTCAGCATCAATCACTTTATCGGCATCCGCGGCGTCAAGACGGCCTATTTTGGCAATTAGACCATCCTTAATGCCAATGTCGCCCTTAAAACGCGGAATGCGCGTGCCGTCAAAAATAGTACCGTTTTGGATAATCGTATCGTAAGTTGCCATCAGTCTTTCTCCTGCATCGGATTCGTTGACCTTATTGTTACTTACCGCTGAGTGCGGGATTGTTCCGCACCTGATTGCGGGTAAGCAGTGTTTGCATTGTCTGGAATAATTGTCCGGCTAATGCTTTATCCAGGATCCTGGCCGAGTGAAGGTACCGTGTCGTACCGGCTCGTACAAGCGCTATATACTATTTTATATAGACGAAAATCCTATATGTGGTCAGAAATACGAGGGTGGGCAAGCGCTAACACGGTAAAGCTCTGAACAGCCATATTGGGGAACAGTCAGAGATTTTTTATCGCTGTTTACTGTGTAAACGATAAGCGCCAGTTGACTGTAATGAACGCGTAGAGAGGTGATCCCAGCAAGGCTGTGTGCCTGAGCACCATCAGGTAAAGCAGTACACTGGCGACCCGTTTGCTTTTTTGGCCGGTTACGCGCAGGGAACTAGCGGTATTGTTAAGCGGCGATACCGTAGGCTTTGGCAGATTGAAGAAAAGCTAAAAAATCATCCGGTTCAATAGCGAGAATTTCAAGCCCGGTGCTTTGTTGCTTGGGTTTTTGCATGTCTTTGATCTGCCAAACTGTACGAGTGCCAACCTTTATAGTGATATCACCCCTGGTAGGATGGGGGAGCTTGATCGAGAGAAGGTGTCGCGACTGGTAGGGCAATATGCGATTTGCGAAAAGCATAAAACCGCCGGTGGAGATATTGCCAATATAGCCAATATTGGAGTCGCTTGTCAGGTCACGAACCCTTGCGAGGGCTAAATAGGGGGTCCGCGGAGCACGTTTAACGTTTGCCAAAATAGTTTTTATTAACATTGTGGTTGCTTGCTTGCAGCATAACGAAGGGAATTGCCTGTGCCAAGCTATTTTAGTAAAAATATTCTAATAAATTTAGGGTGTTAGCAGCTATAGTTATTGTGATATCAATATTGATCAGTTGGTCTTCCGGTGGTTTGGCGCACTCGTAACACAGTAAGGCATGAAGTGAAAATGAGCGTAACAACCATGCCCACCCAAAAGCCTTCGACGCCAAGTGGGGTTCCCCAGATATCAGTGAGAGCCAGTGAATAGGATAATGGAAAGCCAATGAGCCAGTACCCGCTCACTGCTAGAATCAGAGTTATTCGAGTGTCTTTGTAGCCGCGCAGTGCGCCATTACCTCCGACATTTATAGCATCGAAGACTCGAAAAGTTGCCGCGTAAATTAACAACTGGGCAGCCAGTTCCCGCACCTGTGGGTCAGGAGAAAACAATGCTGCGATCTGATGCCGAAAAGCAATAACCAGGCCAGCCTGGATAAGTGCAATGACGGTGGTCAGCGCGAGGCCACTGAAGCAGATCTGGCGCGCCAGCGCGGGGTTGCGTTGGCCCAGTTCGTGAGCGGAGAGTACTGCGATGGCCTGGGAAATACCCATGGGCACCATGAACATAACCCAGTCGAAGGAAATAGCAATCGAGTGACCGCTGATGACCGCAGCACCAAGATGGGCAATGAATAATGGAATGATCAGGAAAAATCCTCCTTCGGCTAGAATTGCACCGCCGATGGGTAAACCAACTCGCAAAGTTTCTTTGATGCGGTGGATATCAAATAGAGTGATTTTGGTTAGCAGGCCATAGCTGCTCAGTGGGCTGGCGAAACGGGCGTACAGGGTTTCCCCAGCAACGATAAATATTGACACTAGCAGAGAGGCCCAACCGCAACCAGCGCCACCAAGCGCGGGTAATCCCCATTTACCGAGTACCAGCGCGTAATCCAGGGGGATGTTGGCGAGGAAACCGATCAGGTTGAATATCATTGCCGGGCGAGCGTGGCCCATGCTCTCGAAGGTGGTTCTGTAGGCCATCATAAAAGGTAGTAAAAATGCAGCGCCCAACATAGGCCAGAGATATGATATGGCCACTTTACTCACGGTATTATCTGTATCAAGCTGAGGCAGGGCGAAAATTCCTATACCCACCAGGCAGGCACAGAAGATGCCGAGCGGCAGGCACAACCATAAACAGCTCTGGAATTGTCGTCGCAGTGACTGAAGATTGCCCGAGCCGAAGAATTGCCCGATGATGGGTCCATTGCCGAGAACGATGCCCACCGTCAACATAATAGCCAGATTAAAAACAGCGCTACCCAGTGACACGCCAGCGAGGTCATCGGTGCTGAGCTTGCCGGAGATAATAATATCGGTGATGCTCATGCCGACAATGGCAAGCTGACCCACGGTGACTGGCAGCGCCAGGCGGACAATGCGTCTGACTGATTGGCGCCGAGTTTGCCCAGTTAACAGGTGAGAAGAAGGCACAGGTGGCGGTGGGGTAGGTGTTTGCAAAGCGATAGTCGATTACAGCTAGAAAGGGTCGCTATTTTCAATTATTTTGGACACCATCACTAGCTGGATATGAAAGTTTTTAAGAGGATAGACATGGTAGAGAGCAGCGATACCCTACTTACAGGTTTAGCAAAATTATTTGAGGTGCTTTTTTTGGGGGCACTAGTACTTGCTGTTATTGCCGTGATCTGGATGTATGTTGTCGATGTCCATCAGACAAAACATGCTATCCGGCGAAACTATCCCGTTATCGGCCGCTTCCGTTATTTTTTTGAAAACCTGGGGCAGTTTTTCCGTCAGTATTTTTATGCCATGGATCGCGAAGAGATGCCCTTCAACCGCGCTCAGCGATCCTGGGTGTATCGCGCAGCAAAAAATGTTGATGGCATGCTGGCCTTTGGCTCCACAGTGAACACACAACTCCCCTGCACTGTATTGTTCGTTACTCACCCCTTCCCCATTCTGGAGGAGGATTATGCCAAACCGAGCGCCTTCACTATTGGCACCGATTGCCGACAACCGTATCAGGCGAATTCTTTTTTCAATATTTCGGCGATGAGTTTTGGCGCTATTTCTCGCCCAGCCGTCATCGCCCTGTCAAGAGGTGCGGCGAAGGTGGGTTGCTGGTTGAATACTGGCGAAGGAGGTTTGTCCCATTACCATCTGGAGGGAGGTTGTGATCTCGTTTTTCAGATCGGTACGGCAAAATACGGCGTACGCAATGACAAAGGCGAGCTGGATGACGAAAAGTTATTAGCGATTGCCGCCCATCCACAGGTGAAGATGTTTGAAATCAAAATCAGCCAGGGAGCCAAACCAGGCAAGGGCGGAATTTTGCCCGGCATTAAGGTGACGGAGGAAATTGCCAGCACCCGAGGCATCCCAGTCGGCGTAGCTTCCATCAGCCCCAATGGTCACGCCGACATCCGCAGTGTTGAAGATTTACTCGATCGCATCGCTCATATCAGGGACTTAACCGGAAAGCCGGTGGGCTTCAAATTGGTGGTAGGTGGTACCAGTTTGTTTGATGATCTCTGCGCTGCGATTAAACGTCGAGGTATAGCCGAATCAGCACCCGACTTTATCACCATAGATAGCGGCGATGGCGGCACAGGTGCCGCGCCGCAAAGCTTGATAGATAATGCCGGGCTGAATATTCGAGAAACCCTGGCCATGGTGATTGATAAATTAACAGAACAGGGTTTGAAAGACAGGATCGCCATCGTTGCCAGCGGCAAATTGATAACCCCGGTCGATGTCGCCTGGGCCCTGTGTGTGGGGGCCGACTTTGTGGTCTCAGCACGCGGCCATATGTTTGCGTTGGGTTGCATCCAGGCGATGCAGTGCAACAAAAACACTTGCCCAACAGGGGTGGCGACCCACGACCCCGATTTGCAGAAAGGCCTCGATCCCACTGACAAAGCTGAACGGGTGACGAGCTACGTGGTCAATATGCAAAAGGAAGTAAGCACCATAGCTCACTCATGCGGTGTGCCAGAACCCAGAGGGCTGGATCGCAAACACGCCCGCATTGTTACTGAATTGGGTCAATCGGTACCCATGGATATTTTCTATGCAACCGAAGCAAAACAGAACCCGGTTTTCCCGCAGCGCAAAAATTAGCAAGGACATTCCGAGAGGGGCGCTTATCTGGCGAAATTAATGGCGCTTATCTGGCGAATTAATATAGCCACTAAGTTTATTTGATGCGGGGCACGCGGCCGGCTTTTTAATGAGCAGTGTTATTAATGGTCAGCGCTTGCTGCATTGAACGTCAAGATCATTAGCTTCTTCAGCTTCTTCAGCTTCTTCGTTGTTTTTATAAAGATCTCTCCGGTCGTTTGCCGCTGCGACAATAGCGGGGAATTTTTTCGATGAACCGCTATCTAACCACGCACCACCGACTTGATAGGCCAGGTTCAATCTTCGATCGACCCTTCGTAATAACACTAACAGATAGCTTAATAAAGCATATGGATAATTTTCTATGAATAGCCTCGTCACCGCCTACACGACAGTTCATCGCGCTATATTTACACCCCTTCAATACCTGGATGGTATAGCGCCTCTATTACTACGACTTTTCCTTGCTCCAGTAATGATGGCTGCTGGCTGGCACAAGTTTCAGAACTTTAACGATATGGTGGCCTGGTTTGGGAATGCTGACTGGGGGTTGGGTTTACCCGCTCCGGCAGTGATGGTTTTTCTTGCGGCCAGTGCTGAGCTAGTTGGGGGGGTGGCATTATTGGTGGGTCTGGCAGTGCGCTGGTTCGCTATACCTTTGATGATTTCTATGGCCGTTGCCGCAGCGACAGTGCACTGGGAGCATGGCTGGTTTGCCATAGCACCAGGCAACCCCGAAACTAGTACCGCCATGGTCCTGGCCGATATTGGTGTGCCGGCGGCAAAACGGAGCCTGGAAAATAGTGCTGAGGTGGGGCGACGAGTCAGTGCTGCCAAATCAATTCTTCGGGAACACGGTAATTACAGTTGGCTGACGGAAAAAGGTACTTTTGTAGTGCTCAATAACGGTATTGAGTTTGCCGCTACATATTTTGTCATGCTACTAAGTCTCTTTTTCACTGGGGGAGGCCGCTATTTTAGTATCGACGACTGGCTCAGACGTATCTACTGGAAAGACGCAAGCTGAGGCCTTAGGATCGGTTCATCGCATCTTAGCCAATCGAAATCACTGCTTATCCTGTGTTCTGTTTCGCTGTGCTATAATCAGCCCGTTTAATTTTCCCATAGTACTTTTTGCCTTCCCACAGTAAAAGTGTAGACCACTGGCGTTAGCCAGTGGTTGTTTAGTTTGGGGTGGCCCCAATATGGTGTTTGAGTACCGAGTTTAGATGAGTGAAGCAGAGCAAGAAAACCTATTATGAGTGAAGCAAAGCAAGAAAACACAGCACAAAATGTTGATAGAAAGAAAACCACAGGTGTCAGGCGCAACCGGCGTGGCGGTCGTGGCCGCAGAGGCGGTGGTGGCGGTCGGCCTACGGCATGGTCACTGTCGCAATTTCATGTGGAGCCAGAAGCAGGGAAAATTCGTTTCCACGATTTCGACTTGCCCGATGAGCTAATGCACAGTATCGCCGATCAGGGATTTAAATTTTGCTCTCCGATCCAGGCTCAATCGCTACCATACACGTTGCGTGGTAACGATGTTGTTGGCAAAGCCCAAACGGGTACGGGCAAAACAGCGGCGTTTTTGGTTACTATTATCTACGATTTACTCAAGCACCCTGTTGATCACAAGCGTTATGCCGGTGAAGCACGGGCTTTGATAATAGCGCCTACTCGTGAGCTCGTTATGCAGATTGCCGATGATGCTCGAGTCTTGAATAAATACACCGGGCTCAATGTGCATACCCTGGTAGGTGGTATGGATTACGACAAACAGCGTCGGCATCTGGATGAAACACTATGCGATATTCTGGTGGCCACACCGGGACGTTTGATCGATTTTTGTGGTAGCAAGGATGTCTATCTCGATCAGGTTGAGGTATTGGTGATAGATGAGGCTGATCGTATGCTCGATATGGGCTTTATTCCCCAGGTGCGACGCATTGTTCGGCAGACGCCAAGAAAGGATGATCGTCAAACATTGTTTTTTTCCGCTACGTTTACCCCAGAGGTACTCGGTCTCGTTGATCAGTGGACGCACGATGCTACCGTCGTTGAGATAGAGCCGGAACATGTAGCCACAGATTCGGTGACGCAAAAAATTTACATCACGCAGACCCGTCGCAAACGAGAGTTACTGGTTAATATATTGCGTAGCGAAGAAGTGGAGAGCGTGATTGTTTTTGCCAACCGGCGTGATCAGTGTCGCCGCTTGCAGGAATACCTGGGCAAGGTTGGTTTCAGTGTTGGGCTACTATCTGGTGAGGTGGCTCAGAACAAACGCGTACGCACTTTGGACGATTTTAAGTCCGGCAAAATTAAAGTGCTGGTGGCCACCGATGTTGCCGGGCGTGGCATCCACATTGACGGTATTAGTCATGTAATTAATTTCACTCTGCCTGAAGAACCCGAGGACTATGTCCATCGTATCGGACGTACGGGACGGGCAGGAAAAACGGGCACTTCCATCAGTTTTGCCTGTGAAGATGATGCTTTTCTGCTTGAGCCTATAGAGCAGCTGTTAGGTGAAAAGCTAGTTTGCGAACAGCCTCCTGTAGAGCTGTCCAGTGAACATCATGAGCGCGAGGCCGGCTAGCCCGTACTTTTTAGCGGGCGCGTGAGGCTAGCGGGGAAAACTGATCCAGATTTCCTGGTCACCTGGCGGATTCATACAATTAAGTGCAATTCCTCACTGAGCCGGCGCTGAATTATCGTCGTTAAATGCCGCAAGCCATAGCGATGTGGCACCGGTTACAGCTGCGGGCAGCACCACCAGATTGACCAGTGGCACGGATGTGCCCAGTAATATTAGTCCCCCGAATCCCGCCAGCAACTTTTTTCGATCGTTTGCCAGGTGACGCATATCGTCAAAGGTAACCTGATTGATATCTGCGGGATAATCGAGGTATTGCAAAGACAGGGACCATGCGCCCCATAGAAATACAATAAACGGTGCTAATAGATTCAGAATCGGCACAAAAGAAAGCAGCATGCAAAGCAGAAAAACCGCAATGATGCGCGGCACGAAATACCACAGCTTACGCAATTCCCGTACAAAAGCCCGCCCGGCAATTTCTTTGGCTGCATGCCAGGAGAGTGGTTGACTATCCACGCTATCGCCGAGCAAATTCTGAGTGCGCTCCGCCAGTAGGCCATAAAATGGTGAAGCGATAAGGTTGGCAAGTATCGTAAAGGTATAACCGTAGATTATCGCCAGCATCAGACCGAAAAGCCCCCAGATCAGCCAGGCAAGAAACCCCAGCCACGCAGGTAACCACTCCATCAGGCCTGTTAGCAAATGGTTGAATTGTTGTATGGCGAGCAGCGTGGTACCAGCGAAAAGTAAGATATTGATAAGTAATGGAATAATGACCCAGGCTCTGATGCCAGGCCTGGCCAGCAAACGGAAACCCCTGAAAAAATGATCTAGCCCCATTGTGTGTTCCCTGTACGGCAAACTAAGATTTAGCGGCACCATCGATTTGACAATTATTTTGCCAACCGCGGTAGAGGGTGACAGAATAGCTGCCCGTCAAAAATCGGTAGATTATCACGTTATGAACAAGGCACTCGCCGGACTACGTATTCTCGACCTTACTCATATTTTGTCTGGCCCTTTTGGCACCATGACGCTGGCAGATTTAGGGGCTGAAGTCATCAAGATTGAACCCCTGGAAGGTGAGCGCACACGTGGCTTGCTGGCCAATGATCAAAAGCATTCCATTGACGGTATGGGTGCTTACTTTATAAATCTAAACCGTAACAAAAAAAGTGTCGCCCTGGATTTGAAAAGTAAGGAGGGTCGACAGCTTTTTTATCGTCTGGTCGAAACCGCTGATATTGTCTTCGACAATTTTAGCGTCGGTGTCACACAAAAACTGGCGATTGATTATGCCCGGCTCAGTGAGGTTAATCCGCGCATTATTACCTGCTCAATCACTGGTTTTGGTTCCGAAGGCCCCGGCATGCATCGCACCGCTTTTGATCAGGTGGTGCAAGCCTATGGCGGCAATATGTCGATTACCGGCAACGATGCTAAACACCCGCAACGTTCCGGTGTGCCTATCGCTGACCTCGGTGGCAGCCTCTATGGCATGGTCGGTGTGCTGACGGCACTTTATGAGCGTGAGCGTAGTGGCAAGGGCCAGCACGTAGACATTTCCATGCTCGATGGCCAAATCGCTATGCTCAGCTATATGGCCACCATGTACTTTTTGTCCGGTGAGGATCCGGAGCCTATTGGTAACTCTCACTTTGTTCATGTCCCTTACAATAGTTTTACTACCCTCGATGGCTCCATTGTAATTGCGATAATCTTCGACCACTTCTGGACGGGGTTGCTCGATGTACTCAAATGTGATGTATTACGGCAGCCAGAATATGACCATCAGCCTGGTCGTCTGGCAGATAAAATCAAAATTGAAAATAAGGTCGCAGAAATATTCGCCACTAATACCTCTGCTCACTGGCTGGAAAAACTTGAAGCAGAGCGCATCCCCTGTGCGCCGGTAAATACCTTCAGTCAAGCTTTGGATGACAGCCAGGTGAAATATCGCAATATGGTCGTTGATATCGGCCACCCCAATGGTCAAAAGACTCGGGCACCGGGTAATCCGGTGAAACTGTCACGGACTAATCAGGAGGATTTCACGCCCGCACCTTTGTTGGGACAGCATACTGATGCCGTGCTCAGTGAATTATTAGGTATGGATGATAGTGAGCTGGCGAAATTGCGGAGTCAAAATATTATTGGTTAAGCTGATCAGGTACGTGCTATCCAGAGATAAGCCGTCCCGGCAAGTGTTCTGCTTATGATGCTATTTGATGTGCTATTTGATGTGCTATTTAGCTGACAGTTTGCCTTTCGTGGTTAGAGTCACTAGCATCAGCTGCGTAACTAAAACGCTGACGACTGACTGTCAGATATAAAACTGTCAGGTATGAAAAAGAGATTGTCGACAAGTTGGGTGGAATCTAAAAGCTCTCCCGACGGATTAGGATCTATAAGATAGTTCCAATATAACAGTTCCCATAAAAACCGGACTCATATGAGTGCAAGGTTTGATTAAATATATAAGTCAAATATACAAGGGGTTATGAAAATGATCATACGAGACAAGTTTTATATTAATGGGGAATGGGTTGAGCCAGTTGGCGAAGGCACACTCGAAGTGGTTGATGCGTCAACTGAAGAAGTTATGGGTACCGTTCCAGCTGGAGCCGCGGAGGATGCTAATCGAGCGGTTGAGGCAGCGGCAGCCGCTTTTGAAACCTGGGGCATGACCACCCCGAAGGAGCGACAGGGCTATTTGCAAAAATTATACACGGCGATGGCGGCACGGCAGGATGAACTGGGTAAGATCATGGCGGGCGAAGTGGGAATGCCTGCGGGTATGTCCAAAGCAATCCAGGCGGGCCTGCCACTCCAGGGCGTGGCTAACTTTATTAAAATTCTTGATACCTATGAGTTTTCAGACAAGCTCGGTAATTCTGAAATTATCAAAGAGCCCGTAGGGGTAGTCGCCTGTATCACCCCGTGGAATTATCCCCTGCACCAGATTATGGCCAAGCTCTGCCCGGCACTGGCAGCGGGTTGCACCGTAGTTGTTAAACCCAGCGAAGTGGCGCCCCTTACCGCTTTTACCCTGGCTGAAATGGTAGAAGAAGCGGATTTTCCACCGGGTGTTGTCAATGTGATTACCGGTCTCGGGCCAGTGGTGGGCGAAGCCATGGCCAGTCATCCGCTGGTCGATATGGTTTCTTTTACTGGCTCCACTCGTGCAGGCAAGCGGGTGTCGGAACTGGCATCCCATACGGTTAAACGCGTGGTGGTAGAGCTAGGTGGTAAATCTGCCTCTGTGATTCTCGATGATGCTGATCTGGAGGATGCGGTGCGTGGCACGGTCAATGATTGCTACTTTAACAGTGGTCAAACTTGCGCAGCTCATACCCGTATGCTGGTACCCGAAGCCCAATATGAACGGGCAGCCAAAAAAGCGGTTGAAGTGGCAGAGAGTTTGACCATCGGTCAATCCCAGGATCCTAAAGCCAAACTTGGCCCGGTTATTACCAAGGCCCAGCAGGAAAGAGTGCGCAGTTACATTGATAAAGGTATTGAAGAAGGCGCTGATCTTCTTTGTGGCGGTTCCGAACAACCCGAAGATCTGCCCACAGGGTTCTTTATCAAGCCCACCGTATTTGGCAAAGTAACTCAGGATATGACTATCGCCCAGGAAGAAATCTTTGGGCCGGTACTGAGTATTCTCACCTACAAAGATGAGGAAGATGCGATTCGTATTGCCAACGATACTGTTTATGGTTTGTCGAGTGGTGTCTGGTCAAGCGATATGGATCACGCTAAAAAAGTTGCCCGTCGCTTACGTAGTGGCAATGTAATAATTAACGGTGGTGGCTTTAATATGATGGCGCCGTTTGGGGGTTACAAACAGTCTGGTAATGGTCGGGAGCACGGCCCTTATGCCCTGGATGATTATCTGGAAGTTAAATCTCTGCAAATGTGATTCGCTTTTCCAGTTGAGTCGACAGGTAAGCCAGAAAATAGGCTATGTGTCGGCTCATGCCTGGAGGAGTTTATAGAATGTTTGCTTGGCAAAAATAATGCCTTAACCGCGTTTTCAAATAATAATAGCTCCTGAGGAAGGAATAATGAATACAAAATCACAAGTTCTCTGTGCCTGGTGCGGCGTCATATTCCTGGTCCTGTTTAGTATCGGCTGGGTGCTTCTCGCGCGCTTTCTGCCACCGATCTCCCCGGCACTTAGCGCCAACGATGTCGCGGCTATTTACCAGCAGAACACTGGTGCAATTAGAATCGGTTTGGCTCTTGCCATGATCTCCGCCGCATTTACAGCACCGTGGGTGGCGGTCATTGCGGCACAAATGAAACGTATTGAAGGCGATTCCCCGGTGCTGACTTATTCCATGTTGGTAGCGGGCGCTGCAGGCATATTGATCCTGATGATACCCACTATAATCTGGACCGTCGCAGCTTTCAGGCCCGAGCGGGATGCCGAGCTGATCATGCTGCTGAATGATTTCGGCTGGTTATTGTTTGTTATGACCTTCTCGCCGTTCTTTATCCAAAACATGGTGATCGGTCTGGCGATCTTTGGCGACAATGCCGAAGCACCGATATTCCCTCGCTGGTTGGGTTATTTCAATATCTGGGTAGCCATCCTACTCGTCCCCGGCGGTCTGGTGACCTTCTTTAAAACCGGCCCCTTTGCCTGGGACGGAATCCTGGCTTTCTGGATGCCCCTGGTGGTATTTTTTGGCTGGTTTGTGGTTATGTTCATGGCTTTGCTAAAAGCAATAAAACAACAAGCCCAGTCTGCCTAGTAATCGCGAGATGAATGAATCGGGGAAAGCCGCTGAAGGCAGGACTACACACGAACGGCCAGTAGTAGCTTCGCCGAGCTCAAGCATTACACTCTGCACATCTGATAAGAGCTTGCCTGATGAGTGTTCGGCTGGCGAGCATGTTCCCGGTGAAGTAGGTATATGGGTTTTTGTTCTCGGTGATATGCTGGTTTTCGGTCTGTTCTTTACTGTGTTCGCTTACTACCGCGGGCTAAATATTGATCTTTATTTGCAATCTCAGACAAGTCTCAATCAAAACTATGGTGCGCTAAATACCCTGTTGTTGCTGCTTAGCTCGTGGTTTGTAGTGATGGCCGTTAGTGATGTGCGTAATAGTGTAAATAGCAATGTCTTAAAAAAAAGTAGCCCGGCAAATAAGGATGGCTTAGCTCAACAGAACACCAGCCATCCATCAAAAAGAGCAGCTATGCTACTGGCTCTGGCTTTTTTATGCGGTCTTGGCTTTGGGCTTGTGAAAATTATTGAATACACTGAAAAAATTAGTGCCGGGATAACCATCACCAGCAACGAATTTTTTATGTATTACTATATTTTTACCGGGCTGCATTTTTTGCATGTGCTTATCGGCATGGGGGTGCTGGTGTTTTTATGCTTGAAAGTAAGGGCCGGTATTTCTGGCGAAAGTGACCTGGTGCTCGTGGAAAGCGGTGCGACGTTTTGGCATATGGTCGACCTGCTCTGGATTGTGTTGTTTCCACTGCTTTATTTGATGAAGTAAGGTCGGCTATAAATCATGCAAACTTTTTTTCGCCACCCTGCGACTCCTATCTGGCTACTACTTATGATAGCTACTGGTTTGTCCTGGTGGCTGGGCGTTGATGCAGGCAGAGAAGAGGATCTAAACTACCATTTAATTTCTACTACATTGATAATTATAGCTTTTATAAAGGTTCGATTTGTTATGCGCTACTTTATGGAGGTGCGCACGGCTCCGCTATCCTTACGGCTGATTTGTGATGCCTGGATCGTAGTGGTTTGTTCGGCGATTGTTTGGCTATTTTAAAAAAATAAGCTGCATTAAATTTGGTCGTTCAAAATAAGTAAGTCGATAAGTTAAGAGGTTCTCGAACGGTCTGTATGCTCCATAATTTGTGGAGTCAGGCTGCTTGAGTCAATTTATTTGAGGTGTCCTTATCTTTAAATTAATCGGATTTATCCTGAAATTGGCAATTTTTGCGCTACTGACTCTGCCATTTATATTGATTGGCTTCTCAGTGAGCGATACTGCATTGGTAGCAGATGGGCTTACTCCAGACCATTATGATATAGCGCGGGTTGAAAAAATTCTTAAACAGCATGATCCTCGCCATTTGAAGCAGGGGCAAACTGGCCAACTAAAGTTGTCTGAGCAGGATATTGATGCCCTTTTGGTAACTAGCCTGTCACCATTGGAAAAAGCTGTAGCAAAAACCTGGTTGCATGATGAAAAGGTGGTTGTTGATGTGAGTGTTAACTTGCCAGGAAATAAATATGCTAATTTTTCTCTAAGTTTAATCGACGTGCCACAAAATTTGTTGGCGATAGAGCAGGTGAGGTTTGGCTCATTGAGTATTCCGGGTTGGGCCGTCCAACCAGTCTGGGATTTTTCACAACAGTATCTTAGTCAA
>Ga0164313_10002118_pt1 | contig 17795 bp, 18 predicted proteins | sample GuaBasSedimGuay4_FD_113735 | JGI IMG/M metagenome (GOLD analysis project Ga0164313, IMG submission 113735) | Subseafloor sediment microbial communities from Guaymas Basin, Gulf of California, Mexico - Guay4, Core 4569-4, 0-3 cm | ecosystem: Environmental > Aquatic > Marine > Hydrothermal vents...
GTTAGTAAGTTAGTGGGTTAATTGGCTACTAACTTAATAACCCACTAACTTACTAACTTATTTCTACATATTTTCAATAATGGCTGTACCAAATTCTGAACATTTCAGTTCTATAGGATCATCCATTAAACGGGCAAAATCATAGGTCACTTTCTTCTTTAGTATGGCTTGTTGCAACCCGTTTATAATTAAATCCCCCGCCTCGTTCCATCCCATATACTGAAGCATCAACACACCTGAAAGTATGACAGATCCCGGGTTTACCTTATCCAGACCGGCATACTTTGGAGCGGTACCGTGGGTGGCCTCAAAAATGGCATGACCGGTCTCATAATTAATATTTGCTCCGGGAGCAATACCTATTCCGCCTACAATGGCTGCCAGGGCATCTGAAATATAATCACCGTTAAGATTCATTGTGGCTATCACCGAATACTCGGCGGGCCTTGTAAGAATCTGCTGCAGAAATGCATCCGCAATAACATCTTTTATGAGGATCTTGCCGGCCTTCAGCGCTGCATCCTGGGCGTCATTGGCCTTGTCTTTTCCCTCTTGTTCGGCAATCCGATCGTACTGGTTCCAGGTAAACACCTGATCCCCGAACTCCTCTTCAGCCAGTTCATATCCCCACTGCTTGAACTGTCCCTCGGTATACTTCATGATGTTACCCTTGTGCACCAGTGTAACAGACGGTAGATCGTGTCGTACGGCATGCTGGATGGCAGCCCTGACCAGACGTGATGTGCCCTCTTTGGAGATAGGTTTGATCCCAATGGATGCAGATTTGGGGAAGCGAATGGTAGATACTCCCATCTCTTCTATCAGGAATTTTTTCACTTTCTCTCCCTCTTCTGTGTCGGTCATCCACTCTATACCTGCATAAATATCTTCCGTATTTTCCCTGAAAATCACCATATTAGTAGTCGTAGGATCTTTAACCGGAGACGGAACACCCTTATAATACTTGACAGGTCGCAGGCACACATAGAGGTCGAGAATCTGTCTCAACGCCACATTCAGAGATCTGAAGCCCCCTCCTATAGGGGTTGTCAGAGGCCCTTTAATGGCCACCAGATGCTCATTGATAATATCCAATGTCTCTTCGGGCAACCACTTTCCTGTCTGATTAAAAGCTTTCTCTCCGGCCAACACCTCTTTCCATACAATTTTCTTCTTACCTCCATATGCCTTTTCAACAGCTGCATCTAAAACCCTGACCGATGCTGCCCAAATATCTGGTCCGGTTCCATCTCCTTCAATAAATGGGACAATGGGAAAATTGGGTACAGTAATCTTTCCCAATTGATTGGTAATTTTTTCTCCGTTCATTTCGTTAATTTTGATTGTGTTTTCTCTATTAGATTACAATTTTTGTTCGCAAATGTTCAATCATCAAAATCGAGACTAACCGGTTTTTTAGCTGGCCCAGTTCAGGATTTTTCTTCATCAAAGAATCGAGCTTATCCTGTTCCGTATAGATCCTCTTGCCGTTCTTCTCAACTTCAGCCACCTCAGTGAGTATCTCAATGGTGCTATAGCCAGTGGTGCTTTTGATGGACCGGATCAGGTCTGATTTTATATTCTTTACAAAATTATCTTTTTGCGCTTCACTGTAAAGCAGAACCATGATGGTTCCGTCTGCTTTAACTACCGGTCTGTTATTTACCAGGGTACTGTAAATGCGTGGTTTGCTCTTTGCAACCGATTCTGCATAATTGGTCCAGGCCTTAAGGATGGCATCAGGATCCATTGGTTTTTCCACGGCCTCAGGCTCCACCGTTTGTGAATCATCTTTAATCTCCTCCCTGTCTGTTACCTCCTTTACGGGCGCTGTTCCTTGTAGTGAGTTTTTAATGGAGATGCCGGGTTTTAATACAACACTGCTTGAACCATTGCCAGTTCTTCCATTTGAATCTTTAACACTTGGTGCTTGAGTAGGCTCTTCAGGGACTTGTTGGGTTACCTTCTCTACAGGCGCAGGCCTGGTTTGTACTTTTTGGATTGCTGATTGGGCAGGTTCAGTTACCTGTTTTTTTTTTTGAACCTCAGTAAGGTTTGCCAGCTTTACAAGGGCCAGTTCTATGGTAAGTCGCTGGTTTCTGCTGGATTTGAACTGAATATCTGCCTGGTTACAAATGTCGAGCCCTGCATAAAGGAAAGGAAGTGAAACCTCAGCAGATTGTTTTAAATATTTTTCCTTGATTCCGGCACCTACTTCCATTAGCTGGATGGTCTCCGGATTCTTACAAACCATCAGATCACGAAGGTGAGATGCATACCCGTTGATAAAGTTCCTGGAATCGAATCCCTTATTCAGAACTTCATTAAACAGCAACAGGGCAGAGGCTACATCTCCCTCAAGAATTGCAAAGGTAAGCCTGAAAAAATATTCATAATCCAGGATGTTCAGGTTGTTAATAACATCCTGGTAGGTAATTTTTTTTCCCGAAAAACTGACTACCTGATCAAAAATGGAGAGTGCATCCCGCATGGCCCCATCAGCTTTCAGGGCAACCATATGTAATGCATCCTCTTCATATTCCAGTGATTCACGGGTTGCAATTTCTGCAAGGTATGCAACAGCGTCTTCCACCCTGATTCGATTAAAATCGAAAATCTGACACCTTGATAAAATCGTTGGAATAATCTTATGCCTCTCGGTGGTGGCCAAAACGAAAATGGCATGTGCCGGAGGTTCTTCAAGGGTCTTGAGGAAGGCATTAAATGCTGCCTGGGATAGCATATGTACCTCATCTATAATATAGATGCTATAGGAACCAATCTGCGGAGGGATCCTGACCTGTTCGGTTAAGGACCGAATGTCATCCACTGAATTGTTGGAGGCTGCATCCAGCTCATGAATGCTGTAAGATCTGTTTTCATTGAATGACTTGCAGGATTCACACTCTCCACAGGCTTCTCCCTTTTCAGTAATATTAAAGCAGTTGATGGTCCTTGCAAAAATCCTTGCACAGGTTGTTTTTCCCACACCCCTTGGACCGCTGAAGAGATAAGCATGTCCCAGGTGGTTATTTAATATTGAATTTCGAAGCGTGGTAGTAATGGAAGCCTGGCCCACCACATCATTAAAACTTGCTGGTCTGTATTTCCGGGCCGATACAATAAATTTATCCATTTGCTGTGCAAAGATAGCAACTAAAGTAGAAAGTAGAAAGTAGAAAGTGGAAAGTAGAAAGTGGAAAGTGGAAAGTGGAAAGTGGAAAGTGGAAAGTGGAAAGTGGAAAGTAGAACCGAGGCGAAGCCGAGCTCGATGAGGCCACAGGCCGAGTCAAAGTGCGGCGGTAAAATGCAAATATGGATTTATGCCTGGAAAACCATATAAAAGCGACATCTTTCTTTGCTGTTAATCAAAAACTTCATACTTTTGCAGTCGATTTTTTAATAACTAAATATTTATACATGTTGAACCAATACGAGACCGTTTTCATTTGTACTCCCGTTTTGTCTGAAGCTCAGATGAAGGAAGCGGTCAGAAAATTCAAAAAGGTGATCACCGATAACAAAGGTGAAATCGTCTATGAAGAAGATTGGGGCCTAAAGAAACTGGCCTATCCCATTCAGAAGAAATCTACTGGCTTTTACCACCTGATCGAGTTCAGGACTGAGCCTGAATTAATTGCCAAACTGGAAACTGAGTACCGCAGGGATGAACGCATCATCCGGTTCCTGACCATGAAGATGGAAAAATATGCGGTGGTTTACGCAGAGAAAAAAAGAGCAAGAAAATCAGCAGATCAAAAGCAATCAATTGAAAACAAGCAGGAGGGTGAATAATGGCACAAGATAATACAGAAATCAGATATTTAACTCCACCAACGGTAGAGATAAAGAAAAAGAAGTATTGCAGGTTCAGAAAGAATCGCATTAAATACATTGATTACAAAGACCCCGAATTCCTGAAAAAGTTCCTGAATGAGCAGGGTAAGATTCTTCCGAGGCGGTTAACCGGCACCTCGCTGAAGTACCAGAGAAAAATAGCAGTAGCCATTAAACGGTCAAGGCACCTGGCTATGCTTCCTTATGTAACTGATATGTTAAAGTAATTAGGAGGAACTTGAAATGAATGTGATCTTAAAACATGATATGCCTAACCTGGGACACAAGGATGACATCGTTCTGGTGAAGGACGGATATGCCAGAAATTACCTGATTCCCAAGGGATATGCTATTAATGCAACTGCCCAGGCCAAGAAGGTACATGAAGAGATTCTTCGCCAGCGCGCTCATAAAGAGGCGCAACTGAAGGATGCAGCTCTTGCTATGGCTAATAAGCTGAAAGAAGTTTCCCTGACCATTGGAGCCAAAACCAGTACCAAAGGGAAAATATTTGGTTCGGTGAACACCATCCAGATTGCTGAGGCGCTCGTAGAGAAAGGATTTGAAGTGGAAAGAAAGAACATTTCCATAAAGGATGACCTGATCAAAGAGATTGGAAGTTATTCAGTCACAGTAAAGCTTCATAAAGAAGTTCTTGTGGACGTTCCCTTTGAAATCGTATCTGAATAGTACTGCAATACATATTTCTTAAACCGCCAGGAATTCACCTGGCGGTTTTTTATTCCCCTCTTTCAGCCGAGGACTATTTTATGGCGATAGTTTCGATTTCGATAAGTACACCCAGTGGAAGTTCCTTCACTGCAAATGCGGCCCTTGCCGGCTGCTCAGCCGGGTAGTATTTTGCATAGATCTCATTCATCGCTTTAAAGTTGACCATATCTGAGAGCAGGCATGTGGATTTAACCACATTTTCAAAACCATATCCTGCTGTTTTCAGAATGGCCCCTATATTTTTCATTACCTGCTCAGTCTGTTCGCGGATTCCTCCTGTCACAATTTGTGCATTTTCAGGGTTCAATGGGATCTGTCCGGATATGTATAGAGTTCCGCCCGCTTCAACAGCCTGTGAATAGGGTCCCACTGCTGCGGGTGCTTTATGGGTGTGAATGATTCGTTTCATATGTACGATTTTAGAAATTATCCTGCCACGACTTCCTCTTGTTGTATTTCAGATCGGAAAGTATTCCTGATTTGGCATTGATTTGAAAATTGTAGGATTTATAGGTTCCAAAAGGCACCACAGAGATCCGCATCTCCCAGCAATGCAGGTCCCTGTATATACTCAAATTGGTAGTGGTAAACTGTTTCCTGTCAAGGTCGTATCCCGTATTGAATCCTATCTTCCAGTTGGCTGAAAGACTGAAGTCGCCCGACGCCCTAACGGTTTGAATCACTGTGGAAATATCTTTGGGTTTCTGGTAACTGAAACTATAATCAATCCGCACGGACCACGGTATATCAAAATCCACATAGTCGCCGTAATAATCTTCCCTGTTGGGATCATAGTATTCATTTGGATCGTTGCCAGCCATGTCCCGGTTATTCAACTGAGATTCCCGGTCCATATCCTCCTGACCTGCTTTACTGCCCTCCTTGTTCTGTTTGGATTTCAGAGAGAATCCGGCAGTTACACTGGCATTGGATAACCTTAAAGGTTTACCTGTCTGCGAAAAATAGGTCTCTCGTGTTCTCGAATGCAATTCATCATAACCAAATGGATCCATTACTCCCCTGAACGAAAGGTTCAGCTTGTTATTAAATAACCTGGTGTTCCCGTTAAAGCTTACCGGACGCCAGGCCGGCGTAAGTGTATCCTTATGAAAGAGGTTGTAGCTGGTACTAAAATTAAAGTTATCCAGGATCTTTACTTTTTCCAATTCGTCGATGGTATCCACTTTTGATCTCATCTTTGCCTCTAGGGTGTTTCTAAGGGAGAGGCTCAAATTACCCGATGCTCCGTTAAAAGTTGGTGTCCCGTATATCTGAGACTCATAGATGGAGTAGGTCTCAATGGTATCATTGTTATCTTCAGGGTCGACCACAGACCGGTAATAATTGGCCTGTATGTTAGTCATATCAGGCACAAATGAGAAACTGGCCGATGGGGTCATCACATGTCTTATTACATCGAGCCGTCCATCGCCTTTGAACTGGTACATCCCGAATATCTTGGGAGCAATCCCGGAGCCAATGCTGGGAAAAAGGGATTGTGCATATGAAAACTTACCAATAAGGGTATCATTTATTATGGCACGGCTACTAATCAAGTTCCCACTCTCATCATATTCCTCATCATATCCCGATACAAACTTATAGGTCTGCTTTGAATAGAACATCCCGGTATAGTTCATTGAAGGAGTAATGGCAAAACTCTGAAGCATGGGAGTCTTCTTAAATGGCTTGATATTCAGACTAAGGGGAATATTGTGCTTGTAACCATTTCTCATATCATCGAACACTTCAGTGGTAAACAGCAGGGAATCATAGGTATTGATCCTGTTTTCCAGGATACTTGTATAACTTAACTGGATATCTTCATACCAGCGCTTGGGGCCGGTGGCTGATTTGCGTTTAAAAGGATTGATCCTGGCCATATTCACAGAGATCTTAGGAAGGGTCATATTGACCGCTTTTGTATTGCTGTTCTGAGAATGGTTCAACGATGCACTCAGATTAAAGGGACTGTTGGGAAATGTTTTGGTATAGGAAATACTGGATTGCTTTGTATTTCTCATTACGCTGTTGATGTTCCGGGTATGATTAGCATCGTAGGCTGAACTGGAGAGGTTTACACTGGCCCGGAATGAGCTGTTTGGGTTGGCCCTGGAGTCCTGACCATGACTCCAACCGATGGAATAGTCCCTGCTGACATCGTAAAAACCTTCAATATTCTTATAACCGGAAATATTTTTAAAATATTTAAGATTCAGGTTTCCGCTAAACTTGTAATTCACCTTGTAAGTGCTCCCCACCCTTACACCCCAGGTTCCGTTGGTGTAAATATCGCCTGTTACTCTAAGGTCCATATAGTCATTCATGGCAAAGTAATACCCTCCTTCCCTGAGGTAGAAGCCTCTTCGTGATTCCTCCCCATATTTAGGGATCAGGATACCGGAAGTTTTTGTTTTTGAATTGGGGAAAAAACCAAAAGGAATACCCAGGGGTAAAGGAACATCCGCAAGGACAATATAGGCGGGACCAGAAACAATCTTATCACCGGGCATGCTGATTCCTTTGGAAATGGCGATATAGAAATGAGGGTGGGGAGCATCACAGGTGGTATATTTGCCATTCTTCAGGTGTACATGACCATTGGATTGTTTCTTGGTCTCTTCCGAATGAAGATACCCTCCCTCCTGCTGGGAAACCACCTCTTTGATATACCCCTTCTGGGTCTTAAAATTGTATTTCAATTGTTTTGATTCGAATGAATTATTCTCATCGGTAAACACAGGATTTCCGGCGAGTTCTCCTGAAGAGTCGGGCATTCCAAAGGCCTCTACCAGGTTGCCTTCCATTTCGTAGCGGATATATGCTGCTTCAAGCGTTATCTCTTCATAGACGATCCGGGCATCGCCGTAGAGTTCAACCATGCCTCCATCCAGCGAGAACACCAGTGAATCGGTGGCCGTGTACTTCACCTCCGATTCAATATCACTCCCTGCACTTTCAACCAAAGGAATGGTATCACCTGTAATTGAATCAATGGTAAATGCTTCAGGCATTTCACTGAGTAGAGAATCGGATACCACAGTAGAATCGGGCTGTTGCGCATGCAATAAGCTGCTGGCTGAAACAGTTAGTAAGATGATGAAAAGTATCTTAACCGGGTCGTAGTGCAATCTGATTAAACTTATATTTTTGTGATAAACGTAAAGGTAATGCCAATATATATAAAACGGTCATTTCGGACGTTTCTTGTATCAACAATTTTGGTCATTGGATTTGCTATTGTTGCACTTGGAGGGATTAGTGAAGATCCACCCAAAGGGATTCACACAGTAGTTATCGATGCCGGACATGGAGGAAGGGATCCAGGGGCAATAGGCAAAAAAGGAAAGGAGAAGGATATTGCCCTTTCCATTGCCTTAAAGGTTGGTAATTACATAGAAGAAAATGTTCCGGATGTAAAAGTGATTTATACCCGGAAGAAGGATGTTTTTGTAGAGCTTATGGACCGGGCGGAGATAGCCAATGAGGCTGAAGCTGATCTGTTTATATCCATCCATGTGAATGCCCATTCCCGTTCATCTGCGCGAGGTACGCTCACCCTTGTTCTGGGTCAGCATCGTGCTGATGAGAATTTTGATGTGGCTGTAAGGGAAAACTCTGTGATTCTTCTGGAAGAGGATTATGAAACCAGGTATGAAGGATTTGATCCTACATCCACTGAATCGCACATAATGTTTTCGCTGATGCAGAAAACCTATTTTAAGCAGAGCATTGAATTTGGCGATTTTGTTCAGGATCAATTCAGGGATCGGGCAGGAAGAAAGGATCTGGGCGTGCGCGAACAGGGGCTCTACGTTCTGGCTCAGACTGCCATGCCAGGGGTTCTGGTGGAGACCGGTTTCATTTCTAACCCGGATGAGGAGAAGTACCTGATGACGACATATGGACAAGAGCTCATAGCTTCTGCCATCTATCGGGGATTTAAGGAGTACAAGGAAGAAATTGACAGGCGTAGTAATTTAACCATTGTAATACCTGAGGAGACTCCTGATTTGAGCGATCAGCCCCTTGAAAATCAAACCAATATAGGACCTGACCAGGTTGTTTTCAGTATCCAGGTGGCATCCTCAAAAAGCAAGATCCCCACCGATCCATCTTCCTTCAAAGGACATAAAGATGTAAGGATTCTTACCAGTGGCAGGTGGTATAAATACCTGATAGGAAAAGATATAAGTTATTATGATGCATTGGAAAAATGCAATGCAATCAAAGCTGATTATCCAGATGCATTTGTAGTTGCCTCAAAAAATGACAAACTTGTACCTCTGAAGGATGCCCTTCAGGAAATCAACAAGTAACATGAAGATAAGTAACGAAGCAAAAGTTGGGATCATCGGGATAGTCACTATTATCATGTTGATCTGGGGAATTAACTACCTGAAAGGAAAAAATATTCTTAGCAGCACCTACCCCCTGAATGCATTTTATATGGATTCTGGCGGACTGGAGGCCTCTTCACCCGTTCTGCTAAATGGAGTGAAGATTGGTTATATAGAGAAGATCACACTTAACCATGAAGAGAAAGTACCTGTTAGACTGGTATTGAATATTGAAAGAGTCTTTCCCATCCCAAAGGGTTCCAGGGCGGTTCAGGTGGCTACTGACCTGCTGGGAACAAAAGCCATACGAATTGAATTACAATCCACTGGGGATCCACTGGCAATCCATGGCTATTACAAAGAGAATGATACAATCCTGACGGCCATTGAGCCGGATATGATTTCCAGTCTTCAGGAACAGATTATGCCAGTTGTAAACCGAATCGGCGACCTTGCTGTATCCATGGATCATCTGGTTCAACAAATTGACACACTGCTAGTTTCAGATGCTATAGCAGATATGCTGCAGCACCTGTCGGAGGTTTCAGAATCGATTGCATCCACTCTTGAACCCGGAGGATCGCTTAACCAGAGCATGAGTAATCTTGAATCCTTCTCCTCTATGCTTAAAGCCCAGGAGAATAATGTGGCTTCACTCACAGGTCATCTGAATTCCATCAGCCAGTCTTTGGACAGTGCCGGGCTGGATAAGCTTTCCGTTGAACTTATCTCTGTCACAGAACAATTAAATCAACTTCTATTACAGATTAACTCAGGTGAAGGGACCGCTGGGAAGTTAATCTATTCAGACAGCCTCTATACAAATCTTGAAATCCTCGTTACAGATCTGGATACATTGATCAACGATCTCAATGAAAACCCAGGTGACTACGTGCACATTTCCCTATTCGGCAAATCCAAGAAGAAGTAAGTGGAAATGAATAATTCGGATGTCTGTTAATTTTGACGATTTCACCTTTTCCTGTGGTCAAAATTCATATCAATTTATTACCTTGTTTAAATCTTAAATTGAATTGGAAGTGCTAAAGGTTTATAAAACAATTTATTAAGAACTTATTAACAATTTAAAACACGTAATAACTTGATTATCAGACAATTAAAAATAATTGTATTTTTTTTGACCTATAAATAATTGACCCTAAAACCTATATGGTTATTCTGACTTAATCAAGTGTTATTGAATTTTTTTTTAACTTTTTTTTCACAATCTTTGTCTTCAGGAAACCCGCAAGCTTTAAATGTACTAACCTAACCTAAAACCAACGTTTGTAATGCATGATCGCGTCTGGAACAATTGTCTGAGTATAATTAAGGACAATGTCCCCTCAATAAGTTTTCGTACTTGGTTTGAGCCTATTGTTCCACTTAAGCTTGATAATGATATACTAACTATTCAGGTTCCCAGCCCATTCTTCTACGAATACCTGGAGGAACAATACATTGATATTTTACGGAAGGTAATCAAGAAAGAACTGGGTCCCGACGCCAAGCTAGAGTACAATGTTATTATGCAAAATAATTCGTATAGCAACAGTAAACCCTATACGGTAAAGTTTCCGGCGAAAAACACTAAGGAGATAAGAAATACGCCCGTCTCTATTCCTATTGATACCAGCGAGAACACCATAAGAAATCCGTTTGTTATCCCGGGGCTGAAAAAACTCGATATTGATCCCCGCCTAAATCCTGAGAACTCATTTGATAATTTTATTGAAGGTGAGTGTAACAGACTGGCCAGATCTGCAGGTTATGCAGTTTCAAATAATCCAGGGGGTACTGCTTTTAATCCCCTACTGATATATGGAGATAGCGGACTGGGTAAAACTCACCTCGCCCAGGCTATTGGAATTGAGGTTAAAGCACTATTTCCTGAAAAGACTGTTCTCTACGTAAATGCCAATAAGTTTCAAACGCAATTCGTGGATGCCATCAGGAACAACAATAAAAACGATTTTCTGCATTTTTACCAGATGATTGATGTCCTGATCATTGATGATGTGCATGAATTTGCCGGTAAGGAGAAAACTCAGGACACCTTCTTTCATATTTTCAATCACCTGCACCAGAGCGGAAAACAATTGATTCTGACTTCAGACAAACCTCCTGTGGAGTTACAGGGCATGGAATCCAGGTTGTTAAGCAGGTTTAAGTGGGGTCTCTCAGCAGATCTTCAGGCGCCGGATTTTGAGACCAGGATGGCCATTCTGAAGAAAAAAACCTACAATGATGGCATTGACCTGCCCGAAGAGGTTTTGGAATACATCTCCACACATATTTCTGATAACATCCGTGAATTGGAGGGAGCTTTGATCTCATTGCTTGCTCAATCCACTTTAAATAAGAAAGAAATCACCCTCGATCTCACTAAAGAGATGATCGACAAACTCATAAAGAGCACCAAACGGGAGATATCCATCGATTACATTCAGAAAGTGGTCTGTAATTATTACAACATCGGACTGGAGCTATTGCAATCAAAGACCCGAAAAAGGGAGATTGTACAGGCAAGGCAGGTAGCCATGTTCTTTTCGAAGTCTCTTACCAAGTCATCACTGGCAACTATTGGTTCACAAATTGGAGGTAAAGATCATGCTACTGTACTTCATGCGTGCAAAACTGTAAATAACCTGATCGAAACGGATAAAAGGTTCCGTCTCCAGGTAGATGAGATCGAAAAGAAACTTAAGTTGTGAGGGTGAATGCACTTTTTGATCCTCTGCATACTCTCTTCCACAAGCATCTTTGTAATTTTTAAATTTCTTGATCGCCAGGGGATTCCATCTTTCCCTGTGATTGTTCTAAATTATCTCACCGCTTCCATTCTTGGGTTCGTCATCAATCCAGGGGGCATTAAATTTCATGTGATCAAAGAGGCCCAGTGGCTCCCCATCAGCACCATTATAGGGATACTGTTTATTATTATGTTCTTTCTTATTGCGTTTTCATCGCGTAAGACAGGCATCTCAATCACCACGGTGGCCAGCAAAATGTCAGTTATTTTCCCCATTCTATTCTCCCTTCTTATTGATACATCGGATCAGTTAACTCCAGTCAAAACAGTGGCCATTTTTACTGCTCTAACCGGGGTTGCGTTTACAGTGTTTAAACCAAAAAAGGGATTTATAGATCCTTCTGTCATCTACATTCCCCTTATCCTTTTTTTTGGAATGGGCGTAGTCGATTCCCTTGTCAAATTTGCTCAATACAAGTTTGTAGGCGAATCCGACACCGCTCTGTTCAGTGCCGTCCTATTTTTAAATGCATTCCTGTCTGGTTTGATCGTTCTGCTTTTTTTTCCTAAATACCACCGCAATTTTTCGAAACCAAACATCTGGGCCTGGGGAGTACTCCTGGGTGCAGTGAACTTTGGTTCGATCTTCTTCCTGGTTCGGGCACTGAACTTCATCTCCTCATCTGGTTCTAAAATCGATAGCTCTATTATTTTCGGAGTGAATAACATAGGAGTTGTAGCCCTTAGTGTACTACTGGGACTCTTTATATTCAGGGAAAAACTGCGAGTTATAAATTGGTTGGGCATCCTGCTTTCCGCAGTTGCTCTATTTTTGTTTACACTGGGTTGATGACAGATCTATACCGAACCATACATAATCCTTCGGAAGGACTATATAAGGAAAAAGGCAGCAAATTTATAGCCTTCGCATATTCTGTATCCTCGGAAGATGAGATTAAAGAACGGATGGTATTCCTGCAAAAGCAATTTCATGATGCTCGTCATCATTGTTATGCCTGGCGCCTTGGAGCCAATATGGAGCGTTACAGGGTAAATGATGATGGAGAACCTTCAGGTAGTGCAGGGAATCCAATATTTGGACAGATTCAGTCACGAAATTTGACCAACATTCTGGTCGTAGTGATTCGCTATTTTGGGGGTACCTTACTGGGTGTTGGAGGATTAATCAATGCTTACCGCTCTGCTTCATCGGACGCACTGGACCAGACTCGTATAGTGGAACAAAAGGTATATGACCGATTAAACGTTCAGTTCGATTATCCACAGATGAATTCGGTGATGAAAATAATTAAAGACCTTGATTTAAGCTTTGAAAATCAGGAGTTTGATTTGAAATGTTCCCTAACACTCAAAGTCTGGAAAAGAAAAATGGATCTTGTTTATGCACAATTGTCACTGATCAAGGGGTGCAAGTTATCCAGGGTGGAATAGAAGGAAGTTATTATTTGTTTATCAACAATGCGAATGCCTCAATTGACACAATATTATATTTGTAATAAATCGACACCAGATGAAAAATAAGAATCTTGTTTCAATCACGGATTTTACAAAGGACGAGTATTTGAGAATCCTTGAGCTTGCAGCTGAATTTGAAAAGGAACCGAGGCAGAATATCATGAATGGATACGTGATATCCACCCTTTTCTTTGAGCCCTCTACCAGAACCCGTTTAAGCTTTGAAACAGCCATAAATGGCTTGGAAGGGAGGGTGATAGGTTTTAGTGATTCAGGTGCCACCAGCGCCTCCAAAGGAGAGACACTTCATGATACCATAAAAATGGTGAGCAACTATGCAGATCTGATTGTGATGCGTCACCCTCTTGAAGGAAGTGCAAGGCTGGCCAGTGAAGTATCATCGGTGCCCATCGTAAATGCCGGTGATGGTGCCAATCAGCACCCCACCCAGACACTTCTTGACATGTACTCGATTTATAAGACACAGGGTACCCTTGAGAACCTGAAGATTTTTATGGTCGGGGACCTAAAGTATGGACGCACCGTACACTCCTTGTTACAGGCCATGTCCAAGTTTAATAGCACATTCTACTTTATCTCTCCCAATGAACTCAAGATGCCTGCCACCTACAAGCTTCATCTGGATAAAATAGGCCTCGAATATTATGAGGGCAGTAATCTGACCGAATTCCTTCCTGAAGCAGACATCATCTATATGACCCGGGTTCAACAAGAGCGATTTACCGATCCCATTGAATATGAAAGGGTGAAAAACGCCTATATTCTTCGTAAAGCGATGCTTGATGGATGTAAAGAGAGTATGAAGGTACTTCACCCCCTGCCCCGAGTAAATGAAATTCATACAGATGTAGATTCAAGTCCACATGCCTACTATTTCGAACAAGCAAGAAACGGAGTTTTCGTTCGCATGGCCATTTTAACTTCAATCCTGGGAATCAAATGATGAAAGACAAACGATTATCGGTAAGCGCGATCAAAGAAGGTACCGTTATTGACCATGTACCTGCAAGTGCTCTATTTAAAGTGGTTTCTATCCTGAACCTTGATAAACTGGATACAATGATCACCATTGGGAATAGTCTGAGCAGTGATAAGCTTGGTAAAAAAGGGATCATAAAGCTCTCCAAGGTCTTTTTCCAAGACGATGATATCAACAAGATAGCACTTGTGGCACCCAGTGCAAAGCTGAATCTAATCCGCGATTATGAAGTTGTGGAAAAAAGGGTAGTTGAGATTCCGGACGAGATCATTGGCATAGCGAAATGTGTGAATCCCAAATGCATTACCAATAACGAAGTGGTAACCACCCGGTTTGAGGTAGTCTCCAAATCAGAGATAAAACTTAAGTGCCACTATTGCGAAAAGATCACCAGTAGGAACAACATTGAAATACTCTAACTGCAAAATGCAGCTAGAGTATTTCAAAGTGTAAAGTAGAAAGTGTAAAGTTCATGCCACTAACGGATGCGATCGTACGCTTTCACCATCAGCTCATCTCTGCGAATCCGGCGGAAGGCCAGGTAAAGTAAGATTGCTATAATAGGTGGTAAAACAATTCTCCACTGGTACAGAATGGAGGCACCATCCAATTGGTTTTTAACCACCCATATGTAGTAGAATATCATGCCAATCATCCCTGCTCCCACCAGAATAAGAAAAATGCTGATTCTCATCTGAAGAGCTCTGTTCCTGTAGAGGAAGATGTTCAGAAATGACAGGGTAGTCACCACAATAAAGATCACCGACATGGGCCATGTAGCCAATTCACCTTTCTCTCCTGCGCTGTTGACCAGTCCTGAATGCTTGAGCAGGTATTCACTTCCATCCAGGTTAAACAGAGCCAGCGGGCCGTTTAACAGCAGCAATGAGAGAATAAAGACCCCCAACAAATAGAGGGTCTGTGGTCTCTGTAACATTTTCTGACTAATTAATTTCCACCCAGAATTAGTGGCATCCCGTCGTCTCCACTTCCAATCACAACAACTTTACTGTTGGCCGATTGGGCCAGTGCAAGGGTAGCATCAATTCCTTTTTGCTTTAGAATATTTGGTGTAAGTGATTGGCTGATGATGCGGTTGTAATCGGCAATACCCTTAGCCTGAATTCTCAGACGTTCTGCTTCACTCTCTTCGCGCTCGAGCCTGTACTGATAGGCCAAAGCTTCCTGTTGTTGCTGCAACTTACTCTCAATAGCTGCTTTAATTTTTTCCGGCAATGATATGGACCTAATCAGTAAATCCTTCATCTCGATATTTTTTTCAGCCAGGGCCAATCGGGTAGTTTCAATGATCTCTGCTTCTACTTCGCCTCTCTTAGTGGAGTAAATTTCTTCTGCTGTATAGCGTCCGGTAACAGCCCTAACAGCAGACCTCACATTAGGGACCACCATCACAGAAATGAAATTTATTCCAATATTCTCATGTAGATCTCCGATCTTATCGTAGAAGGGATTGAAAATAATGGTCACATCCACGTTAATAGAGAGTCCTCCTTTGTCAAGAACATCCATGGTCTCCTCAGCTTTCACCTCCCTGACATCATAACGGATCAGATCGTTCCAGGGAGCAATCACATGAAAGCCGGGTATAAAGATATTCTCCTTATCCAGTCCCATCCCAAATTTCTTAAAGATAACCGCGCGTTCACCCGGTCTAATGACATAAAACATCTGGCTGCCAAAAATGAGTAAAAGGACTACAATGGCCACCACGCTTATAATAACGTATTGTGCTTTCTTCATAATTCAATAATTTATATTGTGAGTAAGTATTTTAAATGCAGCTACAAAAATACACTATTTTTATCGATAATGTGGCAAAGAAAGTGATATGGAGAACATTTCACATACCGATCTGATACTGAACCCCGACGGGAGCATCTACCACCTGGCCCTTATGCCAGAAGAGATTGCTGACACCATCATCCTGGTGGGTGATCCTGGAAGGGTAGCGACGGTATCATCTAAGTTCGATGGTGTGGAAATCAAAAAGTCGAACCGGGAATTTGTCACTCATACAGGATCTTATCAAGGAAAAAGGATCAGTGCTATCTCCACAGGCATAGGAACAGATAACATCGATATTGTTCTTAATGAGCTGGATGCGCTGGTTAATGTGGATCTGAACGAGCGAAAAGTTAAGGATGAAAAGAGGAGACTTTCTTTCATCCGGATCGGGACAAGCGGTGCCCTGCACACCCACATTGAGCCAGGGACCAGAATCATTACAAAGATTGCAGGTGGATTTGACGGCCTGTACCATTTCTATCTGGATATGGAACAGGTTACAGTGGATGGACTGACTGAGGCTTTTATAAACCATACGGGTTGGAAAAGTGCGCTTCCTGATCCCTATTTTACAATGGGATCTGAGAGATTACTTTCAATTTTCTCTGAGTCAGAACAGGTTTCTGGTATCACTCTCTCCACTCCGGGGTTCTATGCACCACAGGTGCGTTCCATCAGGCTGGCCCCATTTGATGTAAACCTGATCCAAAAATTGAAGACTTTCCAGTTCGGCCTATTGAAAATCAATAATTTTGAGATGGAGAGTTCAGCCTTGTATGCTCTATCTGCACTTATGGGTCATGATGCAATTACCATATGTGTAGCAGTGGCCAACCGCATCTCGAAAGAGTTTTTAGTGGACTATAAACCGGCCATGGAATCATTAATTGAGATGGTCCTGGATAAAATCGCAGTGAATGACTGAACATAGTCATAGAGAACTTGAGGCATTGATGAACCTTCTGGAGGATCCAGATAACCAGGTTTTTGACAATGTGTCGAGTCGCCTTATCGAATTGGGAGAAGAGGTAGTGACTCCTCTGGAGCGAAGGTGGGAGCTAACACTTAAACCAGAGTTACAGGGGAAAATTGAGAACTTAATCAAACAGATCCAGTTTAACACGCTCAGGCGGAGTATGGATTCATGGAGATCCACAGGGGGTAATGATTTGCTTTACGGATCCTACCTGGTGGCCAGGTTTCAATATCCTGATTTAAGCTTTGAACCTTTCAACCAAAAATTAGAGAAGATAAAAAGGGATATATGGCTTGAGTTGAATAATGAGTTGACTGCTTTGGAAAAGGTCAAGGTAATCAACTACTTTATGTATGATATTCATAAATTCGATAAAAGCCTGAAGAAGGCTCATACACCTCAATTATACCTGGTTAACCATGTCATAGACACCTGCAAGGGCAGCCCGGTCATGCTGGGAATGATCTATGCAGAACTGGCCAGGAGATTAAACCTTCCAATCTATGGAGTAAACCTGCCAAGGAATTTTGTGCTCTGTTACTATGACCCTGATTTTCAAGATGACCCCAATGGAATTATGTTTTATATCAATCCATCAGATAGTGGGGCAGTACTTGGATTGAAAGAGTTAAAATATTTCCTGAGTCAGGTAAAGATAGAGGAGAAGGAGAGCTATTTCACGCCCTGTTCAAATGTGGATATAATCGAACGTCTGATCCTTAACCTGCAATATGCGTATGACCGATCTGGCCAACCTGATAAAGCACTTGCTTTGAAAAGATTACTTCGTAATCAGTGAAAAGTAGAAAGTAGAAAGTATGCAAGTATGCAAGTGTCTTTATACTTTATACTTTATACTTTATACTTTATACTTTA
>Ga0164313_10002119_pt1 | contig 17791 bp, 22 predicted proteins | sample GuaBasSedimGuay4_FD_113735 | JGI IMG/M metagenome (GOLD analysis project Ga0164313, IMG submission 113735) | Subseafloor sediment microbial communities from Guaymas Basin, Gulf of California, Mexico - Guay4, Core 4569-4, 0-3 cm | ecosystem: Environmental > Aquatic > Marine > Hydrothermal vents...
CAGAGGCAATTGCAAGCCGGGTTTGCGACATCAATTCACGGATGTCCTGTGCTCCCCCGCCTGCGACTTCGATGGCCGGGTGTATCACCATACGTGCCTTGCCGGGAACGATCATCATGGATTTGGGCCGCTGAATATCGCGTGTGCCAATGATAGTGACTGGCAGTATTGGCAAGCCCTGACTTGCAGCAATCCGGAATGCACCCTTTTTGAAAGGTTTGAGTTTTCCATCCACGCTGCGTGCACCTTCAGCGAAAAACAGAATGCCAACACCATCGCCAACCTTGTCAAGAGCATCGCTGACAGCATTGCGGGCTTGCTCCGGGTTGCTTCGATCTATAAAAATATGCCCGGCTTTTTCGCAACCTATCCCCACGCCAGGGATTTTACGGATTTCTGCTTTCATGACCCATTTCAGATCAAGGTTGAGCCATCCGTATACAAGGAAGATGTCATACTGGCTTTGATGATTGCATACAACGACATAGGACCGCCCCGGATCTGCATTTTCAGCACCTTCGACGGTTACGAACATCGGTGTCATCCAGGCAATTATTTTGCCCCATTTGGCCGCACTGTACCGGCTGGCAATGCGTGGATTCCAGATAATTGACACCACTACTGTGATCCAACCCGCCAAAAAGGTGATCAGAAAGCCAATCGGATAAAATATCAACCAGATATAAACCTGGTACAGATGGGCAGCAATACGCTTCATATTGATAATGGGCTGTTCACAAAGGTCTCAGGTTAGCGATAGCTCTGCCGGCTTGCAATAGAGAAAAAAAAGGGGGTGCTGTGCTGCACCCCCAGGAGTGATACAAGCAGAAAGTGATTCGCTATGCAGCCTTGTCTTCTTTTTCTACGTCCAGCAGACGTGCTTCCGATTTGCCGATATTGATCGTGCGAGGCTTCATCGCTTCAGGAAGTTCGCGTTCAAGATCAATATGCAACAAACCATTTTCAAGGTTCGCATTGATCACTTTGACATGGTCGGCCAGGTTAAAGCGGCGTTCAAAAGAGCGTGTGGCGATACCACGGTGCAGGTACTCACCCGTCTCTTCATTATTCTTGCGCTCACCGGTCACGATCAAACGGTTCTGTTCGGTGGTGATGTTCAGATCTTCTTCCGCAAAGCCGGCTACGGCCATGGAGATCTGGTAATGGTCCTCGCTCGTGGTGCGGATGTTGTACGGCGGATAGCCATTACCCTGGTCCTGCCTTGAAGCAGCACTCAACATTGACGCAAGACGGTCGAAACCAACTGAATTTCTATACAGGGGGGAAAAATCAAAAGTAGTCATATCCGTATTCTCCTAAAGAAGCAATAAGGTAAAAAATCTTCCGCCAAATGGCCGGAAGTTGGCTGTGGCCCCCGAAGGCTGCCACGGTATTAAAGATGGGGCTCTAATTGCTGTTTTCAAGATACCGGATTGAAACGACTTCAAGCTGCACTCGACACTCTGGTAACTCAACCTCGGTTGTGTCACCGATGGATTTACCCAGCAAGGCAAGGGCCACAGGTGAGTCGATGGATATGAAACCCTGCTTTGCATCGGTTTCATCCACGCCGACAATTCTGTAGGAAACAGGACCCTCTTGCGTACTCTGCAATGTAATCCATGCCCCGAACCGGATGACCGAAACATCTGCAGGCGGGCGATCCACAATTTTCATGATATCAATGCGTTTTCCCAGGTAACGCAGGCGACGGTCAATCTCACCCAATTGCTTTTTGCGATAAATATACTCTGCATTCTCTGACCGGTCGCCTTCGGCTGCTGCTTCCGAAAGGGCTTTTACAACCTCCGGTCGCAAGGTCTTCCACAGGTAACGTGCCTCCTCCTTCAGGCTTACTGCACCTTGCGGGGTGATATACGGGCTACCCGGCTTCACCGGTGGTCGCCATCTACCCATTTTTCGTGATTCCTTTGCTCATTTTTCCACCCAACTTAAGACACCTGCATACAACTGCGGGTTTGTATAATAGTACCCGCCTTTCAATATTGGAATTTACACGATGAATTACAAGCTAACCATTGGTCTTGCCGCCGTTTTCATTGTGAACGACTATATTGAAAGTATATGAAATACTTTGCGACCATTTTGACACCGGCCTCGTCCTATTAAACGATGATGGGATCAGGTTTCGACATACACCTTGATGAGGTGACACTGGCTGGCGCCAAGCGCGGGGACATGCGTGCCTGCGAAAAGATCTATCGCAGTTATCATGGTCCTGCATACTCGCTTGCTGTCAGAATTTGTAAATGCCGGGAGTTGGCCAGAGACGTGACGCAGGAGGCGTTTATTACAGCCTTCAAGCGCGTACCGCAGTTCAGGGGCGAATCACCCTTCTGGGGTTGGTTGAGACGGGTTGTAATCAACCACGCCATCAGTTCCCTGCGTAAACAACCCCGGTACGATGCCGTTGAACTGGAAGACAACATGGCGCACACCATCGGCGACCAGGACGGGCTTGGGCGGGCCATGGACCTGTCGCAAGCGCTGGAACAACTAAGTGACGAGGATCGCCTGGTAGTCTGGCTACATGATGTTGAAGGGTATAAACACCGTGAAATAGCACAAATGGTGGGCAAGACCGAAAGCTATTCCAAAACCCGACTGAACCGGGCACGCGCCAGGCTCAGAACACTGATTACCAGCAACGATGAACGTGGCACCCTCATTTTGAATGGCGGCACCGCAAGAAACGCTTTAGCGTAAAGAGAACAATATGACAGCACATGATGAATGGGAACAAAATAGTGATGACCCGCTGGGTTTGCGCAATCTTGAAACCATAGACCCCGGCCACGATGGCTGGGCCGATATCGAATCTGCATTGCTGGCCCACCAGGACAGCAAACAGGCCAGTAAACGAAGCTGGCAACGTGCAGGTGGCTGGTTTGCAGTTGCCGCCAGCTTGCTGCTTGTATTCGGCATCAGCATGCGTAACATCGAAAACCCTGCGACGAATAACCCCGCTCTGGCGTCAGATACCAATGTAGGAGCAAGCAATTTCGTTGCTCAGGAGACCGACAATATAGGAGCCCTGATAGGTCTGTCACAAAACATGGAAAACCAGGTGAAACAATTGCGGCAGGGAACAAGTTCTATGCCAGCTGAATCTGCAATTTACATAGCAGAACTCGAGGACCTGATTGCCCAGGTGGATAATGAATTGAGCTTTACACCGGATTCCATTGATCTGTGGGGGCAGCGGGTGAACCTGCTGCTGGATCTGGCCCAGATCTACCAGCAGCAATGGCAAATTGACTATGGCCGCATGGCGGCACTTTGACATTTAAAGGTATTTTATGATGATCAACCGCAACCTGATATTTTTACTGAGTGTCGCCGCTTCTATGGCTTTTGGTTCACAGACGCTGGCAGCATCACCTGATAAAGCAGCGCTTGCTGCCAAAGAAGCAGCAGTACTCGCTGCAGAAGAGGCAGAACTTCAAGCGAAATTGGAAGCTGAATACAAACATGCCCTGGCTGAAGCGGACAGGAGTCAGGCCGCCGCCACAAAAACCGTCGAAAAAGCACGTGAACAACTTCACCTGGCACAGGAGGAGCGACTTCGAGCGAGAGAAAAGTCCACAGAGGCACACGAACTGAAAGCGGCGGAAATTGCAGCCATGCGTGAGGAACTGAACCGTACTCACCAACATCTGCGGGAGTCCTCACGGGCAGTTGCCCGGGTCAACCGTGACCTCGCCCGTGCCAGGATGGCCACGGAGTCAAACACTTTTGTCATTAGCTCGGGAGACCGCCCTGTACTTGGGGTTATTCTTGGCAATTCCACTGACGTTGGCATCAAGGTGCTGGGGGTATCTCCCGATGGGCCCGCTGAGAGGGCCGGTGTTGAGGCAGGTGACGTAATTGTGGCACTGGGTGGGCGTGTACTTTCGGCAGTAGATGAAGATGGAAACACTCGCAAAGGGTTAAATATTGCACTCAAAGATATCAAAGCCGAAGAACAGGTGATCGTTTCGGTCGAGCGCGGCAGTGAAACATTGGATTTAACCGTCGTACCTGAAGTGCGTGAACCATTGAGCTGGCAGTCTGTGGTCCGGTTTCCATCAGCACCGACAGCATCGGCAGTCATCGATGGCACCGTCATGATTGAGCGCATTGTTGTACCGGAGATCAACACAGAGGCTCTGACCGAGCAAATTGAGCAAATGCGGGTTGAAATTGAAGAGCGCCGGGTGTTTATTGAGTCAAGGGGTGATGCACCGGAACTCGAGCGACACTATAAATTCCAGTTCGGCGATATGTCAGACATGGGTGATTTTGCTCTGCACGACACCAATGCCTGGTTCGGCATGCCGTTAGCGGCTGGGTTACGGCTCGCAGAAGTTGATCCCGCGCTTGGCGAATACTTTAAAACCGATCGCGGCGTACTGGTTTTGAAAGCGAAAGAAGACAATCCTCTGTTGTTGCAGTCTGGCGATGTGGTCCTGAACCTGCACGGCACTGATGTCAATTCCCCTGCTGAGTTTATGCGTGCATTGCGGGACCTCGAACCTGGAGATGAACTGGTGATAGACATCAAACGCAATCGCAAGAGCAAAACACTCAAGCCGGTCTTCGAAGAGGGCCAGGCCCGTTTTTTCGCCCCTGAAAATCATGAAATACACCAGATAACAATTACAACTGATTCAAATTAGGATGTAGGAGTAGCGTCTCGCCGCGATTGTTTGGGTCTTGCACCAGGTAAAAGAATCGCAGCGAGACGCCGCTCCTACGGAAACTTAAAACCGGGGGTGCCCCCCGTGTCGCTGTGGATCAGATAACACGTTCTTAGCCGGATTCAAAGCCAGCAGGCTTGAGTGATCACCAATCAACCTTCATAATCCTAATCATGGAAACTATGAAAAACGCCATCAACTGGTTTGAAATACCCGCCACCGATTTCGATCGTGCCGTTCGTTTCTATAGTGCTATTTATGACAATGACATGCCGACCAGGGACATGGGGCATGTGAAGATGGGGTTTTTCAGCCATGAACAAGGCCAGATTGGCGGGGCCGTGGTATGTGGTGAAGGTTATGTACCATCCGCCGATGGTACCAAGGTTTACCTCAATGGGGGCGCCGACCTCAGCACCGTGCTCGAACGGGTGGAGTCTGCCGGTGGATACGTGCTGACAGAAAAAGCAGAAATCTCACCGGAGATCGGTTATGTTGCCATTATTCAGGATACCGAAGGCAACCATGTTTATTTACACTCAATGCGCTGATCGCGGTTATCAATAAAAACTATGCCCGCCAATACTGATTCCATCAGATCAATTCTGTACGCGCTGTTTGCGAATTTGTCTATCGCTATCGCCAAGGGCTTTGCTGCGTTCTGGACAGGCTCCGGAGCCATGCTGGCCGAGGCCATTCACTCATTAGCCGATAGCTGCAATCAACTTCTACTGTTATTCGGCATGAAGCAGTCCAGAAAGCCACCGGATGAAAATTATCCGCTAGGTTATGGTAAAAGTATCTATTTCTGGTCCTTCCTGGTGGCCGTAATCCTGTTCAGCCTGGGTGGGATGTTCTCGATGTACGAGGGCATACACAAGCTTACTCATCCGGAACCTCTGACCAGCCCCATGATCGCTGTCGGAGTGCTGGTGTTCGCAATCATCGCTGAGTCTGCATCGCTGTGGGGATGCATGCGTGCGGTCAACAAGGAACGTCGTGGCAGGCGATTATCCCATTGGTTCCGCGAAAGCAGGAGCAGTGAACTGCTGGTGGTTTTCGGAGAAGATGTTGCCGCCCTGCTCGGCCTGATGTTGGCTCTGATTGCCGTGATCGCCGCGGCTGTGACCGGTAATCCCGTTTATGATGCAATCGGCACAGTCATGATTGGCGTTCTTTTGCTGGTTATAGCAATTCTCCTGGCGATCGAAGTGAAAGCCCTGTTGATTGGCCAGGGCGTAGAACGACATACACATGAAGAGATGAAAACCTTCCTGAATGCGCGCCCGGAAATCGATCATTTGTACAATCTGTTAACCCTGCAAATGGGCCCGGACGCAATGGTTGCAGTCAAGGCTCGAATGACCCGTACTGGATCCGAATCTGAGCTGATCAACTCCATCAACCGGGTCGAAAAGGAGTTTCGCAAGGAGTTCCCGGTAACCAAGTGGCTGTTTTTTGAACCGGATGACACTGACGGAAATGACTAGTGCGCCAAAAGTCGGATTTGTCAGCCTGGGTTGTCCTAAAGCTCTGGTGGATTCTGAGCGAATCCTGACACAGTTGCGTAATGACGGCTATGAGATCGCACCAAGCTACGATGGTGCGGATGTGGTGGTGGTCAATACCTGCGGGTTTATTGATAGCGCGCGTGCAGAATCCCTCGATGCCATTGGCGAAGCACTGAACGAAAACGGGCGGGTCATTGTGACCGGTTGCATGGGTGTCAATGAAAGTGAAATTCGTGAACTTCACCCGACGGTCCTATCTGTTTCAGGACCGCAGCAATACGAACAGGTTGTAGGTGCTGTCCACCGGTATGCACCGTTTGCAAATGATCATGATCCTTTTACTGATCTTCTGCCGCCACAGGGCATAAAACTGACGCCCCGGCATTACGCCTACCTGAAAATATCGGAAGGCTGTAATCACAACTGTACTTTCTGCATTATCCCTTCAATGCGGGGGCAACTGGTAAGCCGGCCAGCCGGTGACGTGCTGGCAGAGGCAGAGGGCCTGGTGGATGCCGGTGTTAAAGAGTTGCTGGTTATTTCCCAGGACACATCGGCCTATGGCGTTGATCTCAAGTACAAACTTGATTTCTGGGGTGGTCAACCGGTTAAAACCCGCATGACTGAACTCGGTAAAGCGCTCGGCAGCCTCGGCGCCTGGGTCAGGTTGCACTACGTATACCCATATCCACATGTGGACGAACTGATACCGCTAATGGCGGACGGCCTGGTATTGCCTTATCTCGACATTCCGCTGCAGCATGGCAGTACACGAATTCTAAAGCTGATGAAGCGCCCTGCCGCTGCTGAAAATGCCTTAAACCGCATCAGGAAGTGGCGGGAAATTTGCCCGGACATAACACTTCGCAGTACATTTATTGTCGGCTTTCCCGGTGAGACAGATGAAGATTTTGAGCAGTTGCTGGATTTCATCAAGGAGGCTCAACTTGATCGTGTCGGCTGTTTTCAATACTCACCGGTAAGCGGTGCGCGTGCGAATGACCTGCCGGATCACGTACCAGCGGATGTGATGGCTGATCGGGAGCAGGTATTTATGGAGGTCCAGGCAGACATTAGCCGCGAGCGGTTACAAGCAAAAACAGGGCGTATTGTAGAAGCACTGGTTGATGCCAGCGATGAGCATGGCGCGATTGCAAGAAGTGCTGCAGATGCTCCGGAAATTGATGGCCAGGTCTTCATCAGTGACGGCCAGGACCTGCAAGCAGGTGATATGGTCGAGGTTTTGGTGGAAAGTGCGGACCAGCACGACCTCTACGGCAGACTTTGCCGTTAGCCATATCTCCCAACGTGCACCCCATTAGCCAAATCATTGAGCGCAACCTGCATCGCCGCTCGCAATGCGATGCCGGGCTTTGGATTAATCCATCAGATGATTTCACCTGGCGGGAAGCAGCCAAAACCTGCATATCGCTAAAATTGCTGTGCCAGGAATATGGCCCTTTCCGGCTTCACCAGCAAGCAGGAGCCGATATTCAGTTTGCCGCTTTCCCCGATGCAGGAAAAGTGACATACCAATGGATCATCGTGAATTTGCCGCGTCAAAAGGCCTTGTTGCACATGTTGCTGGATTACGCGGCCAGCCTGTTGGCGGAAGATGGTCTGTTATGGCTTGCGGGCGAGAACAAGGCAGGCATAAAATCCGCAGACAAGATTTTGAAAGCTCATTTTGCACAGGTCAGGAAACTGGACAATGCCAGGCACTGCACACTGTATGAAGCGCGCGCACCCCTGCAAAAAAAGGCATTCAACAGCAGTCAGTATCAGGATAAATGGTTGCTCGCATGTGGCGATAGTGAACTCAAGGTGGCGTCCTACCCCGGCATTTTTGCCCACGGACGCCTGGATGCGGGTACCGCTTTGTTGCTGGATAGCTTGCCGGGAATGGATTTGAGCGGTGACATACTGGACTTTGGCTGTGGTGCCGGCGTTATCGGCGCTTGTCTTGCCACTCATAATAACGATGTCAACATGACCTTTCTCGATGCCAGTGCGCTGGCTCTAAAGGCTTGTGAAGAAACCCTTGCAGCCAACCACCTCAGCGGCACAACAATTGCCTCGGATGGCCTTTCCGAGGTCAAACAAAGCTACGACATCATTATCAGCAATCCACCGATACACGCTGGTGTTAAAACGGACAACCGTATGAGTTTACGACTACTGGGTCCGGTTCAGAAACATATCAAACCAGGCGGCAGGCTGATCCTGGTTGCCAACCGTCACCTGCCCTATGAAAACTGGTTATCACAAAACTTTCACCAGATTGTGACACTAGCTGAAAACAGTCATTACAAGGTGATTTCTGCAGAAAAATAATGTCATTATCTAATCGGGACGGAATCATTCGAGAGCCCGATGGTCGAAGCGGTGCAGCAAACAGCAAGGAAATAAAGTATGTCAAGATTTACCTTTACATCTGCTCTGCTCATAACGATGAGCCTGTTTTTCGTCACTGCCTGCGGTGAGCAAAATGCAGCGCCAGAGAACAACACACCGGCATCCTCCGGGGAAACATCCAAGCCTGCAAAGAAAAAGCCGAAAAGAGTAACGAAAACTGACCGGCAGACAGCAAAGCAGGAAAATATCGCACAAGATCCGGTCATGAACCAGCCGGTTGATTTCTCGAGCCCGGAAAGAATCGAGAACTCTCTTGAAAACATCCAGCAGCAGGCCGGGGAAGACCTGGCCGGTCGAGTCACCGGCGCAATCGGTTACTTGTTGGTTTACGATTTAAGCGTCAGCCATAATAAGGAAAAGCTGTATAAGAAACTGAATGGCAGAACACCCAATGAGATTATCGCCATGGCGGATCGATGAACACAGAAACACATGTGTGGTAAAGCGGCAGTATCGCATCTTGCCTGGAAGGACATTTACGCCTGGGCAACCAGCCTGACGCCTCCCAAGGTGCTGCCGGCTGACCCACAAAGCCAAATTAACATATCACCATCACGTTTGCGGCGGGTGTCGGAACCGGATTCCATGGTGTGGGAAACCTTGCCGGCAATATACGTTGAAAATGGGGTAGATTGCCCTACTGAAGCCAGCTGGCCCTTCCTTCCCCACTGGGCGCGGGGCCAACTACCCCGCAACAAGCATGGTAAATTGCTTTCGACAGCAAATGCGAGGCTGCGCCGCCAGGGCCAGCCTTTCGCACCTTCTTATATGGGGGCGTGGTCAAATGATTTTCGGGTCCTGATACCGGTATCCTGGTTTTACGAATTCGACAGTCGTGTGCGCCCGCAAATACCCTACGCGGTGTTTCCACTGCATGCACCTTTCTGGATGCTGTGTGGACTGGCAAGCAGATTTACGTCGGCGGATGGCGTGCAAAGAATCAGCGTCAGTATTATCACGGTAGAACCCAATGATATCTTGAAATCTGTCGGGCATCACCGCTCACCCGCGATCATCAGAAACCCGGCAGAGGCAGAAAACTGGTTAAGGGCACCTAAACAGGAAGCATTAACACTGTTGCGGTCATTTCCGGATGAGAGTATGGGGGTGGAACAAGTACCAATGGGAGTAAAAATCCCAGGCAACCAGAATATCCAGTTACCAGAGCGTCTCTATCAATGACGTTGAAAAGATACTGTCAGACAATTTGATTAACCTGGGTAAGTTCTTTTCTATTTTTTGAGTTTGCTTTGTTCCTGCAGCGTGTCCCAATTTGTCTTGTAGCGTCGCCCGGAAATGTTCACCGTTTTGTCACTGCCGGGTTTAGTTGCCGGCGACTTGTGCCTGTCTTTCTTTATGCATTCTGAATGCAATGATCCCGAATTGCGTGAGTAATATTGTTTATGGTCATGAATTTCTTTGTCGTTTCCAGGCCAACCCCAGGGGATCGAGTTGAGCTGTTTGCTGCGTTGAGGCCATTTTCTGTCAGTTTGCAGAGGCTTCACACGACCGGCAGGCTTACCCCAACCCCAGGGGGTCGGTACGTCACTGGTTGTTGTACGCACCTTTCTTTTGCGCACAGCGGACTTTCTGAAATTGGCTTTTGAACCTGGAAGAATTGTCCTGTTAATGGTTCTACCTGCGGTTTTGATTGCTTTGTAGAGCCAAAGCACGACCACAGCCGCCATCAAACATGCCAGGAATAGAGATGTGTAAAAAAACATAGTAGCTCCCCGCTTCCAGCGTCTCTTGCGTTATTTTGGAACGCAAACGACAAACGTACCCAAACGTATTACGCCGGGTACCGCGTGGCTTGTTTTTTGATAAAGACAGTTTCCACTGTCTTGCAATCTGACTGACGCTATCCCTTGCTGATCCTTGTCTTTACCTGGCTTGAAACTCAATCCCTGCCAGGAAATACCTACCGTGGCTCTTATTGCTTCTCACTGAATTATCCTGTCAGTGCCAAGCCTTATCTAATCGAACTCACATCCATACACAATCAAACATGCATGGATCGGAACGCACCCTGAGTATAGCATAATTAATGAGATTTATTCTTGTTTCCCATGAGTCAGCTCGGACAATACAATATTTGCTTATAACTTGTCGAATATCAAAATAGTGCATCCGCTGAAATCATGCTCAGACTGAACCGATGCAATTCGCCAAGCAATGCTGAATCAAAGGCGCGCGCAAAATTGGTGTTTGCCGACTGATCCCAGTTTGCACCATCCGGTGGTCCAAGCGGGTACTCTTCAACCGGGTATGCCTTCATACTCCAGTGTGAACCGTTTCGTATTCCGATCAGGCGTTGTTCACCCTGCGATACAGCCACAATCCCGCCGCCTGATGAACCGCTGGCGGAGTCACAATCATCCAGCAACTGTCCTTTCCACACTCCGCCTCCCAGGTCACCACGACCACTTTCAACCACGCGGCAGTGAGCGCTTACACTGATCACTCCGGCTTTAGCGTCAAAGGCGATCAGTCGGAGTTCGCCACCGGCTTGCTGAAATGACTCCATTTTTGTGAAAGTGAATACTCCAGGTACCAATGCTTCTGCCCGGTCAAATCCTTTCCATGGTTTCGGTACATACATGAAGACCCAGTCACCCTCACCAAACTCGAGGCCATTGGTTGCCTGTCCGGGATCGTAATCACCCATTTTTATTCGCTGCAGGTCGATTTTAGCGTGGTAACTGCGTAATTCTCCGAGCGCCAGGAAATGAAATTCACAGCGCTTGAAACGTGTTTTTTTGTCGAGGTCATAGAGGACATGTGCAGCGCTGACCAACACCGCACCTTCAAGGCCGGGAGCAAACCCACGTGTATCGATTACCATTGCAGTGCCACGGATTTTCCCGTCACACTTGATGGTGCCGGCATTCATGCGTTGGTCTTCCAGTGAACCGCCTCTGCGGCGACCGCCTAAAAGTTGCTGGCGGTCGTCTTCGACGCCATTGCTCGGGTCACCATCGCCAAATATGTTGACCGGTGTCACCCGCCAGTCCCCGGCACTCGCTGACAATGCATAAACAGACATTGCTGCCGCCAGTAGCAATGGCTTCACCAAATGAGTAAAAACATACGACCTGCTTCTCATAATGGGGCTGATTATACGGGTTCCTGTAGCAGAATATCCCTGTATCATATGCAGTATGGAAAAACTAAGACAGCTGGTTGAACAACTTCCCAAGGCTGAACTGCATGTACATATCGAGGGCAGCCTGGAACCGGCGATGATGCTGGCGCTGGCCAAACGCAACGGGGTTGAACTCCCCTACTCCGACATTGATGCGATCAGCAAAGCCTATCATTTTAATTGCCTGCAGGATTTTCTCGATCTTTACTACCAGGGCATGTCGGTGCTGTTAACCGAACAGGATTTTCATGATCTGACCTGGGCTTATCTGCTGCGCTGCAAGCAGCAGAACGTGGTGCATTGTGAGATTTTCTTTGACCCCCAGGGCCATACCGGGCGTGGCATTGATTTTGGGACCTTCATGCGTGGATTTCAATCAGCGCTTTCCAGAGCCGAATCCGAACTTGGTATCAGCAGTAAACTGATCATGTGTTTTTTGCGCCACCTGGATGAAAGCAGCGCATTTGATACCCTCGAGGCTGCGCGGCCTTTCCTGGATAAAATCTCAGCAGTCGGGCTGGATTCATCCGAGTTGGGGTACCCGCCAAACCTTTTTAAAAATGTTTTCAAACGATCAGCAGAGCTCGGTTTAAAACGGGTAGCACATGCAGGAGAGGAAGGCCCGCCGGAGTATATCTACGAAGCACTCGACCTGTTATTTGTCGACCGGATCGATCATGGTAACCGCGCCCTGGAAAATGATGCATTGGTCAAACGCCTGGTGGACGAGGACATACCGCTGACGGTTTGCCCGCAATCTAACTTGCGGCTTGCGGTTGTTGCTGACATGGCTGATCACCCGATACGAAAAATGCTGGCGCTGGGTCTCAATGCCTGCATAAATTCTGACGATCCGGCTTATTTTGGTGGCTACATGAATGAAAATTTTGTTGCTTTGATTGAATCCGTTGGCCTGACTGAAGATGAAGTTTTTCAGCTTGTCCGCAACAGCTTTGAATCATCATTCCTGACTGAAGCTGAAAAACAAGTTCACCTGGATCGCATTGATGCGATACGCAATAACATCTGAAAATCACTACTGGAAACGAGCAGACCATGCATGAATCAGAACACGCTCAGCACGGCTTTTCCATGGCCGATGTCGCAGCCAAACCGGTAACCCGCCGTCGTGCACTTGCAGGCGGAGCAATCACAGTAGGAGGGAACGCCTTTGCAATGTTGCGGGATAAAACACTCCCCAAGGGCGATGCCTTGGCACTGGCGGAATTCGCCGGTATACAAGGCGCCAAGCAAACCCCCTCCCTGATTCCGCTGTGTCACCCTATTTCGCTGAACCGCGTATCAATTCATACGGTCCTGAATGAAAGCAGGCACGCGGTTGAAGTCTATGCCCTGGCGGAAATTGATGCCAAAACCGGTGTCGAGATGGAGGCATTGTGTGGTTTGAATATTGCCCTGTTAACCATTTGGGACCTGACCAAACCCATCAATGCGGCACTGGCAATCAGTGATATCAAACTGATTTACAAATCCGGCGGTAAGCGCGGTGACTGGGTGCACCCGGATGGGATTCCGGCAACCGCACAATCTATTCTTGATGGTGGTTGAAGGTAACAATTTGCGTTACGCCGCACACCTGCCGCTCACCGATATCGGTGAATCAGGCCAGGCGCGTATCCGTGGGTCGCATATTGCCCTGATCGGGATGGGTGGCCTGGGCTGCGCCGCTGCCCAGTATCTCGTTTCCAGCGGTATTGGCGAATTGAGTTTGTGCGATTTTGATCAGGTCAGTGAAAGCAACCTGTCACGGCAGGTACTTTACCGGGCGACCGACATCGGGCGTCTGAAGACAGAAGTTGCGGCCGGGTATCTGCAGGCTCTCAACCCGGATACAAAGATCAATACCTATGCAAAACGCATGGCCGATCCGGATATGCAATCGTTGTTCCCTGATTGCGATTTCGTCATTGATGCCAGTGACAACTACGGTACCCGCCTGGCTGTTAACCGGAATTGCCTGTCACTGGAAATCCCCTGGTTAATGGCCTCGTGCATCCGCATGGAGGGGCAGTTGATGCTGTTACGCCCTGATTTCGAGAACCAGCCGTGTTACCGCTGTGCCTATGGCGAGGCCCCGGACACACTGGAAGATTGCCCTGGTGCGGGCATATTTGCGCCGGTAGCAGGTATCACCGGGGCATCTGCGGCCCATTTTGCATTGTGCAGTATTGCCGGACTTTCTGTACCGCGGGGATTACATTTATTTGATGCCGGCAACTGGAGTTGGCACTCTTTGAGGTTGAATAGAAACCCACACTGTAAAGACTGCGGAGGCTGAGCTATTCCGTGCTGGCGATTGTTTTGTCATCTGCCAGTGCATACTTCAACACATGCCAGGGTAAAGTCGCACATTTGACCCGTGAAGGATACCTGCCGGCAAACGACAATGCTGCCAGTTCTCCCAAGCCCTGATCCCTTGTCTCATCCGGGCCTTCCAGAATGGCCTGGTGCACCTGTTCAAATAACTCTTCAGCCTGTTGCAGATTCTTCCCATGCAAATGCGTGGCAAGCAACGATGCGGACGCCATGGAGATCGCACAGCCGACACTTTCTGCCGTCGCCTGTTCAATAATGCCTTCCCGGTTAACCAGTAATTGTAATTTGACCCGGTCTCCACAGAATGGGTTTTCACCATTTCCCTCATGAGTGGCATTGTCAATCGTGCCGTGATGACGCGGGAACTGGCTATGCTCAATAATGATTTCACTATATTGTTGCATGCGGTCATCGTTCACGTCATTGATGCTCGCTGGAATGTCCGTGGGAATGACCTGCGGCAGCGCAGTGTTCACAATTGACCCACTCGCTGATGCCGCTGAGGTAATGTTCCTTCTTCCAGATAGGCAAACGTGATTTCACTTCATCGATGATATAACGGCAGGCTTCAAAGGCTTCACCGCGGTGGGGTGAAGACACACACACGATAACAGCAATATCACTGAGCTCCAGCAAACCTTCACGGTGTATGCACATGGCGTGACTGATACCAAACCGCTCAATAGCTTCGGCAATAATCACAGCGCCTTCTTTCTCAGCCAGTGGCCGGTAAACTTCGTACTCAAGACGCTCAACCGCCTGCCCTTCATTGTGATCCCGAATCCAGCCCTCAAACACAACCAACGCACCACAACTGTTATCGGCCACAGCCTGCCTGGCGGCAACCGCATCAATTGCAGTTGCACTGACTTTAAAGCTCATCCGCCTGCCACCGGTGGGAAAAACAGGATTTCATCACCTTCGTCCAGGGTTGTTTCCCAGCCGGCCATTTCATCATTGATTGCCACCAGGGCGGCCGCCTCCGGCATCAGCGTGGCATGCCGGGCAGCCATCTCCTGAAACAATTCAGCCGCGGTACCCCCCTGCCAGTCAACTGATTCAGACTCCATGCCCGCCTGTTCACGGAACAAGGCGAAATATCGAACTTTTACTTTCATTATCCACCCATCCGGTACATTTCAATATGTGGCTGATTCCGTGGTAATCGATTACGTAACTCGCTATACCTGTCAGCACGTCTTGACCACAAATCGGTGATCTCGGCTGCCATCTCATCAGCACTCAAACCTGCACGCATTTTATCGCGTAAATTGGTTCCACGTGCAGCAAACAGACAGCTGTAAAATAAACCTTCTGCCGTTATCCTTGCGCGTGAACAATCACCGCAGAATGGCTCGGTAATTGAAGAAATAAATCCGATTTCACCACTGCCATCCACAAACTCATAGCGTCGGGCGGTTTCACTGGGCGCCTGCTGTTTGACAGGCCGCAGCGGCCACTGGTCATGGATAGATTTTAACAGGCTGGCGCAGGACACCACCATGTCACGACTCCACTGATTAACATTGCCTACATCCATGAACTCAATAAACCTGATGGTATGCCCCGTATTTCTGAAGTGATCCACCATATCCATAATGGTGTGATCGTTGACCTTGCGTTGTACGACGGTATTGATCTTGAGCTCGCCGAAACCAGCCTCTTCCGCTGCCGTCATTCCATCCAGGACTTCCTGAACGGAGCCCCTGTCACCTGCCATCGCTCTGAATACTGTTTCATCCAGGCTGTCGAGGCTGACGGTTATCCTGCTAAGACCTGCCTCTTTCAGCGCTATCGCATGACGCGGTAACAGGATAGCGTTGGTGGTTAACGCCACATCTGACAGTCCCTTGATGGCAGACAAACGGCTGACCAGTTCCGTAAAGCCCGGTCGCAATAATGGCTCACCACCAGTCAGGCGTAGCTTTTGCACACCGAGGCCGGCGAATACACGTGCAAGGAATTCGATTTCGCCATCACTTAACAAATACTGTGGCCGCAGAAATATACCCCGCTGGTGCAGAGACTCTTCCGGCATGCAATAGGTACAGCGCAGGTTGCAGCGATCCAGCACAGAAATTCTCAAATCCTGCAGTGGCCTGCCCAGTGTGTCATTCAGTGACGTCATACAAAAATCATCCTGTAAATGCCGTAAAGGCCCATCGCCATATAAGTCTCGCTGCTACGTATAATATCAGTACCGCAGTGAGGCGCTTCACCCATATTTCGGATAATTTGTAAACACCCAGGTGGCTGCCTATCTGGCCGCCAACAAAAACGGCGATAAACAATGGCCATGCTTCAATGACCCCGAATGAAGGTGAGAATTCCCCTGCCTTCATCAATTGCCCGGCAAGCCCGGCAACAGAATTCACCAGGATAAAACCGCTGGTAATACCAGCCACTGACCGTGGTGATGTCATGTGTAGCAGATAGATCACAGGTGCCAGAAAAATGCCTCCGCCAATGCCGGTTATGCCTGCTAAAAAGCCAATGGCACCACCAACCGGCATGGCGATCATCCAAAGCCGGACTGTACCGGGCTCGTGAACATTGCTCGCAACGCGGGGCTTAAGCAACATCTGCACTGCCGCCAGTAACAGGCTAAAACCCAGCAGTCCGATAAATAGCTGCTCGGAAACGGGCAAACGGCCACCCAGCCAGGCCATTGGTATTGACAGTGCGATATATGGCATTAAACCGGAAACCGATAAATGACCTGCACGCATGTAGTGATAGACACCCCCAATCACGACCAGGATGTTGCAACTCAACGCAATTGCCGGCACCAGGCGGTAATCCATTCCGGTTAATATCAACAAAGCGTTATAGGTCGACCCGCCACCAAAGCCCACCGAGGAGTAGGCAATCGCTGTCAGAAAAAACAGGCCGGCAAGTATCAACAGGGGCATATCAGATCTTTTGCTTCAAAAGGCGGCATTATGAACCAGATAAAGCCATGCTGCCATCGCAGTGTAGCGTTAAACTTGTGATATGATTTTTGCATGGTTTCTTTCAAGGAAAAACAAGGCCTGTTTTTCAGGCCACGCCTGAAGCGGCTGCAGGAGACGCAGGCGGAAATTTTCCGGCAACTTTTATTGTTAATTCCAGAAGGAGTTTCTTACTACGACTCTTTTCAGTCGCGAGTTGCGGGTTCTCCCCTGCTGCGGATGGATATACTCGAACGTCACCCATACACCTATTTCCTGCGACTGACCTATCAGTTTAAAAATGATGAGCAACGCGAGATAGCCCCGGATGCACATATCCGTATGTATCACGATGCCCGATTGGCAGAAGTCACCTCATTTAACCCCGACCAGGGCTTTACGCGCCTGGCACATCCCTGGTATCCGCAACAGCAGCTATTACAACGCACATGGCGTCAAAACCTCGCCCTGGACAAATGGCTGGGCTATCTCCTGCACCAGGGTCACGGTGTCAGATCTATGCAACCGGCCAGTGATAAGATCAGTGGAAAACACGCAAATACTGTAACAGCGGCCGCCGGTTCCATATAAATACCAAAAGCTTTAAAATTAGGTTTGACAGACTCGTCATTACTCAGTAACATGGCGCGCCTTGCGGGGCTATAGCTCAGCTGGGAGAGCGCTACAATGGCATTGTAGAGGTCGACGGTTCGATCCCGTCTAGCTCCACCAAAACTGTCCCCTTCGTCTAGA
>Ga0164313_10002120_pt1 | contig 17789 bp, 18 predicted proteins | sample GuaBasSedimGuay4_FD_113735 | JGI IMG/M metagenome (GOLD analysis project Ga0164313, IMG submission 113735) | Subseafloor sediment microbial communities from Guaymas Basin, Gulf of California, Mexico - Guay4, Core 4569-4, 0-3 cm | ecosystem: Environmental > Aquatic > Marine > Hydrothermal vents...
CAGCGGCAATCAGTACCGCGAGCAGTAATTGTTTCAACCGGTGAGTTGGTAGATGTCTTGGCAGACCTTGTTTTTGCTTGACCGGACCCATACTTTCCCTGAGACTGACGACCACTTGATTGAGACATTAACAACGCTCATTCGTTCGTCCGTATTATCCCCTAGTTTATCGTGGAATTTCTGTTGAAGGCCATCATGCAAGTAAAAATGTACACCAAAGAATATTGTTCGTTCTGTTATGCAGCTAAAAACCTGCTGACCAAACGTGGAATCGCTTATGAAGAAATTCCGCTGGCAGGCGATTCATCAAAAGCACAAGAGATGATGAAACTAACCGGTGGACACACCGTGCCGCAAATTTTAATTGATGGCAAAGCGATCGGTGGTTACACGGAATTGGTGGAGATGGATATGGATGGTGAGTTGGTGAAAACCCAATGAGCACCATGATCACGGTCATCCCCGGTGACGGTATCGGGCCGGAGATCATGACCTCTACGTTGCGTTGCCTGGATGCGCTGGGCTGTGATTTTGAATACGAATTCAAACAGGCAGGACTGGTCGCACTGGATGAAAGTGGTGAGTTGATTCCACCAGTTACACTGGAATCCATTCGCCGGAACCGCATTGTCCTGAAAGGACCATTAACCACACCGGTGGGGCAGGGCTTCACTTCAATCAATGTTGGTTTACGCAAAGAATTCGACCTGTATGCCAACGTGCGTCCGGTTATTTCAATGCCGGGTACACGCTCACGCTTCGAAGATATCGATATCATCACTGTGCGCGAGAACACGCAGGGTGCTTACCTGGCTGAAGGCTCCAGGCTTTCAGAGGATGGCGAAAAAGCTGAGTCCAAGATGGTTGTCACGCGGACTGGTTGTGCCAGGATTACACATTACGCTTTTAAGCTTGCCCGCAGTGCAGGTCGTAAGAAGGTCACGATCGTACACAAGGCCAATATTCTGAAGACCGTATCCGGGATGTTTCTTGATGTGGCCAGGGAAGTGGCGGCTGAGTACCCGGATATCGAGCATGATGAGATGATTGTCGACGCCACCTGTATGAAACTGGTAATGAACCCGTGGCAGTTTGACGTGATCGTTACCACCAACCTGTTTGGTGACATCATTTCGGATCTTTGTGCCGGTCTGATTGGTGGCCTCGGACTCGCGCCAGGTGCCAATATCGGTGACCAGGCAGCAATGTTTGAAGCTGTGCATGGCTCTGCACCGGATATCGCCGGATTACATATTGCCAATCCCGGCGCGTTAATGTTGGGGGCAGCACAGATGCTGACGCATATGGGGATGCAAGACCGGGCGGGTAAACTGCGCCAGGCAATCCGCGAAACAATTGTTGCCGGTGACAGGACAACACCGGATCTTGGCGGGCATGGTGATACGGTATCAATTACCGATGCAATTGTTGAGCGGCTTCTGGTATAGCCAAGGGGCTCGCATATTCCATTGTTGCGTTAACACAACGAAGTTGAATTTATGATGCAGGGATTCGGCATTTTTCAGGTAAAAATCTGTGCGGAAGCGGGCATTCCTTCTTAAATTAAAACAATATCTTATCCAGTGTTGTGGGATTGTTACCACAGCAACGCCGGATTTACCTTCAGAGGGCATTTTTCGTTGACTTTTTGTTGTTTTCCTGCCATATTCCCGCATAATTACAGATGCATATGTACGGGTTTGAGACGTCGACGATGAAATATCGGTTTTTGACAGTGGTGTTGTTAGTGGCGGGCATGCTTCCGGCGCTTTCTGCTGCGCGCGTTTCAGGCTTGCCGATGGCAGGTTTCAGTGCTGGTGGAACGGGGTTGACACCCTTTTATGTGCTCGGGTTTGAGCTTGGTCCCTGGCAGGATTACCTGGCACAGGAACTAACCCCCAACTACCTGCTCGATCCTGCCGCTGAGCCAATCAATATATCCTGGATGGATATGCAACCGGTGACCATTCTGCCGATATTTGCAGCGGAGATTTTGGGCCAGCCGCAGACATTCCTTAGGTTTGATGTTGATTGGCAACGATCTGACAGCCTGGGGATGACATCTTTCAATGATAGCTTCTCCTCCGGTATTCCGGGGCTTGAGCGCAAGCTCATTTCATCCAGCCTGGTACACCATTTGAACGATAACCAGCTGATTGGTATTTCTGCAGTGTTCGCAACACAGAGCTTTGGTGTTTCGCAATTGGGATTGCACTCATACAACAGTGATATTCCTGCGGCACTACGGCCCACGATTTATGATCCTTATGCCGAGACCGGCTACGGTGCAGGTGTGCAACTCGCATTGCGCAGTGAGCTGAGTGAACGTATTGCATTCGATGCCGGCTTCCAGTCACGCATCAGTATGGACGATTTTAATAACTACCGTGGTGTTTACGCACAGCCGGCAAGTTTCGATATTCCAGCACGTGCCAGAATGGGTCTGGCCTTCAAATCCAGTGATAAGTCATGGGTGAATGTATCGGTTGAAAGGGTTATGTACAGCGATATCGGTGCATTTGCCAGTCGCAATTTGCCCGGCCGGTTCCTGTCATTGCTGGGTGATACAACCAGCCCGAATTTTGCCTGGGATGATTTGACAGTACTTTCTGTCGGTTGGAACTGGGTTAATAACAAGGGTACTTCCTTGTATGTCGATTTCAGTTCACGTACCCAGCCATCACCAGACTCCAGGATACTGAGCCAGGCGATCGATGCTGACCTTGCTGACAACGCGATGACCATCGGTTTCAGCCGTCAGATGAGCATGACCAGCCGTCTTAATGTTAACGCAGCCTATGCACCGTCCGAGTATGCCTTCGGTGGTAACGTACTTGGTATCACCACCGATAAACTGGATCAGGATTTCGAACTTGAAGCCTCCTGGATCTGGGATTTTTAAGGTTTTCGCAGCTTTTTCAGCTTCTCTGCCCTCCCGGCCTCATAAATATTTCGCATGAATCTACTGACTTCATGGTTTAAGCGCACTTTTGCGGACCCCCAGGTGGTTATCCTGGGTATCGTACTTGTCATCGGTTTTGCCGTTGTGCTCGGCCTGGGCAGGATGTTGGCACCGGTTTTCGCCAGTATCGTGATTGCATATTTGCTCGAGGCTGTTGTTGCACAACTGCAACGGCTTGGTCTGCCCAGGCTTGCTTCGGTTGTGCTGGTGTTCCTGTTATTTCTTACCGGTGGGTTCTTCCTGCTGTTCGGCCTGGTACCAATGCTGACCCGGCAGTTGACACAGCTGGTTCAACAAATTCCGACTTACATATCACGAGGTCAGGAACTTTTGCTGCAACTACCCGAGCGCTACCCGCAGGTAGTTTCAGAGGAACAGGTGCAACAACTGATCGCCAGTGTGGGTACTGAAGCCGGAACCGTTGGCCAGCAATTGATCACCTGGTCTATAGGGTCGGTTGGCAGCTTTGTCGGGCTGCTGGTTTTGTTTGTATTGATCCCGGTACTGGTATTTTTTCTGCTGAAAGACAAGCAGATGTTAATAGACTGGTTCAAGGCATATTTGCCTACTGAGCGACACCTGGTTTCTTCGGTTTGGGCAGATGTTGAAGCCCAGATCGCTAATTATGTTCGCGGCAAAGCGGGCGAGATCGTGATTGTCGGTGCGGTTAGTTATGTCACTTTCATTGCGCTGGGCCTGGACTACGCGGCATTGCTCGCAACAGTGGTCGGTTTTTCCGTGCTGATTCCTTATATCGGTGCTGCGGTTGTTACCGTACCGATCGCTTTTGTGGCATATTTCCAGTGGGGCTGGGGATGGGATTTTGGCCAGGTCATGATCGCCTATGCCATTATCCAGGCACTTGATGGAAATGTGCTTGTACCACTGCTATTTTCTGAAGCATTGAACCTTCATCCCGTGGCTATTATTGTCGCTATCCTGGTATTTGGTGGCCTGTGGGGGTTCTGGGGTATATTCTTCGCCATTCCGCTGGCAACGCTGGTACAGGCCGTATTAAAGGCATGGCCGCGGATTTCAGATGAAGAAGAACCATCCGCCGGGGTGCCTGAGAGCGCCAATCAGACTTCTGCCTGAAAGCCACCCAGCACTAACCGGGTCTCATTTGCATGAACCTGTCCGGAGCCATCATGAAAATCAAAATTAGCCTGTTCTTATTGTCATGCATTGTATTCATCAGTGTGGCTGTGGCTGCGGAAACGAACCGGCCCGGTAACCCCCGTGGCTATTCACCGGACTCTTTACTGGAAGTGTTCAAGCTGACCCAGGCCGATAGTGACGTACCGTTTGATTCCATCATGCAGGCTTGCCCGGCACGCGACTGCATACCTTCGATTGACCAGCCTGCGTTTATTTCGGCCGAATCCGTTGACTATCTTCAGGATGACGATCTGCTGTTGGTGCTGACGTACAATAATATAACCCGTGCTTACCCAACGCGGATTCTTGACAGGCACGAGATCGTCAACGACATGTTTGGCTCAACGCCGGTGGCAGTGACCTATTGCCCCCTGTGTGGTTCAGGTCTTGCCTTCGACCGCAGAAACGGTGGCCAGGTGCTTGAGTTCGGTGTTTCATCCCTGCTACACAATAGTGACCTGATCATGTATGACCGTCAGACGGAGTCGCTCTGGCAACAGATTACCGGTGCGTCATTTGCCGGTAAATCCCGTGGTAGCCAGCTTAAATCTTTGCCACTGGCAATGGTTGAATGGAAAAGCTGGAGCCAGCAAAATCCGGGGACAGAAGTACTGACGGTTGCCAACATTAAATCAGATATGTATATGAAGGATGCTTACGGTGACTATGCCACAAGCGACCGTTTATATATGCCGGTCAGCGCGACCGATGCCCGTTTGCATCCCAAGCGGGTGATCTATGCGATGGAAATTGGTGAGCAGGCATTCGCCATTGATAGTGAATGGCTGGCAAAGCAGGGCCAGTGGTCAGACGATTTTAAAGGTCAGAAACTCGAAGTCACTCTGAGTAATGGTGGGCAAGTAACAGCCTTGCTGGATGGCAATGCCGTCACCATCACCCGCATGTACTGGTTCGCCTGGTACAGCTTCCACCCCCAAACCGCCCTGATCAACGGCCAGTAGGAGCGGCGTCCCCGCTCAGCTTTGTGGATTCTTGTTAAACGAAGCCCACACCTGCATGCCACTGGCTTCCATAAGTGGCCACGTCATCCCGGCCTTGAGCCGGGACCCATTTGCTCTTGTTTTTTGTTTTACACAGGGAAAAATGGATCCCGGGTCAAGCCCGGGATGACATGGCCTCATATTGCCGGGTGAGGACAGGTTCTCCATATCACCGCCGGGTTTGGGTGCTCTAATACGATTAGCAATCGCGACCCGCTCCGCTGATCACTCCTACGCCTTCGACATGTAGCAGCGGCGTCTCACCGCGATTGTTTTGGTCTTGCACTTTTCACGACAAGCAGTGTTTACAAAGCCTCAGAAGCAAAATCCGCCAAACGCGACCGTTCGCCGCGCTGCAGTGTGATGTGTGCTGAATGCTCCCACTGCTTGAAACGGTCGACGGCAAACGTCAGTCCTGAAGTGGTTTCAGTCAAGTAAGGCGTATCAATCTGGGCCACGTTACCCATGCAGATCATCTTGGTTCCGGGCCCTGCACGGGTCAGCAGTGCTTTCATTTGCTTGGGTGTGATGTTCTGGGCCTCATCGATGATGACGAAGCGGTTGAGGAAGGTGCGACCGCGCATGAAGCTCATCGAGCGGACCTTGATGCGATTGGCGAGTAAATCGTTGGTGGCTGCACGGCCCCATTCACCGCCGTCTTCTGGTTGTGTCAGCACCTCAATGTTATCGGTCAGAGCCCCCATCCACGGGGTCATTTTTTCTTCTTCGGTACCGGGCAGAAAGCCGATGTCTTCACCGATGGATACGGTTGCGCGCGTAACGACAATTTCGGTGTACAGTTTTTCGTCCATGGTCAGGGCGAGGCCTGCGGCCAGGGTCAGCAAGGTCTTGCCAGTGCCAGCTTGCCCCAACAGGGTGACGAAATCTATTTCGGGATCCATCAGCAGGTTCATGGCGAAATTTTGTTCGCGATTACGCGCCTGGATGCCCCAGATTGCATTTCTACCGGAAAGATAATCCGTCACCAGTTTTAGCACGACATATTCTTTACTCACCTCAACCACCAGGGCTTCAATGCCGTCACTATTTTGATCAGTATTGCCTATCACGATGCACTGATTGGGATACCAGTCATCATCTGCAATTCGTTTGATGCGATAGTAGGTTGAGCCGTTCTCACTCCAGGAGTCCACTTCCGGGTAGCGCTCCCAGAAAGAATCATCTTCGATGACCAAACCTTTGTAGAGCAGGTCTACATCATCCAGGGCCTTATCGTTACGGTAGTCCTCCGCCGGCAGGTCGAGAATGGCAGCCTTTATGCGTAAATTGATATCCTTGGATACAAGTACAATTTCCCGCTCTGCCTCGCTTTCACGCAAGGCCAGGGCTGTACTGAGAATTTCATTGTCTGCAATCGAACCTTCATGCAGCAGGCTGGGGTGGGTTTCGGTGGCGCTTGTCTGGAAATACAGACGTCCGTGATCTGCAGAAGATAGTTCAAGTCCCTGCGGAATGATCAACTCCAGTCCGTCTTCAAGCCGGGTTGCGCCCTGTCCGTTCATCATTTCACCGATAAAGCGACTTACCTGGCGAACATTCCTTGCGACCTCCGTCAGGCCTTTCTTGGCTGCATCGAGCTCTTCCAGGACAATCATGGGAATGAATACATCGTGTTCTTCGAATCGGAACATCGAGGTCGGGTCGTGCATCAGGACATTGGTATCAAGTACGTACAGACGTTTGTTTTTGCCCATATGGGTTTTGCTTCCTGTTATTGGTTGTTTAGGTTTACCGCTTAATAAAAAGTAGTGTCAGGCGAGTGACTTGACGACATCAAGTACAGCTTCAGCGTGCCCGGGGACACGTACCTTGAGCCATTCCTGCAGCAAGATGCCGTCAGGCCCAATCAGGAACGTGCTGCGAACAATGCCCATGTATTTACGCCCGTACATATTTTTTTCCTTGATGACATCAAATTGCCTGCATAATGTCTCTTCGCTGTCAGATAAAAGGTGAAACGGGAATTCATGCTTGTTTCTGAAGTTATCATGGGTTTTGACGGAGTCACGCGACACACCGACAATGTCTGCACCCGCTTTGCTGAATTGTGAATATAAATCGCGAAAATCCTGACCTTCGCGAATACACCCGCTGGTATTGTCTTTTGGATAAAAGTATAAAATGAGGCTGCGACCTTTGAAGTCGTCTAATGACAGGTTCTGATCGCTGGTGGCTGGAAGGGTGAAGTTTTCTACGCGCTTTCCTACGCTAACCATATACACTCCATTTGTCTGAACAGTAACTATGATAAATTGGCCGTAAATATTGACTCTTTTAATCGCAGGATACTTGTCAGCCAACAGGTCCGCAAGTACTATTACCGCCTTAGGAAAAATGGTCCAGGTTCATGATTTTACCTGGCCTGAAAACACCGAGAATTTAATTAATATGATCAATCCCCTTCGCTTGGCAGCACTGGCGCTCGCAATGATAGCTGTGCTGTCCGGATGCAGCATGTTCGGCAACAATGAGCCGGAATACATGGAAAGCATAGAAGCTGAACCATTAAAGATACCGGAAGGTCTGGACAGGCCGGCTGGGCCACGTCCGGTGGTTATAACTGTGCCTCTGTTGAGGATGCCGGCAGGTGATGAACTGGAGCCCATGCCGCCAAGGGTAGTCAGTACTGCGGGTAAGCAGGACACAAATACCTTTATGGCCTGGTCTGCTGAAGGTGCCTACCTGATGGTTAAGGATAGTCCGGAGAGTGTCGCCCGAAGGTTGCGCTACGCGATCGTTAACAGCGGCATGACGATGCTGGAACGGAGTGATGCCGGTGCGCACAAGTTTCATTACACACAGAAGTTTCTGGGCAAAGATGAAGGTTTTTTCTCGAGCATGGCGTTCTGGCGGGACAAACCCGTCGATTTCTCCGGTGTCTTTATGACCAAACTGAAAGCCGACGGTGGCAATACGCGCGTATTCCTGCTGTTTGGCACCGGTGAAGCCGTTGATACAGCCGGAGCGGAACACATACTCGGTATCTTTATGGAGCGGTTGGGCTGAGGCAGCTACTCCTACCTTTCCAGCAGAGGTAATTTATCTGGCTTGCCATCCCACTCGGCTGCATCATCAGGTGGTTCACCAGCGTCAGTGATAACCGGCCAGATTAGCGACAACTCCGCGTTTAGCTCGGTGAAGTGTTCCTGGCCTTCCGGCAGATCATCTTCGGGGAATATGGCTTCTGCGGGGCACTCGGGCTCGCACAGCGTACAATCGATGCACTCTTCGGGATCAATGGTCAGAAAATTCGGACCTTCGTGGAAACAATCCACCGGACAGACTTCAACGCAGTCTGTATATTTACACTTGATGCAGTTTTCAGTAACAACGAAAGTCATTATGTCCGTTTTCCTGTTTGTTTCTGGCTGGTGACCAGCGGTTGATGAAACTCTAAGTTTACTAAAATTGAACGGTTCATCACACCTGTTTCACTGCTTGCTTTACAATACGGGGCTATTAGCCGGCGGACGTACTCACAACAATTTATTGTGTTACGACTGGAATCAGAAAGTGGTTTTATAAATTCAGGGTATTCAATATGTTAAAACGGTTCCTCCTGGTTGTTTTCCTCATACTCACCAGTACGGCAGTTTTGGCCCAGTATGACAACCGGCAAAAAGAACGCTCAAAGTTTGGATCACGGGATGGCCGTTTCGAAGCCAGCGTTATCCTGGCCTACCAGACTGGTCAGGATGTGAGCTCTGAAGGAGGTTCCTCCCTTGATATCGACAGCGCCACAGGCTGGGGTATCAGCTTTGGCTGGAACTGGACTGACCGGGTGAATCTGCAGTACCGCCTGTTGTCGACCAGTCCCAGGTATTCAGCCGTCGTTGTGCCTGAGGATCCGGATGAACTCATCCAGGATGTCGAACACAAGATGTCAAAGTATTCGCATCAGTTGAATGCTACCTACCACTTCATGAAGGGTTCGTTTACACCGTTTGTTGTCGGCGGTATAGGTTATGGCACGCTGGATTCCAATATTGCCAGTGAACCACCCAGTGTGGGTTGCTGGTGGGATCCGTGGTGGGGTTATATTTGCCACGGAGAGTGGAAGACCTTCAAGGCATCGGAATTTACTTATAACCTGGGCGTGGGTTTACGCTGGGATATCAACAATGCGATATATTCACGTGCGGTTTACAGCCGGGAATTCATCAGTTTGGATAATGGGTCGCTGGACTTCGACACGATGACAGTTGAAGTCGGGTTGATGTTCTAAGTTTGAGTGATTCGGAGGATTTTGGGATGCAAACAAATTATGGCTTTGGCAAGAGCGTCGATTACAGTTTTAATGACGCGATTGAGCGGGTTACCGGGGAATTGGCCAAGCAGGGTTTTGGGATCCTGACGGTAATCGATGTTCAGGCAACATTAAAAACAAAGCTTGATAAAGACATAAGACCGTACCGCATTCTTGGTGCGTGTAACCCCGTGCTTGCTGATCAGGCTATTACCGCAGTACCGGAAATTGGACTGTTGTTGCCTTGCAATGTACTGGTGCGCGAAGATGAAGAAAACCAGGTACATGTGAGCTTCATGGATCCGGGTGCTGTGCTGGGGTTGGTCAATGATGCAGGGGTTGATCCCCTGGCGGATCAGGTTAAGGCAAAGCTTGAACGGGTTTTAGCGGCATTATAGCTGGGGGCGCAAAAAAAACGCCCCGGACCTGTTGGCCCGGGGCTGGTTTGTTAGTTCTGGATCGTTAGTTGTTAACGCCAGCCAAAAGCGAATTCGATTTCCCACTGATCCATATCAATAGCAATTGACTGGGTCGGATCAAACGGGTTGCCTGATTCAAAAGGATTCATTGGGCTCGCAGGGCCGGTTATCTTATTATTAAACGCATACAAGAAGGCCATGCTCCATTCATTGCCTGATGGCAGTGCGCGGGTAAAACCGAATGTCAGATGATCTTCAATGGTGGCCGGGGCCAGGATGTTGAACATCACTTCATTTTCCGGCATCGGTGCGTCAGCATGGCTGAAGCCGGCACGCCAGGTCCAGTCGTTGCCGGAACTCCACTGCGCGCCAATCTTGTACACAGTCATATCATCCCAGCCAAAACCGCCGCCGTTGGCGCCGCCGAAGCAACTGGACAGGTCGGTACCGCCCAGTCCTGCCGTCGGGCAGGCATATACGTTACGAACCGGGTTGGAGATTGCATCAATATCGCCATACCAGATTTGCTCAACATCGAAATTCAGAGCGAGGCCTTTATTGGGGCGGAATGTAACGCCAAATTTCAGATCTGCCGGGATATCAAAAGCACCGCCTCCTGCAAACAGGTCTGAATAATCTTTAAATTTACCCATGCTGATCTTGGTCTGATAGCTGGCTGCAAATGCGACTTTCTCAGTCATGTCCCACTGAAAACCGACTTTACCACCGTAGCCATAGGCCTGATCATGACCATTGTTGGTCAGGTTGGGTACCGGTACCGGACCGCCGCCGGTAACAATGCTGCTTGCAAAGGTTTCTGTGAAACCGGCAAATGCAGCTAATCCCCTGGCTGAAAATAACTGCATGACACCAATTCCAGAGACTCCCCAGGTGAAATTTTCGCCAGCGCTGCGGGCATAGGTGACCTCCAGAAATGCCTGCATCAGATCTACACCTGCAGTGCCATTATTTCCGGATATTCCGCCACCAAAAGTTCCGGGGTACGTCGTGACCGGGGCAGGACCGGGGCCGTCAGGATCAAAAGTGGCGGTGCCGCCTTTCCAGTTGCTGTTCATGCCGCCTTTGCCATAGAAACTTGCAGCCCAGGCGCTCTTATCGTTAATTTCCCAGGCACCGGCCATGTGCGGATTAAAAAATATGTTGCTGCTACTGTCAATGTCATTGGGGCCGATCGTAAACGCGCCACCGTGACCATTGGCCAGGCTGTCACCGCTCTTGTAGCTACGTGACGGACTGAATACGGCTATACCCAGGTCATATTTACCTACGGCTTGTAGCGCCGCTGCAGGATTATTGGCGACCGAGATCGCGTCTTCAGGCATGGCCAGGCCTGAACCTGCCATACCCTTGTTCTTGGCGCCCGTACCATGGGTGAAATAACCATTGGTGGCCCACAGGGGTGTGGTGAGTAAAAGAGTCGCTATTGCTGTAAACAGCTGACTTTGTTTGCGAAGCTGCATGATGACTTTCCTCTTGGTTTACCTTAAGTATGTTGACTATGTATGCACATATTAAACGTGCGGCCTAATTACTTATTTTATAAAAACTTAATGTAAGCATCACAACTATCAAGTAGTTGCACTAAGAAAGCAAGCATAACGAAGTTTCAGACTCGCGAGTTGATCTATGTCGTATTACATCTGAATAGTTTTTTCAGACCCTGCAACCCTCCGGCGCACAGAACATTTCATACAGTACTTCAACAATCCTGGCTGCCTCACCACTCTTGAGTGTGTAATAGATTGTCTGTGCTTCCCTGCGTGTATCCACCAACCCTTCCTTACGCATCCGGGATAAGTGCTGCGATAACGGTGACTGAGAAATCTCAAGTAAATCAGCAATTTGACCTACGGATTTTTCTCCGTCTGCGAGATGGCACAATATCATCAAACGGTCTTTGTGGCCGAGAGTTTTCATCAGGCTACTCGCGCGACCGGCAGATTGAGCCATCTGCTCGAGGTTTATTTCAGCATTCTGTTCCATTTAACCAATTTCCTTTCCAAATCCTTCTGATTTCCATGTCCTGTACAATGATGACCGGACCGGCTTCTTTTTATATGTTAAGTTTTTCTAATATAAACCATATGAGGGCTGAAGCCTACACAAATATATGCCGGGTGGCAGAGTATTTTCCGCAAGTGGCCGCATTTTAATGCTCTGTTCCGTGCTACAGAATCGTCAGCTATGCAGAAAAAATTGTGCAAAAAAGAAGGGACCATAAGGTCCCTTTTGAAGTACATCACCATCGGGGAGATTGGTGATGGGGCTTGCATATACTCAACATACTATCGAGGAGATATGTATATTAGCCTTTTATAATATAAAGTCAAGTCGCTTTATTGAAAATCACATTCACAAGCCTTCGATAAAGAAAATAGATAAACAATGCACTAGTATAAAAAGATCAAACCGGTTTTTATTCGAATAAGCATCATTTGGAGCAAGTGTATGACGCTGGTGGCAGGTGATAATGGTGTGGTATACCTCAGGTTGCCCGTAGATGCGCTGTAATATGGAAATAAAAAGAATTTCACGCTTCTTGTCTGTGTCACCGCAAATTGACACAGGCCATGTAAGGCAAATAGCCGCGCAGGGCTTTCGCACGATCATTAATAACCGGCCGGACAAAGAGAAGGTTGATCAGCCGTTGGCAAGCGACCTGGCCGTCGAGGCCGTCAGCCATGGTATGAACTTCGTTAACCAGCCGGTTATTTCCGGCAATGTGACCATCGGGGATTCAGAAAGATTTGCTGTCGAGTTACACCGGGCTGAGGGCCCGGTGCTGGCTTTCTGCAGGTCCGGCACACGTTGTACCATCTTGTGGGCGCTGAGTGAGGCACGGCACAGGGAAGTGGAAGTGATCATGCGTTTCGCTGACAGTATTGGCTATGACCTGAAAAAATATCGTCAACACATGGAGCAGATTGCTGCATTCCACAAGTTGGCCGGTAACTGAAATTACTCAAAAGCCAGCCTGGTGATTTCCAGGCTAAATCCAGCCTTGCTCAGCAGCATAATGCATGGGGCCACCGCTCCAGCGTGGAAAGCCGTAGCCATTTACCCAGATCACGTCGAGATCGCTGCTTTTGGTGGCAATTCCTTCGCTCAAAATGGTCTGACCTTCGACGGCAATAGCCCGGATCATGCGTTGCTGGATATCATTTTCAGACAAATCACGTTGCTCAACACCCAGGTGCTGAGCTTCAGCACGGATAAGCTCGATAATCTCCATGTCTTCACTTGCCTTACCGGTGTCAGGGTCATAGCGGTAGAACCCCCGGCCGGTTTTACGACCCAGGTAACCCTTTTCAGCCAGCATGTTGGCCGGGCGGAAATAACAGGGATCAGCGGGTGGATTCGGGTTCTGTTTGCGGGCGTTATAACCGATGTCGATGCCTGACATATCCAGCACAGCTGTCGGCCCCATGGCCATGCCCCAGTTTTTCATGGCCTGGTCGAGTTGTGCGGGGCTTATACCTTCCAGCAGCATCTGTTGGCCTTCACGGCCGTAGGCCGAATACATGCGATTGGCGGCAAAGCCGAAATCATTGCCGACCAGCACGGTGCGTTTACCGAGAGTCTTGCCCAGCTTCATCATGGTTGCAATCGCCGCAGCCGAAGTCTTCGAGGTGCGTACGACCTCCAGTAATTTCATAATGTGTGCCGGGCTGAAGAAATGCATGCCGAGCACCCGTGACGGGTCCCTGACTGCAGCAGCGATGGTTTCGATATCCAGGTAGGACGTGTTGGTTGCCAGTATGGCCTGGGGCTTACAGTGTTTATCCAGCGAATCGAAAATACTGTGTTTGACCTCAAGGTTCTCAAAAGCTGCTTCGATGACCAGGTCGACCTGCGCCAGGGATGTGTGGTCGCAGCTTCCTCCGATCAGGGCCAGCCGCTTGAGTTGTTGGTCTTTGTTAATACGACCCTGGCTGGTCATTTTGACATAGGTTATTTCGACCGCCGCCAATGCCTGGTCCAGCTTGTCCTGACCGGTCTCGATAATCTTTACTGGGATGTTACTGTTAGCGAAACACATGGCAATGCCACGCCCCATGGTGCCGCCACCGATCACGGCTACCGAATGAATCTCGCCAGCAGGGCTTGATATGGTTTCCGGCAATTTTGCTGCGGCCCTTTCTGCGAAGAATATGTGCCGTAAGGCTTTGGATTGCGCAGAGCTCATGCATTCCAGGAATAACTCACGCTCCCTTTTGAGGCCATCGATGAAAGGCAGGCTGACAGAATTTCTGACAGACTCCAGGGCGACCATTGGTGATTGTTGGCCGCGGGCCCGTTTACTTACGCTGGCTTCCCAACGGGTCAGGATTTCCTGATTTTCGGCTGAGTCGTCTAATTGGGAGACAGAAATGCTTTGCCGTATTTCATCTTGTGCCAGTACCTGGCGGGCGAATGCCAGGACAGCTTCCAACAGGTCTTCCTGATCTGTAATTTCATCAATCACACCCATCTGCAGGGCCTCTTTGGCGGCTACATGTCGGCCGGAAGTGATCATGTCGAGTGCACTTTCAAGCCCCGCAATTCGTGGCAGTCGCTGGGTGCCGCCGGCACCCGGGATCAGGCCCAGGTTGACCTCTGGCAGCCCCACACGAGCACTTTGTAAGGCGATGCGGTAGCGACAGGCCAGCGCCGTTTCCAGGCCTCCCCCAAGCGCGGTGCCATGCAGGGCTGCAATGATGGGCTTACTGCAGTTATCCAGTATTTGCAGTACATCCGGTAGATAGGGTTCCAGCGGTGGTTTGCCGAATTCGGAAATATCGGCACCTGCGATAAAGGTTCTGCCGGCGCAGATCAGGACCATGGCTTCGATGTCCGGGTCAGCTTCCGCAGTGTTGACACATTCAACCAGGCCGCCGCGTACTGCCTGCGAGAGCGCATTGACAGGTGGGCTGTCTATGGTAATGACTGCAATGTTGCCCTGGTTGGCGATGGAAACGACTTCGGTCATATGATTTCTCGACTAGTAATCGATGTTTAAACTGTGAAGCGGGTGTTCAGCAGGTTCGTGCCGCCCTTGAGCTTGCCATCTGCATTGAGCAATTCCCGGTTAACCCAACTGGCAGTCTGGGTAGCAATCGTACGGTAAATTTCACCTACCAAAGATTGAGCCGCGTAACCTTCCCATCCGGCAGGTAACATGGCGGCCGGTAATTCCGGATCACTGAGCAGTATTCTGCGATATTCCTGTAGCATCAGGACCCTGAGCAACAGTAATGCGTGCCCGTCGGGTGGTTGAGCGCTTTGCAATGCCTTCAAAGCTTGACGGTACTGGCGGGTGAATGCTGTGTAGCGTTGTCGCAAATCATCAAGTTTCCAGCGGGACATCACCAGTTTTTGCAAACTGGCGGCATTATCAGCCTGTGCCTGCATGTGTACGATACAATCTGTCAGGTCCAGATCCGCTAACAGTTCATCCAGCGGAGGGCGGTCATTACAGGGCAGGGCATAGACGGCTGCTGCCATGCGGCCGTAGCCCAGCCAGGACAGGCCACGATGCAAGGCGTCGCGTTTGTCCTCAGGCACCAGTGAAACGAACAGTAATGTCCACACACCATCCCAGTCGGGTTTGCCGCTGGCATAAATTCGTCGTGCAGAACGCTGGTAGTAATGTTGGCCGGTGCGGGTCAGGCGATAATAACTGCGGCGGCCCTGTTTACGGGCTTCCAGCCACCCGTCCTGCACCAGGCGGAAAACAGCCGTGCGGGTCAGGCGCTCATTAATACCCAGCGGTGCCAGTGCCTGTATGACACTTCCCAGCCATATTTCCTCACCATGCTGGGTAACCACGTCACAAAAGAAAGTAAACACCAGTGCTGTGCTGCTGATGTTGCCTTCCTGCATTCTTCGCTGCATGAAATGATCGAGTGGGCCGGTCGATATTGAGTCCATTGTGGGCTGCCCTTAAAACTGATCGAAATCGACAATAATTTTTTCTGAAATCGGGTGTGACTGACAGGTCAGAATATAACCTTGTTCGATCTCTTCCGGGCGCAGTGCCTGGTTCAGATCCATGTCCACTTCACCTTCAATCAAGCGTGCTTTACAGGTTGCGCATACACCACCTTTACAGGAAAACGGTAAGTCAACACCGTTTCGGAGCCCTGCATCGAGGATGTTTTCACCATCGGTGCTCAATTCAAAGGCATATTCACGCCCGTCCGACAGAATGCTGACTTCACTGACCATGCCTTTGTACTCCTGGGCGCGGGCATGGTGTCGCTCTATGGCTTTGCGGGCATTTTCGGCGGAGGCAGCAAATAATTCGAAATGGATGTTTTCCTCGGCAACGCCTTCGCCGCGTAAGCCACGCGAAACCTCGGAAATCATCGCCTCGGGGCCGCAAAGAAAGAACTCATCAAAGCCACTGATATTGATCAGGCGTTGGTTCAATGCGCCACCTTTGCGATTATCCAGATGACCACTGAGCAGGTCCACCTCCTGCGGTTCACGGCTGAAAATATTGACCCAGTGGAAACGTTCAAGATTGGCGTTTTTAAGGAAAGCCAGTTCGTGGCGGAACATCATCGTCGCGGTGCGCTGGTTACCATATAGTAGCGTGACCGAGCTGTCCGGTTCGCGTGCCAGCACGGTTTTGATGATAGACAGCACCGGTGTGATACCGCTACCTGCGCAGATACACAGGTAATTCTTGCTGTGCCCGGGATCGATGGTGGTAAAGAAATCACCGCGCGCCGGCATCACATCCAGACTATCGCCGGCCTTGAGTTCTTCATTTGCCCAGGTGGAAAACACACCGCCTTCGACGTGCTTGATGGCGACGCGTAAATGACCGTCATCCAGGCCCGCACAAATCGAATAGGAGCGCCGGACTTCTTCACCGTCAATCTGCTGATTCAGCGTCAGGTATTGTCCCTGTGTAAACGTAAATGCTTCGGCAAGTTCTGACGGAACATCAAACTCGACCACGACGGCAGATTCGGTGTCCTTGTGCAGGTTTTTAACGCGTAATGGATGGAATTGGTTGTTCAATTTAAAGGTTCCCTTATAGGGTTCAGATACATTTGAAATAATCGAAGGGCTCGCGACAATTTTTATCCTGGCACTGGTAAAGCGCTTTGCAGGCAGTTGAACCAAATTCGGAGATACGTTTCACATCACCGCTGCCGCATTGCGGGCATTGAATGCTGCTCGACTCAGCCTGGCGGGCAGGTGGTGCAATACCATAGGCGCGAAGTTTCTCCCGCCCGGCATCACTCATCCAGTCGGTGGTCCAGGCAGGACTCAGGCTTTGTTGTACCGTGACATGCTGGTAACCGGCGTCAGCGAGTGTTGTTTTAATATCTTCCTGCATGACTTCAACAGCAGGGCAGCCGGAGTAAGTGGGTGTAATGGTCACGTTAACCTCATCACCGGCAATCGAAATATCACGCAATACGCCGAGGTCCTGCAGGGTCAGTACCGGAATTTCCGGATCGCAGACACTGCTCAATAACTTGAAAAGTGGTGCGGTGTCCGTTTTATCAGCGCCCACTACCATTGCTGACCGGGGTAGTTGCGCTGTAATACCTGCATCTCTGTTAACAGGAACCCGAGGTGCTCGGTATGCACACCATCGCGGCCACCGGAGATGGACCAACTGTCATCCGGGATATCGAGCGTCGATTCCCGCATCACGGCGTGCACAGTTGCAGTCCAGTTTTCTTCCAGTGCACTGCGGTCAACCGCAATACCGGCATCGACCAGTTGCTGCTCTTCGTCTGAGACATCGAACATTTCAGGAAGGTAACCCCATAATTCCTTGAATGCCTTTTGCACACGGTCATGGCTTTCTTGCGTGCCGTCTCCCAGGCGTTTGATCCAGTCTTCACTGCGGCGCAAGTGATAGCGGGATTCCTTGACTGCCTTGGCGGCGATCGCGGCCAGCATCGGGTCTTTTGATTGCGCGAGTTCAGTGAAAAAGCCCATATCATAGACGTCAA
>Ga0164313_10002121_pt1 | contig 17782 bp, 12 predicted proteins | sample GuaBasSedimGuay4_FD_113735 | JGI IMG/M metagenome (GOLD analysis project Ga0164313, IMG submission 113735) | Subseafloor sediment microbial communities from Guaymas Basin, Gulf of California, Mexico - Guay4, Core 4569-4, 0-3 cm | ecosystem: Environmental > Aquatic > Marine > Hydrothermal vents...
ACTGCCTCCAACTTGATAACTCGCTTGCGCGATAGTTGATTCGATGATGTAAGTTATGTCCATTCCGGGGGTTACAAATTGGTCGTCTATAGTTACATTAAACCAACCTTCTGCAACTGCATCTACTCCAGAAAACGAATCACCGTATGTCACCTTTCCTGTGCTATTGTCAACTATTCTTGGAGTAAATGAAGAAGAGGCATCAACAAATGTTGCTGAGTTTACCCAAAACCTTACAGCGGTAATCAAATATGTATCTGTTAAGCCAGATATGCGAATCCCAACTTCATATGTGTCATTTATGACATCATCTGTCCAACTCATAACATCATCGGCTATCCAATCAGGCTCATCAATAGGTAAAGGCGCAGCTCTATCACTTGTATCCTTATTGGCTATCATTGTCCATGAGCCATCTCTTGTCAAGTCGTTCTTCTGATAACTACCTGTTGCCCACGGACCTTTCCAAGAAGCAATAGGTCTAAACTCTAAGAAATTTTCTGACAATCCTACGACAGGAGTGCTTCCATAAGTTCCTACATAATCGGATGGAGTATCAGATAAAGATAGAAAAGTTGTCCCAGCACCAGACGCTGCAAACTCAAGTTTTTCAATACCAGTGCCATTAGCAATAGCATACATATTATTGCCTGCGGAAAGTGTTGTTCCACTTCCTGCTTCACTTGTGGTTTTAAAATTTAAATTTTGCAAAGTGCTATTTTTGAATATATACTGTTTTAAATTATCAGGAACTATTATGTCAATTACGCCGGATAATAATACTCCAGTATCAGTTATGTTAATGATTCCATTTTGCCAAGGTTGTGCTGATGTAACATCGTCAACTTGAACAAATTCATAACTTCCAGCACTTACATCTGCTGAAACAATATCATAAACGTATTGACCAGAAAAAACAGAATCAAGAATATCTTTTGCAGTATTCTCTGGGATTTCCGGTTCTGCTACATTTTGATCTAAATGTGGTATTCTTAAATTATCTGTAAATGCTGTCATTAGTTAATCCTTCTGATATCAATACCATCAGAAAGCATTTGGTATATGCTTCCATCTGGCACTGTAATGCCAGTTCCAGTAGCCGTTATAAGTTGAACACCTAATCCAGAACTTGAATCATTCACCAATACGTATCTCATTATTTTGGAATCAGGAACAATTACACTTACAACTCCTGTGTTTGCAATTCCTGTATTCGTTATTATAAGAGTTCCATATTGCCATTCTTGAGGGTAAGTTAAACTAGTATCATCCAATGTGTAATTCACATTGTCATTTATATCTATTGTCAATTGACCTGCAACAGCCGAATCTACAATAACTAACGCCTCATTGTGAGGAACCTCTGGCTGTGCCACATTCTGATCCAAAAGTGGTGCTTCTAAACTTTCTGTATTTGCCATCGTTTTTGCCTTATGCTGGTTGAACTATTATCTGTTTACTATACCCATTTCCGTATAAACCAGAATAATGGTATATTATAAATGCGATCTCACTATCCAAAATAACTCCATCATTAGAAGCTTTTGTTGCATCGTATGTAAAGCTTGGTGAATTAGTTATATAACCTCCACTTAAAATGCCACTAGAATAAACCTCTATATTATAAGTTTCCGGTACATCTACTTTTGGTAATGTTTTAAAATAACCTGATATATATCTGCTTCTTCTCATCCAAATTAAATCTATGCTATCATCTGAATTTCTAAGCGATCTTAAATAACTTACAGAAAAAGGCTTTAAGTTATTCCCTGTGTTTTTTACTGTCTTTACTTCTTCAAAGGTGGTTTCGCCTACAGTTAGCGCAGTATAAGAACTATCACTGTTGATAGTACTGCTGGCAAAACCGGTTGAAAGATTATTAAAATATACAAATCTTTCATCTATTGAATGATCACTTGTATGACTTTCAGTTCCTCTTCTGCCTCTTAATAAATTAGAAAGAGTGTAACTACCATCGCCATTATCAATTGATTCTGAATATTGAAAAACTTCACTACCTAATAAACAGTAGTTTTTTCCCGCCAATAAATCAACCTCTGATACATAAAGTAATTCAACGCTACTAGTAACAGTGACAGAATTGTCTCTGTCCCATACATGCGTTGATGCATCCTGAAGAACGTCTATAGATAATCCTAAACCTGTTTTTCCTGTTAAAGTATTATTAGCCGCAAAATCATCTACGCCAGAGCTTTTAGAAAACACACTTGCTCCAGTCCAACCTTCGGATTCACCACTAGCTATTAAATAAACGCCTTCATTGTTTATATAATCATTGCTTAAAGTAGGTATATCCAACACCTCAAAATCTGTAGGACCCGGAGGCTCTTTTAATTCAGATGAATTAACGCCAGTATCTTGTGCTATAGCAGACGAAGTGAAAGTGCTAGAATGCAATTCTATTGCTTCCATTGTTATAATGCCTGCGTCAGAAGTGCTAATTCCTACGATTCTTACATCTTTAAGATAGCCATAAAATTCCAAAGTTACTACATCACCACATACCAAAGTTAAATATTTCGCTAAAAATGGTAAATCAAATTTATAAGTGAATCTGCTAATGTAACTTTTATATAATGTTTTCTCTGCTAAAGCTTTAGCTTCTGAATCGGTTAATACCAAAGGAACTTCTTTTACTAATTCATTTCTAAGATTGGTATTTGACGACATAGCCATTTGTGCACTAGTCTGATAATCTGAATCTTTATTTGCATATCTGATAGTTAAACTTTTTGTGGAATCTATAGCTTGTTTATGATTTGTTTCTATTCCATTTTCAGTATCTGCACCTAGATCGTCTTCGTCTATCGTTAAAATAGGATCTTGTTCCTCTTTCCTTAACTGCATTTTATGATCAGATTCAACTAATATGTACTCATAAGCTGAAAGAAGAATATCTATTGAAGGTCTGATATTTGCGTTTCTTGGTATAGTATAACCTTGAACTTCATCTACACCAGCAGTTACATCAAAATCGCTAGCTTCTAGCCCGCTCTCTAATATTAATTCTGATACTATCGTTGAAACATAATCCGTTCCTTTCTGCACTTCTACTGTCACATTCGGAATTGCATTTGCAAGGTCTTCTAGTTCTATGCCAGAAAAAACTAAGTATGCTAAATGTCTAAAAGCTGGTGTATCTGGCTTATTTGCTTGAATATGAGCATCTATAGACTGTGAAGAGGTTCCTAAGTATTTTGTTAACTTTCCTGCTTCTAATGGCGCAGCAAAATCGCCATTGTTATAAACCAACTTGCTTCCAAACCATATTTTCTTTATATCAGTAATAGGACCGTCACAAAGAGCCATTGCCCAAGTCCCTTTGTACGTATACCATATAGAAACAGAAGAGCTACCTCCTCCGCCTTTTCCTTCTTCTTGTCTTTCTTCGTGTCTAGTTTCAGATAACGGCAAAGCCCAAATTATATTTCCAGAAATCCTATAAGAACCATAGACTTTAGGTATATCTAATCCATAAGCTGACGAAGTAACCCTTAAATCTTCTAGTCTTGCGCCTTCGCTTCTAATCTCTGGGCCTTCTGGAGCAAAAATATAATTAGCGGCTAAAACTCCTGCTGTCCATCCTATCTGACTCCAAGTCGCTGCGGACCACCCAAAAGTTCCTCCAGCCAAAGAGCCTAAAGACGAACCAACACTGCCCATTACTGCGCTAGCCATTAGATTTGAATCTCCGTAGTGTAACCATATTCCATCAGATTATCTGAAAATTGTGAAACTATTATAGCATCAACATCTGGATATGTAACAGTATCGTAAGTGTAAGAAGTAGCACCAACAACCTCAACAGTAAATATTAATACCCCTAAATAATATAAATCAACTTTGTATTTTTCTTGAGTCTCTGAATAAGGAAGAGTCCTAAAAAAACCAGAAATATATCTGTCACGCCTAGTCCAATATATCGTATCAGAATCAACATAAACATAAGATGGAGAAAATGGTATTAAATTAGTTCCTAAATACGTTTCAGTAACTGACCTAGCGTCATCCAAAAAAGAACCAAAAGATACAGCTTTATAATCTCTAGTCTTATTCAATGTAGAACCATTAGCGAAAATTTCAGTATTGAGAAATACAAATAATTCCATATTGGTATGCTTATCAATAGCCCATTCTGTACCTCTACGCCCTCTTAATAATCCAGTCAATTCGTATACATTTGTTCCAGTTAATGTTGCTAAAGTATATTGTAGAATCTCGTCTCCAACTTTTACGTAATTCTTACCACTTAAAACTTCAGAATAAGTTGAATCAAATAAAGTGCCAAAAGATAAATGAACTTTGATTACGTTAGTCACATCCCAAACTGTGCTTTTTGCTGGCCCTAATAAATCTACTGATTGACCAATAGCAGAAGTCGTATTGTTTAAAATCAGGCCAATTGAGCTATACGTAGAACTATTATCTTTAGATTTGTATACCTCAGATCCTTTCCACGCAGTGCTTGAAAAACCATATGCAGTATAGTATATAGAAAACGAATCCAATAGTGAATTATCTAAAGTAGGGCCGTTGAAAACTACTGGTACAGATTCAGTCGGCATAAAAACGTCATTAGGTGGTCTTTCTTCACTTACATCTGTTCCTATCGCTGTAGATTCGTATATAGAACTTCCTTCTAAAGTAGACGTTATTGCCATTGAATATTGTTCATATATAACAGTATCTATCCGTAAAGAATAAGTCATGCTATCATATGTCAAAGTTATTACATCTGATATTTTTACCTCAGAATCAAATGGAGTCTTAAAACTTATTGACGTGCTGCCATTATATGTGCTAAACATAAGTTTTTCAACTAACTGTTTAGCTTCATCATCAGTAGCTGTCAATGGTACTTCTAAAATTATATTATTGTCACTATCACCATCTATTCTTACTATTGACTGTGAGGATATTTGATAATCTATTTTTTGACTGGAGTATTTTAACGTTATTTTCCTTGGCAACTCTGTTAAAATCTTTTTTCTCAAATCAAACGTATCATCTATCACGCCATCTTCATTTATAACAACTCCAGAAGGCGGTCTACCTCTTAGTTTGATTTTTAATTGAAAATCTTCTTCGACTAAATCAAACAAAAATACGCTTTGGAGAGCCGCTATAGACGATCGGGCTCCTGAATTTTGCTCTATGTTAAATCCACCAACTGAAACTAAGTTGCCTTCGATATTATTGTAATCAATTTCATCCAATCCAGACCTTTTACATAAATGGTCTGTTATAGTTTGTAGAGTTATGCTATTGGATATGTAGTTAAGATTTATCACATAATCTAAAACGCGCTGATTGCCTCGCGTTCCAAATACATCAAATACTTTTATCAATCCACTATGATATTGATACACTTTTCTATCTAAACCATTAGGAATTGCTGACGGTATTTCGAAAGAAGTGTATGAAACTTTTTGTCCGTCTAACGTGTACTTAATATGGGTTTGACCGTGTTGAATGCTGTATAAAGTCCATGTTATAATATGAATGTATCCATCCTGCACGAATATACGTAAATGATGACCATCAGACTCTTTAACCCAGAACCAATCTATATCATTAGATATATCTACCGTTTTTTCCCACACGCCTTCTAAAGAATATATTTTAATGTATGCATGATGAGGATCGGCCAATGCAATACTTCGTCCTGATAATATGTATACCTTATCATAATTAACGTCCATACCTATTGGGTTATCACCACCGGGAGGATAAGCATCTACTCCTATAATAGCGTGCAAACTTCCTTCTTGTGGTTTGCCATATACGTTATAAGAATAATTCCACCAAGTTTGCAATCCATAATATATACTCCTGTCTATTTCAGGATATGATTTTGAACCTTTCCCTTTAAACAGACATCCGTAACCTTCAAGCAAGCTTACAGATATCTCTAAACAATAAAAGTGATCTTTATAGAAAACTTTTTCGTTCATCTCCGTTGTCATTCTGTGATAAGCGTTTAATCCTTGTCCGTGATTTCCTGTTGGGTTATATACATTTATTATTCTATCAAACTTAATCAGGCTTGTAGGATCTGTATGGTATCTTAAATAATTACTTCCCCAAAAATGACTGCCACTCGTAAAAAATCCGCCATTTGTGTTTTTGTGATGCGAGAACACTGTGGCGGTTCTATAAGGCGTAACTGTTCCCCCACCATGTATGGTATCTCCTTCAAAAGCAATCTGTTCATTCGTTATATGCTGTATGCGATCGCTTTCAGTGTATTTCAAAAATATATTAGAATAACCTTGGTAACGGCTCGACCCACCATAGTGAGTGCTGATGTATGTTTTGTATCCATCAAATGTCATCAAGAAAATATTTTGAGGCGGAGCCTCTGGGTTATAATCATATAAAAAATTGTAGTCAGGAAGGTGATTTATTCTAACGTAAGCGTCTGGAGCTAAATAGTTAGTTTCAAAATCTGCCTCGTACACCTTAGTTACTCTTACGCCTCTTACCCCTCCAACTATTACTTCTGCTGTTATATTCGGAATTCTATTGCCAAATTTTTCTAATTGAAGATGATTGAATCTTATATAACACAAATTTCTATACGCTGGAGTGTCCGCATGATAAGATTGCATATACCAATCCACTACTTGGTCTTCGTCTCCGTAGAACATGTCCATAGGGCCAGAAACGTATTCTGAACTTCCATAAAACGCAGTTTGGGCATTACCGTCGTAAATCAGCACTCCGTCTGCCCATACTTTTCTGATTCCTGTCACAGGCCCAGCGCATAAACCAACAGCAAATGATACATCGTAAGAATAAGTTGTTACTTCATAAGTTTCTGATCCACCTCCTTTTCCAACCTCTTCTTCAGTAACGTGCTTGGTTTCCATAATATCAGTATTCCATATTATGTTTCCACCAACTCTATAGGCTCCGTAAACATTGTTTATTGGTAATCCATATGATGACGTAGATACTTTTAAGTCACTAAGCCTTGGGCCATTTTGATCTTGAACACCAGTTTTATCTGGCATCAATAACGACCCTATCATTCCTCCAATAGCTATGCCATTCGCAGCCCAGATTAAGGATGCACCACCAGTAGCAGGCGCTAAAACAAAACCAATCGCCCCTCCAATAACACTTCCTATTTGGCCGCCTGACATTACAAAGTCTCCTCAGATGGATATCCGCGCTGCACAATTCCAGATACTTGATATATAACCAACTTTACGTCTGCTCCAGAAAAATGACCCGGTATTTCTAACAACTGGTCAGCATCTAAATATATATAAGTCGGCTCATTCACTATTTTTGTTGCTACCACATTATCACCAGAGTCTAAAATATCTATTTCGTATATCTCTTCTTCTTCCATAAGTGTTAGCGTATTAAAATACCCAGTAACATCTCTAGAACGACGCATCCATACTATTTCTAAATCATTCAATTCATTTCTATGACCTCTAACGTAAGAAACAGAAAAAGGTTTTAAACATATTATCTCAGGTCTTATAAAATGCTTTATAGAATCATCTGTGAAACTGCCAAAAGTAGTGGCTTTATAATAAGTATCAACATTCAATGACGCTGTAGAATCAAAATACATATCGGAAGATAGAAAAACAAAAGTCTCATCTATATCATGAGTATCTACGGCCCACTCTGTACCTCTTCTTCCACGCAAAAGATTCGAAAGAGTGTATGTGTTATCACCGTGATCTATCAAATCAACATATTGTAATATCTCTTTACCTATTGATACGTAACTTTCAGCATTTAAAACATCAAACTCTGTAGACGCATATAACACATCATCACTATATACTGTCACAGAATTATCTCGATCCCAAAATAATGGATTTGCAGGCTCTAATTTTGTTGTGGTAAAGCCTATTGTGTTATCATTCAAGCAATCACCTACCCTAGTATATGATACACCTAAATCTATTGATTTATGAACAGAGCTTCCTTTCCAATTAGTCGAATGCTTGGATATTGCATAATATATACCTTCTTTGTTGTATATATTATCTAGCATTGGTATGTCTAAAGGAACCATTGTTGTTATCGTTTGCTTATCAACTTCGTATACTACATTACCTGTATCAGAACCTATTGACGTAGAACTGTATACAGAACCATTCTGTTTCGATGCTTTTATCTTAACTTGATTATCTGTAGTGTATTCTACATCTGTTATTCTTACTGGGTACTCAAAACCTTTATAAACCAAGGTTATCGCGTCACCCGGCAATAAGTTTAAATGCTCATTAGTTAGTGAAAAATTAAATATATCTCTTTCTGACCATTCGCTATATACGTATCTTTCAGCTATAACTTTTGCTTCATCATTCGTTAAAGCCAAAGCAAACTGATAAGTTTTTGAGTTTTTCGTATTAGTGTTTATTCTTTTTACTAATTGAGAGCCAGAATCATAATTATTATCTTTGTTGGCATACATTATAACAATTCGATCATTTAGCTCTACTGTTTGACGCTTCTCTATTTCTATAAAATCTACAACATCGTCTTCTTCCGTGATTACGGCTATAGGATTAACATCTCTCTTTCTGAGAATCATTTTAGAATTGACTTCTATGAAATCAAAACCATATGCTACTGTTATTGACGTTATAGCTGATCTAGTGTTCATAGGAACTGGAACAACATAACCATTTACTAAATCGACACCATCTGTTACATCAAAATCAATTGCCTCAAATCCTGCTCTAAGCAATAAGCTTTCTGTTATTGAACTAAGCAAAACTTTCTGTTCTATTAATCCATTAAGTTGTATTTTTGATATATAATTCTGCGAAGTTGTAGCATGTTTCATACTTAGATATAAAAATCCATCAGAATACCATATTCCGCCTATTGCTGGAGTTCCAGTCGGCCCAATTAATATTTCTGGCCCTATAGGATATGAGCCTATAAACGTATAATCTGTTACGTCTAACGAATGTAAATAAACAATGCTTTCAAATATGCTGGCAACATAAAATATCCCATTACCAGCTAAAAATACTCTGCATGAGTTTACATCAGTAGTAATAAACTCGGCAATCTTTGGCGAAATATCAGTGCTTGATATGAGATTTCCATTCAAGTTGAATACTTTTAATGTTTTTGATTCAGAACCATACCACCGAATAGCAAAAATATAACTTGAATTGAAACCATACTGAGTGTTTTCTCCATCAGCAGGAATTGTATCGTCATGATGAGTAAAACTTATTAATCTACTACTGCCAATATTGCCGAATCCTGTATACAATTCGTTACTGCTCCTATTTGCAGAATACAACACACCTCTAAAATAATACATTTGATAGTTTTCTACTGAGCTATCAAACCCTCCAGATGTTATTAATATATCATTTTGGTTATCTTCATAATCAGTAAGTATAAATTCTTGATCTCCATTCACATACGAAAAACAATCAACGTCAGAAAAAAGATTGACATCTGCCACAGAAAGAGCTGTGTAATATTTAAAAAATACGCTACTGCGAGAAGCTAAATTTCCATGCCTGTCATAAAAATTTCTATAAATAGAAGTCCTATAACTAGCCCCATCCTCATGAACAGATTCTAAAACATATCGGTTAAATGCACTATTTTTTACGAGAGTAGTTCCATTCACCCCGTCTACAGGAAAAGTTGTATATGGGTTATGTGGTATTGCAGTCTCGGCTAACTCAACACTAACTCTTGGTATTCTATTTCCGTAATTCTCTAGCTCTATATCCCTAAAAACAAAATACACCAAATGTCTAAAGGCAGGAGTATCAGGATTAGTTTTTTGGATAAACCAATCTGGCATTTGATCTGCTGTTCCTAAATAGATAGAGTAATTGCCTGAATTTAAACCTCCTGAATAATCTGTTCCATCATATACCAAAATGGAATCAAACCAAATTTTTAGCACACCATCTATCTCACCTTCGCAAAGACCTACAGCCCAAGACCCTGCATATGTATACCAAGTAGACTCTGTTTTTGTCCCTCCGCCACCTTTTCCTCCTCCAGATTCTTCTACATGTTTAGTTTCATTCAGTGGTAAAGACCAAATGATGTTTCCTGCCATTCTATAAGTGCCAAACAGCCTTGGTATTGGAGTCCCCCATTCCGATGTTTGAGTAGATAAATCTCCTAGTCTTGCACCTTCTTGATAGAGAACTTGTTGAGGTGGTGGGTCTATTATTCCACCTACTGCCATGCCTATTGTCATTCCAGCAGATGCGTATGCTATTGCTAATCCAGCAGGAGCAAAAAAGAATCCAACCGCTGCCCCTATAACAGCACCAAACATTTGACCACCTGTCATTCCAGAAGCCATTTATTTTAACCTGTACACAGAAATGATTTTTTGCTTCCAATACTCTGAAAAATCGTGTTCAACAACTTGTTTAGATCCTCCGTTAAATGAATGAATCATGCCTAATTCAGAAGTATTGCTTTCAGTCAAAAGAGCTACGTGTTGTGGCTCTTTTCTTATTCTAAACAACACTATGTCACCTATTTTGTAAGGAGGCAATACCGATTCTAAACTTGGTTGTTTGTCCATTATAGCCTTTAAAGCTATCCCATCAGGATTTCTAGAATATCCACGTATTTCTAACATTGGAATATTCTGACTTTTTAATGCCATTAATAAAAAGCCAACACAGTCAACACCTTTCCTTGAGCGACCTTGATGTCTCCAAGGAACTCCTAGATATGTTCGGCATTCTTTTATCAATTCATTAACCACTATTGACCTCCAAACTTCGATATAGAATCAATGCCGGGTATGTATGGGAACCCCTGAAAGTTAATATTGTTGACAAATTTATCTTTGCAAGTGACAAGGCGCTTATCACATCCTGCGTAAACCTCAAAAGTATCGCCAACAACAACTTCAAAAGGCATAGGAAGAAATAATTGAAATTCTACAGTTGCATCTATAAAATCTTTTACTTCCATATGCAAGCCATTATTCAAACCACTTGTGAATTGAAGCTTGCCATAATTAAAATAATCATCGCCATACGGAAGAGTTCCTCCTAAAAGAGTAGACGTGAAATTCTGACTATCAGTTACTATTGTAACCTCTCCAGTAGAAGTGTACGGAGTTAAATCAACTTGACATCTAGTTCCACCTAACTGCTCATCGCATTCTGGATTATAAGTTCTTCCTATCGTCTGTTGCAACTGTTGAGATAGCGAGCGAAATTCAGCAACATAACTACCATCTTTAATTGTAACTTCGCCCCAATGACCAGAGCCTAGTTTTTTGATAAGAATTGAATTTTCCCAATCCCAAATAAACATATGAATCTTAGCAAAATCGTATTTCCCGCCTATAATATCTTGTCTTTGCACACCAATTGCTGATAGAACACCCTCTACATCAGCATTATTGACAGCGTTGTCGGAAGTGCTTTGCATATTGGTAGGGGTATATCCTGCCGCTGATAGATATGTTTGCTCCTCCGCTGGGAAACCTAATTCAGTATCATCTATAATTATATCCTTATCAAGCTCAGTTAGACAAATAACAAAACCATCAGTTCTTGCTATTCTGAAACAGTTCGTATATGTAGTAGTATCAGCCATTATATCCTTACCTCAATTAGTGGAACTGTTGTTTCACCTATAGCATAAGCATTAAGATTGATGTTTAATGCATCAGAGCCAAATCTACATGGAACATCAAATTGATACCCACATCTAGCCCCAACACCATCGTTAGGAATTGATCCACCTAAGAACGTTATTAACCCTGTAGTATAATCCACTGTATAATCAAGAGCTTCAACAAGTAATACTCCATCAACTTCAACCAATAGCGTTCCTTCTATCGGCTTGGATATATCTCTGACTCTGGATAAAATCCCAGCAGTATATGTTTTAATTATCTGAAAAGTATCGGTACCTAATGCATCACCTACACCTAAAACTTGATCGGTTTGGGATGGTTCTTCAGTTAAAGAACATGATTTATAATCCGCCCAATCTTTAAACCTAAACTCATGTGCTTGACCGGCCATAGCATGAAAAAAATCTACGAGTTCAGATAATCTATCTTCTGTCGTTACGCCAAATGAAGCATCGTATTCATGTCTTGACTGGACCCAATTTTGATTTCTAGTTTCATACCCTGATTTCACTGTCACAATGTCTGTATTATACATTGGACCTCCAGATGAGCCATAAGATATCTTATCTGGAAACCTTGGTGTTTCTATGAATGACATTTTCGATTCCTATATTAACCATTTCTTCTCATGGCACGTGATGTCGCATTGCCAGCGGCCTGAGCTACTTGTCCTGCTGATCTTCTAACCGCATCTGAACTACCGTCAGTTCCGGTTACGTTTACTGTTATATTAATAGTGTTTCCTCCGCCTCCACCTTCTACGCCTAGTTTTCCACCAGGTCCTCTTTTCAAAGGCATGATAGCTTCAGGTCCAGCTTCTCCCATTAAGCCTGCTCCGTTAGCCATAGGAAATACAGTAGGACTATTTACAACTCCGCCATTAGCAAAAGCCGTAACAAATCCTTTATTAAAAGCCGCCCCATCAGCAAAAAAGGAAGAAAATATAGAACCTAATCCACTAAGAAATCCTCCACCACTTGAAGGAGCCGGAGGACCTACTCCATCAGGAGTACCTATACCTCCACCGAGCATACTTCCAAACATTCCACCTAACGCGCCACTACCGCCGCTGCTGCTACTACCAAACATAGCATCGGACAAAGGACCTGTAATAGCTCCTTTAATAGCTATTCGAGTTATATCAGCAATAATGCTGTCAACTAAGCTAGAAAAGTCTAATTTGCCTGTAGTAACGAATTCAACTAAAGCGTCTTCCATTCCTCCAAAAGCTTTTACAGTAGCTTTTTCAAGAGCGCTTGTGCTATCCATAGCATCAGCATAATATTTTTGAAGAGGAGAATCTTTTCCGCCATGGTCTTTTAATTTTTTAGCGAAATCTTCGCTCATTGTTTCAGCTGTTTTAGCTGCTTTTTTCGTTTCTCTTTCTTTGTTAGCAGCTAATTCTTTATCCATTTCGGCCATTGAACGAAGCTGCTCTTGATATTGAATTTCAGCTTTAGAAGATGCTATCCTATCTTTTATTAATGCGTTACGCTCAGCTTCAGATTTTGTAAGATCATTTAAAATTTTTGAAGTATCATCTAAAGTAGCGGAACTAATATCTTGATATATCTTATCGTATTTTCCATCTAGATCGTCTAACTCTCTATTTACACCTTCTAAGCGACTTTCGTATTTGGCTGTCTCAGCGGATATATCACCAGTATTCATTTTCATTTTATCTAATGAATCAGTAGCTTTAATAGCAGCACTAGCCATACCTCGTAAACTCTTAGCTGAATCTTCAAAACCGGCAAAATCAGCTGCTAGTGCAGCTGAAGCAAACGTTTCTGCTATAGCATCATTTACAGTTTTCAATCCATCAATTATTAGATTGAATGCCGGAGCGAAAAAAGCTTTCATCCCGTTCACTGCTATATTAACAGCCAAAGAAACTTTCTCAAATACTAGTCCTGCTTCTGTGACTATCTTTTCATAGAAAGTAACTGAAGTCTCAATGAATCCTGAAAGCTCTCTAACTGTTATATTGAAAATAGCTTTTAACCGACCAGGAAGATTCAATATAGAATCCCCTACTTTTAACATAGTATTAGTAACAGTATCTAAGAGCCACTCCCAAAAACCCATTATTTCTGGATCGCCAGAAGAAGGAAATAATTTGCCTAGTTCGATAAAAGGCCAAGAAATAATTTCCCATATCATATCAGCCCAAGGGCCGAGATAAGCCATTACTATATCGAAAGAATTAGAAATTATATTTGGAAGAGCAGCTATTACATCAGCAAAATCTTTCATAGCTTCATTAATAGAATCAAAAGCCTTACTGTCAATACCAGAAAAAATGCTTCTAAATGATGACAATATCGAAAATCCTAAAGCTTCAAAGCCTGGACCTAACTCATGAATCATTAAATTGATATCTGTTTTTAGGCGCTCTAGTTCTCTTTGAGGTGTTCTTAATGCGGCTGTTAATTGAGAACCATAGTTATCTCTTAAAGCTTGTGGGAAATTCTCGAATAATGCTTTTGCGGTTACTTGACCCATAGACAACATTTTATCTAATTCGCCTGTAGTAACTCCCATAGCTTGAGCTGCGATTTCAAAGGCACCTGGTAAATGCTCGCCTAACTGACCACGCAATTCTTCAGCTTGTACTTTACCTTTTGACATCATCTGTTGTAAGGCTCGCATGGCACCTTCAAGCTGGAGCGAATCCATTCCTACAACAGCAGCAGTTTCTGATAGAGAAGAGAAGACTTCTTGGAGTTTTTCTGTTTCGAATCCTGCTATACGGCCAGCAGCGTAGAATTTCTTATAGGCTTCTGCAACTTCTGTTACATTGAATCCCAATCTTTGAGATTCACTTATAATATAATCCATCTGTTTGCCAGCTTCTTCAGAGCTATCTGAGAAAGTTAACAATACATTATTTAAACCGATAAAAGCTGTAGTAACTTTTCCTATCTGATTTATCATTGTCGTGCCGAACAAAGCAGAAAAGGTGGCATTAAGTCCTGAGAAAGCTTTCTTAATTCCAGCTACAGCGCCTAAAAGACCTCTGGACATATGAGAAGAAAGTCTATTGATGGACTCTAAAGCTTGTTGAATCCTTACTTCTATCGCTACTTGGATTGTGCTTGCCATTTATTTTGTCCCTTTCAGCTTTCTTATCTTTATCTTCTTTGCGTTTATTGTAATATTTCAATATTTGACTATCGATGTTTAATACGATTCCTATTAATATATCGATAGGAAACACACTTCCAAAAATAAATTCATAATCTATAATGTCGGCAATCTTAATCTTTGAAGGACCGAATCCATTGTTAGTTCTATTTTCAGATAAAACTATGTAAGCTGAATAAACTGAGCCTTCAAAACTATCCATGTCAGGAAGATTAACTAGTGGAGTTTCAAATTCAATAGGCAAAGATCTAAAGAACTCTTCGTCACTACTATAATCTATTTTCCATTTGATATAATCAACTACTTTCCCACGGTTTCCTCTACCTCTTCTATCATATAGTTATCCATATCATCAGAAAAAGCTAACACAGCTTCGCGACAATCAATATCGCTGATTAATAAATCATAAGCATTTTCTACAGAGTAAGGTATTGATTCGCCATTAGAAGACAATCCTTTCCAGTCTACTAATAGGTGTCTAGCAGCCGCATGACAAAGGGCTTCTTTCATTTCGGCATTAGAGGCTCGATTCTTTTCGAATCGTTTTTGGAAAGCTCTAGAACGTTTAGCTAATTCATTTAAATACTTAGGATTAGATCCTCTTGCTACTTTAAGGTCTACTCCCATATACTTAGTCCAGACGCCTTCTGTTTCTTTTATTGAGTCTGTAGGGGTAATCTTCAACGACATTATTTTTTATTCCTCTATTTTATTAAAATATTGAGCTATGATAGCTCAACAAGGCCCTCTATATCCCGGTTCTATAATGTTATCTTATTATAATAGTACCAATAAGATAAAATTACGGGTCCAAACCGGGACCCGAGGTTATTTCTTATTAAGCATCAGTAAATGAAAACTTAATCATATAATCTAAAGCAGCATCACGTAAAGCTCGTAAAGTTCCTGTCTGCATTAAAAAATTATCTTTTCCGTCAATTGGAGTATCTAGCGTTTCAAACTTACATTTAGGCAGACTTATTCCAATAGTATTTCCTTCGCCATCAATCAGTATTAATGAAACGGCGAACGATTCGGCTGCTAGAAACTTTTCATATAAATCTAGATTTTCAAAGTATACTTCTGTATCAGCTGTTACTTCAATACTAAAAGCTGCTAGAGCGCAAGCTCCTAATATACCAATCGATTTAGCAGCATTAATATTATTGTTAACAGATAAACCAAAATTACTGAACGAACATTTGCCTAAATTGACACCTTCAATACTGATAGTAGCGATAGAAGATACAGCGTTCATGATAGTATAATCTTGAACGTCAACTTCTGTTTGGCCGGTTTTAGCAGTTTCAGTCGCTTCTTCTACTAAACCCATAATTCCTAACGAGCCGTTTAATATTGAACCAGTAGCAAAATCAAAAGATAATGAGTTGATCTGACAACCAGTGTAATACCAATAATAAGGTACATTGTTATTGGTTGCTTTCTTCATGAAAGTATAACTTTTAGGAGTGTTAGCACCATTAGAAATAATAGTATTTGCGTCTAAAGCTACGTCAGTTGCAGTAGCTCCTGCAGGAACATTAGGATATACAGTGATTTCACCAGCTGCAGAAGCGGTACAAACATAAGATTGATCTATTGTTGGATCGGCGACTGAAGTGCCTTTAAAGATATCTCCTACTAGAACAGTTGTTTCAATACCGGCAGCTGTAAACTTAGAAGCAGAGCCATCAGCCGTTACGCCAGTTAATGCTATAGCACGAGAAGTGTCGTTCTGCATTAATGCTTCAATCAAAGGTTTATACGGAGCATAAGATAATTCGTAATTTAAATCACCTGAAACTTCGGCATCGACGATAACTAAATCATCGGTTTGTCTGTCGGCTCTAATAACTTCTGAAACAGCCGTAGATATGTTTGATACTGGAGACCCACCTGTTGTTGGTAGGATTTGAAAAGCTGGAGTAGGAGGAGTTGTTCCGGCAGTCACTTCTTCGATGTAACTAATGCCTGTATAATTCGTGGAAGTAGTCATGTTTTATTTTCCTAGTTTTAATAGTTACACCATTAATATTTATATTATATCATATTTATGGCAGCTAGTACATTTCAGTACGATTTCGTATATACTGGTATATTATGTATAACCCTGAGGTTATTTATATAAGATATACTATATTAATAAAATTTTAAAATTAATTTGAGGCCCCATCATAGAGCTTCAAATGGTATAACCGCGTTAATGTTATATAAGTTGCTATCTATAGGATCTTTTCCTATATCTTCTGCACTACCGGCGTAAGTAAAGATTTGAGACAGATTCATGTTCTGCATTAAATCCAAAGCTTGAGTAGTTAAATTGTAAGCAGATCCGTATCCTTCATTTATTTCAGTAAAACATTGTACTATAATTAATCCGCTATGTTTTACTTTTACATTGCCTAAACACGCATTTTCAGAGCCAGTAAAAGTAATGTGAAATTTAACATACGGTATATTAGCATGTCTACTAGGAGAGTTCATCCATTCAACTTCAGTAGTAGCTCCCCATTTAATCTTAAAATCTTCCGTTAACGCGTTTATTATTTCGTTATGTTTCATAATTATCGCCTATTAACTTGTGCTACTGCTTTAGCAACAGCTTTTTCTATAAACCTAGATGGGGCTTGCTGAGAATGCCCTGCATTTAAGTACTTCATATAAGGAGAGGAACTAACGATGTTAACATCACCATGAGGAATGACTGGTATTGTCGGCGTTCTGTGAGGACCATACGGAACAGCATCAGGAGTTCCTCCTTTTTTCGTTACTTTCCAAGAAGCTCTAGCTGTGCCTGTATCCACTGGCGTAGTATCTCTTAATTCCACGAAAGCTAGTCGTATAAACGTTCTAGTTATGTCTTTCACTTCTTCTACTATATCAGCTTTGGCTGCGTCTAAGCCAGTAATCTTTACTTCAACGTTTCTAGACATTATGAAGCCTTCTTGCAAATTAAACTCCAAGTAGTGTATGCAGGATCTTGAG